>LWDU01033750.1_pt2 | contig 10847 bp, 14 predicted proteins | sample 727161 | NCBI WGS metagenome assembly LWDU01 (sample SAMN04566230, study PRJNA314399) | hydrothermal vent metagenome | isolation source: deep sea hydrothermal plume seawater | place: Mexico: Gulf of California, Guaymas Basin | collected 2004-07-11 | reverse complement strand
ATTCTTTTGATACTAAAAAAGTAAGAGATGCATTAGCTGCTACTGATATGCAAACTTTTTATGGAAACATAAAATTTGCTGAAGGTGGTCAAAACGTTTCTAAACCAATGGTTCTTTTCCAAGTAATCTGTGATGATGGTGGAAAATGTGAAAACAAAGTTGTAGCTCCACTTAAATGGGCTTCAGCTGAGTTAGTTCACCCAATTCCTTCTTGGTCTAAAAGATAATACCTAATATGTAAAATGCTCCCTAGTAATAGGGGGCATTTTTTTATAAATAAAAAAAATTATGGATTTTCTAATTTTTCAAGCACCGATGTTAATGGTCCAAGCTTCAATGGACGGAATTCTTTTAGGAATTTTGTTTGCATTAATTGCTTATGGAATGGCATTACAGTGGGGAGTAATGAATATAATTAACATTGCCCAAGGGGAATTGGTAATCATGGGTGGATATATTGCATACTTTATGTATCTATCAGGAATTCACCCAGCATTTGGAGTAATTGTTTCGCCAATCATTATGTATTTTGTCGGTTGGGGAATGTACAAATTAGTAATTAATAAAGTAGTAGATAGAGACTTATTTATTTCAATTTTAGCAACTTTTGGTATCAGTATTTTGGCACAGCAACTTATGAATTTTGCATTTGGCGCAGATGTTGTTATTGCAAAGTCAAATTTTGGAACAACAATGCTATTTGATAATATGGTTACATTGCCTAACGCTAAAATATTTTCAGGCGCAGTATGCATAATATCTGCAATTATTCTTGTTATCTACATGAAGAAATCAAAATTAGGTCGCGCAATTAGAGCTACAGCTCAAAATGCAAGAGCAGCAAAAATTTTAGGCGTTGATACTGAAAAAGTTTATGCCGCTACATTTGGCCTTAATGCAGCATTATGTGGAATAGCTGGATCATGTATTGCAATTACATTTACACTCCATCCATACACAGGCTTACCTTATACAGTTAGATCTTTCATGATCGTAATTATCGCAGGCCTTGGAAATTTACCAGCTGTTGCAATATCAGGAATGGGTCTAGGGGTATTTGAAGAATGGTCAGATTATTTGCTTGGAACAGAATTTAGAATTGCAGCAGTATTTTCATTACTTGTTTTAATTCTTGTCTATAGAAGATTTAAATTAGCTAGAAAAAGAGAGTATCTAAAATAATGACTAGAGATAAAATTTTAGAGTGGAGTGGAGTAGCAACTGCGATAGTTTATTCTTTAATAGTTGCTATGAATATAGAGCTTGAGTTTATTGGATTTACATTACTTTTAATTTCAGCAATTTTAATTGGTCTATGGGCTTATTTTGGAAAACATAAGGGAATATTACTTTTACAACTATTTTATGCAACAGCTGGAATTATTGGAATGGTTAGGTGGTATTAATGAATAAAAACACCTTACTGTATGCTGGATTATTAATATTTGGTTTGGTTGGTGCGTTCGTATTCCCTGCTTATAAGCTTCAATTATCATTTCTTTATATCTTAATTGTTTTGGCTATGACTTGGGATGTTCAGGGTGGTCAGATGGGTTATAACACATTTGGAAACATTCTATTTTTTGGAATTGGAATGTATGTTGCTTCAAGCACTCAAATAGGATGCAGGAGGTGAAAAAACTTTCGTTCACACAATACCTCAATTTTTTCAAGGTTTTACTTTTGGAATATTATTATCTGGAATTATTCCGATGCTTGTAGCTGGAATAATTGGATATGGAATTTTAGGTTTAAGAGGGCACTATTTTGCCATTTGTACATTAGCCTTAGGTATAGCTGCTGGTGAAATTGCTGGTGGAATAGAAATTATTGGAGCAGGACAAGGAATGACAGTTCCAGTTTGGCCCAAGGGATTTGGTTCAAATGAATCATCTTCTCAATTTTTATATTATTTAAGTTTTGCTTTAGCAGTTGTTACTTTTATATTTTTAAAATGGGCATATAGCACAAGATTTGGTTTAGTCTTAAATGCCATAAGAGATAATGAAGATAAAGCTGAGGCAATGGGTATTCATACCATGAGATATAAAATTATTGGTTGGATGGTGTCAGCATTTTTTGTTGGACTTGCTGGCGGATTAATGGGTCACATTAATGGTTATATTGAACCAACAGAAATTGCATTTGCTGGACCAACTTTTGGAGTGTTTATGGTTTTAATGGCAATTCTTGGAGGCAAAGGAACCTTGTGGGGACCACTTGTTGGAGCAACAGTATTTCATTTATTTAAAGAAGGTTTTTGGACTTATTTTTTAGGCTGGCAATATGTAGCTCTTGGAGTTTTAATTGTTGTTATCGTTGTTTATTTCCCGGAAGGAATAATGGGCTGGTTAAGAGAAAAGTATCCTGAAAAATTTGGCGAAGTTATTGACGAAGCAGATCGAAAAGCACAGGTAGAATTAAACTAATGGCTATATTAGATGTAACCGGTGTTAGTAAATCTTTTGGTGGAGTTAAAGCCAATGTTGATATTTCAATGTCAGTTGAACAAGGTTCTATAGTTGGATTAATTGGTCCTAATGGTTCGGGAAAAACAACTTTATTTAATTCTATTGTTGGAACTTATCCAATAGACAAAGGTTCTATAAAATTTAATGAAATAGAGGTTTCAGAATTACCAGTTCCTGTAGTTGCAAAACTTGGTTTGCTTAGAACATTTCAACAAACAAGAATTTATGGAAAATTAAACTGTATTCAAAACATGTTAATTAGTCATAAGTCTGAAAATGATGGAATTTTAACCGTTTTTCAAAAAATACCAGAAGAGTTAACGGAAAAAGCCGAAACATTATTAAAGTTTGTGGGGCTTCATCAAAAAAGAAAATTGAGAGCAGGAGATTTGTCTTTTGGTCAACAAAAATTACTAGAGCTTGCAATGGCGTTAATGAATGAGCCAAAAATGCTATTATTAGACGAGCCAACTGCTGGAATTAACCCAACATTAATAAATGGAATTATAGATCGTTTAATTAAGGTTAATAAAGAATATGGAATTACTCTATTAGTTATAGAGCACAATATGAAAGTGATAATGAATTTAGCACAAAGAGTATTTTGTTTAGCGCATGGTCAAATGTTGGCAAACGGAACACCTGAAGAAATTAAAAATGATAAGCGTGTATTAGATGCTTATTTGGGAGCACAATAATGTCAAATCAATATGAAGTTTTAGGTAAAGCACCAGGTCCAGATGAATTAAGAAAATTATCTTCTAGCGATAACCATGTAACTATAAAAAAACTTTCTGCTGGTTATGGAAAAATGGAAATTCTTCATGATTTTGATTTATTTGTAAGTAAAGCACAATCTTTATGTTTAATAGGTCCAAATGGGGCAGGTAAATCCACAATACTTCATTCCATTTATGGATTTACAAATATTTTTTCAGGGAAAATTGAAATTGATGGAAAAGAAATTACAAATTTAACTCCTGCTGAAAAACTAAAGTCATGTGGGATTGCATATATTTTACAAGATAACTCAGTATTCCCAGATATGACTGTTGAAGAAAATTTATTAATGGGTGGCTTTATCAAAGAGAATACTGACGAGTCTTACCAAGAAGTAGAAAGAATTTTTGAAAAATATGAAAGACTTAGAAATAGAAGAAATCAACCTGCAAAAGTTTTATCAGGTGGTGAGAGAAGATTGTTAGAAATCTCTAGGGCATTAGTTATGAAACCATCGATTTTATTAGTAGATGAGCCATCAATTGGTTTAGAACCAAGATATATTGATATGGTTTTTGAAATTCTAAGAGATCTTCAACAAACAGAAAAAAAAACTATAATTTTGGTAGAACAAAATGCTAAAAAAGGATTAGAGTTTGCGGATATAGGATATGTTTTAGTGTCTGGACAAACTGCTATCGCTGGTAAAGGGGATGATTTGTTAAATAATCCTGATGTTGGTAGACTATTCCTGGGAGGCTAATGATTAATAAGGAGTTTTTTTTTAAAGGATTTAGATCAATCCTAACTCTAGATAGTCCGGCACTTGCGCTAGGTTGCTGCTTTATTGCAATAGGAGCTCTACTCAAGAATTTAGGTTTTAGTATTCAAGAAAGTATTTTTTCTACAATGTTGACTTATGCTTTACCAGGCTCATTAGTAATGGCAGAATCTTTATTGGTAGGTGCTTCATTATTAAATATTTTTTTGGCTGTTTGGTTTGTTAATGCTCGACTTTATCCTATGGCTGTTTCTTTATTTCCATTAATGATGCACAAAAATCAACCAAGATGGAAATATTACTTTTCATGTCATTTTATTGCTGTGTCTGCATGGTTAATAATGAAGAGTAATTATAAAAGTATAGAAAAAAAACATAGAATTGATTTTTGGATTGGGATTGGTTGTGCAACATGGTCCACAGCTGTAATAGGTACTTTTATAGGTTTTTATGCATCTGATTATTTAGATAAAAACATGATGATGGGTTTAGCAATTTTAAATCCAATTTATTTTTTATGCATGATGGTTGGTGCAATGAAAACTATCCAAATAGGAGCTTCTGTAATATTAGGTTTATTGTTGGGACCTATATTTTATTTTTTTTTCCCAGAGTGGTCAATTTTACTTGGTGGATTTATTGGTGGAACTATTGCATATTTTATAGGAGAATTAAATGTCAATTAGTGTAGTTCTTGCAATATTAGTTACTTCATTGGCGACCTTTTCATCTAGATTTTTAGGAGTAGTTACATCAGAAGGAATAAAAGAAACTTCAAAATTATTTAGATGGTTTAATTGTCTTGCCTATTCAACATTGGCAGCATTGATAGCTAGAACAATTATATTTCCTGTTGGAGTTTTATCTGATGCAAGTTATTTAAGCAGAATTACAGTAGTTTTATTTTGTTTATCTATATTCTTTATTTCAAAAAGAAATTTCGTTTACCCTACAGTTATTTCTGCTATCATGATGGCTTTATTAAGCAATTATTTATGATAAATGGAAACAATAAAAGGATTTGAAATTTCAGTACATAAACAATCTAAAAGAATAATCAATATTCAAATTGAAGATGAAATTCTTGAGAAATTAATATTTCCATTTAATAAATTTGATATTACAGCGCTTGAATACAAGCCTTTTACTCGTTTTACTATTGCAAAAAGTTTAGATGATCTAACATCAAATAAGCTAGCCAACCTTATGAATTCTATAATAAGAGATCGAAATACAGGCTGCTTTGTAATTAGTCCAAAGAATATTAATTCTAAAATTAATGATACTTTTTTGGTTAAATTATCAACAGCCATTGCACATTTGGTAGGCAATCCAAATCATGATTCAATGACGGGAAAATATTATGCAAGATTTTTTGTAAAGCATGAGGATAAGAGCGATTCATATTTAAGAAAAGCTTATACTAATATGGATCTTCATACTGACGGAACCTACGTTAAAGATGTTACGGATTGGTTATTAATGAGCAAAATAGAAGAAAAAAATGTAGAAGGTGGAGAAACGACCATGCTTCATCTTGATGATTGGGAACATTGCAAAGGTTTATTTAATGACCCCGTAGGTAAACAAAATTTTACTTGGAGTTCTCCCAAAAGTAAAAATGTTGATTACAAAATTGAACATCCTGTTTTTTCAACTGATAAAGAGGGTAGACCAGAGATTTCATATATAGACCAATTTCCTGAACCCAAAAATATGGCTCAAGGAAATTTTTTGCAAAAATTATCTGATGGATTAGAGGAAAGTAAGAATAAAATAGTAACAAAACTCATTGTTGGAGCAACAATAGTTGCTAATAATTATTTTTGGTTACATGGAAGAAAACCTTTTAAAGAAAACAAAGATTTAACTAGGGAACTCTTAAGAATTAGGGGTTCTTTTTTTATTAATTAATTCAATATTATTCATTATAAAGTATCTACATTTATGAAATTAGGATTTATAGGAACTGGAAAAATTGCATCTTCTGTAATTACAGGTATTTGCAATTCTGAAATATCTTTTAAAAAGATAATTATTTCTAAAAGAAACAAAGGAATAGCTCAAAGTTTAAAAAATAAATTTAAAAAAGTAGTTATAGTTAAAGATAATCAAAAAATAGTTAATTCATGTAATTGGATTTTTTTATCTGTTACTCCTACAGTTGGTAAAAAAATTATTAAAGATTTAAAATTTAGATCAAATCAAACTGTAATTAGCTTCATATCAACAATTACTTTGGCACAATTAAAAAAAGCAATTAAAGTTAAAGCTAAAATTGTAAGAGCTATACCTTTACCTCCAATATCATTAAAGAAGGGACCAGTTCCTATTTGCCCACCAAATATAAAAGTTAAGAATTTTTTTAATAAAATTGGAACAACAGTTGAAATTAAAAATGAGAAATCCTCAATTAATTTTTGGTCTATCTCAGGAATGATGGCGCCTTTTTATGAGTTATTAAGAGTAATGACTGATTGGTTAGTAAAAAGGGGAGTAAGAAGAGATAACGCACAAAAATATATTACTTCATTATTTTTAGCTTTATCAGAAGACGCCGCTGTAAATTCAAAGAAAGATTTAAAATATTTAGTAAAAGAGTCTCAAACTCCAAAAGGTTTAAATGAACAAGGTGTAAAAGAATTAACAAAAGCAGGTTTTTATAGGTCTTTAGAAAAAACACTTAACAGTATACATAAAAGATTAAATAAATAATGTTTTATGAATCAAAATATTTTACAAATTGAAAACCTAACCAAATATTTTGGGGGGTTGGCTGCAGTATCAGATTGTTCTTTAAAAATCAAAAAAGGTTCAATTACAGGAATAATAGGACCCAATGGATCAGGCAAAACCACTTTATTCAATTTAATTACAGGAAATTTAAAAACTTCAAAGGGGAAAGTATTATTCAATGATGAAAATATCACTGATGTGCCTTCTTATAAATTATTTTCAAAAGGTATATTAAGAACTTTTCAAATTGCTCATGAATTTACCAATCTTTCAGTGCTTGAAAACTTAATGATGGTACCAGCTAACCAATCAGGCGAAAAATTAATGACAGCACTGGTCAAACCAAGCCTAGTTAGAACTGAAGAACTTGCAATAAAACAAAAAGCACAAGATGTAGTAGATTTTTTAAATCTAAAACATTTATCAAATGAATTGGCTGGAAATTTATCTGGTGGTCAAAAAAAGTTATTAGAACTTGGAAGAACGATGATGGTAGAAGCCAAGCTAGTGTTGCTTGATGAAGTAGGAGCGGGTGTTAATCGGACTTTACTTAAAGACCTAGGAACAGCAATACTTAAGTTGAATAAAGAGCAAGGATACACATTTTGTATGATTGAACATGATATGGAATTTATAAGTAGATTATGTGATCCAGTTATTGTTATGGCAGAAGGTTCTGTATTATTTGAAGGAACTGTTGAAGAAGCAAAGAAAGATGAAAAAGTTATTGAAAGTTATTTAGGAAGAGGATCAAAAATTAAGGAAGAAAATTAATGGCGTTTTTTGAAGGTATAAAAATGACAGGTGGTTATGGTAAAGGACCAGATATCATCAACGATTGTTCAGTTGATGTTAATAGAGGTGAAATAGTTTCAATTCTTGGACCTAATGGCGCTGGTAAATCAACAGTCATGAAAGCTATGTTAGGGCTTTTAAATTTGAAATCTGGCTCCGTTGTAATTAATGGAAAAGATATTTCAAAACTTTCACCACAAGATAGAGTGAGAGAAGGCATATCATTTGTACCACAAACAAAAAATGTTTTTGTAGGCATGAGTGTTGAAGAAAATTTAGAGATGGGAGCTTATTTAAGAGATGATAATTATCAAAATATTATAGAGGAAATTTATGATTTGTTCCCAATATTAAGAGAAAAAAAAGATCAATTAGTTGGAGAATTATCTGGTGGACAAAGACAGCAAGTTGCTCTTGGAAGAGCTTTGATGATTAAACCAACTGTATTAATGTTAGATGAACCTACTGCAGGAGTATCGCCAATTGTAATGGACGAATTATTTGATCATATCATTAAAGTAAAAAGAACCAATGTTGCAATTTTAATGGTTGAACAAAATGCTAAACAAGCACTTAATATTTCGGATAGAGGGTATGTTTTGGTTACTGGTGAAAATCGTTATTCAGGAACTGGAAAAGAATTATTAAACAACCCAAGAGTAAGAAGCTCTTTTTTAGGAGGATAATATGGATTTTTTAAATGCTATCATATTATTATTAAATTATATTTTTGTTCCAGCTCTTGCCTATGGTTCACAATTAGCGCTAGGTGCAATATTTGTAACATTAATTTATGGAATCTTAAGATTTGCCAATTTTGCTACTGGAGACATGATGGCATTTGGAACGATGGTAGCTATTTTAATTACTTGGTATTTTCAATCGCTCGGTATTTCTTTAGGTGTTTTACCAACAGCACTTCTTGCAATACCTTTTGCAATAATTTTTATGATTGGCTATATGCTTTTTGTAGATAAATTTGTCTTTAGATATTATAGAGTAAATAAAAGCCCCCCAGTTCAACTTGCTATGGTTAGTATTGGTGTAATGTTTGTAACTCAAGCTGTAGTTAGAATAATCATTGGTCCTGCTGATAGAAGATTTTTTGATGGCCAAAAATTTATTATTAAAGCTGGTGAATTTAAGGAAATGACGGGACTTAATGAGGGTTTAGCAATTAAATCTAGTCAGGTATTAACAATATTTATAACGATTATTTTAGTTTCCATTTTATTTTGGTTTTTAAATAAAACAAAAACTGGAAAAAGTATGCGCGCTTATTCAGATAACGAAGATTTAGCATTACTGTCTGGAATTGATCCAAAAAGAGTAGTTATGATTACATGGATTATTGCAGGTATTTTAGCAACAATTGGAGGAGTGTTGTACGGTTTAGATAAAAGCTTCAAACCATTTACGTACTTTAACAATATGCTACCAATTTTTGCTGCAGCTATCGTCGGAGGAATTGGAAATCCTTTTGGAGCATTTTTAGGAGGGTATGTTATCGCGTTTTCTGAAATATTTTTAACATATGCGTATAAGAAATTTTTTATGTATGTCTTACCAGAAAGTATGGAACCAGAAACTTTAGTACAGCTATTATCAACAGATTATAAATTTGCTGTATCATTTTCTATATTGGTAATTGTCTTGCTCTACAGACCTAACGGTATATTCAAAGGGAAAGTATTGTGAGAAAACATTTAAATGTAATTGTAGCTTACACAATAATGTTTGGGCTTATTATTTTGGTTGGAATATTTCAATCATGGAATGTTGCTTTATCAATTTTTAATATGTGTTTAATTTCAGCAGTGATGACAATGGGTGCAAACATACAATGGGGTTATGCGGGTTTAATTAATTTTGGACTTATGGGTTATACAGCTTTAGGAGGATTGGCAGCTGTTTTAATATCAGTTGATCCAGTTCAGGAAGCTTGGAGAGCAGGTGGTTTGAATATTATTGTGTGTTTATGGTTTATAGTAGTAATGATATTTGCGATACGTTTTGTATTAAAAAACTTTGAAAAATCAAAAATTAGAACTTACGGTATAGCTGCAATTATTATTGTAGGAATTGTAATTATAAGAATTACATCTGAGTCAAGTATAGAAGCTATCGAAAGTGTTAATCCTGCAACAACAGGATTCCTTGGAGGACTAGGTTTACCAATAGTATTTTCTTGGATTGTGGGTGCTTTTTTTGCAGCAGGCTTGGCCTTTATAGTGGGTAAAGTTGCCTTAGGTTTGCGTGCAGATTACTTAGCTATTGCTACACTGCTTATTTCTGAAATTGTTATAGCTATCATTAAACATGAAGACTGGTTAACTAGAGGAGTTAAAAATGTAATTGGTCTAAAAAGGCCAGTACCTTACGAAATCGAACTTCAAGCAAAAGAATGGTTTATTAATTTAGTAGCAAAATTTAATTCTGGTAAATTAGATTTAATTTCAAATATAACCGACAAACAAGCAGCACTTAATCAATTGGTTATTGAGGGATCCTCAGTTTTTGTAAAACTCTGTTATTCAGGATTATTTTTAATAGTAGTGATAGCTTTATTAATAATTACTCAAAAAGCTCTTTATTCACCATGGGGAAGAATGATGAGAGCAATAAGAGATAATGAGGAAGCTGCAAATGCCATGGGTAAAAACGTTGTTAAACAACATTTATTAATTTTTATTTTGGGATCTGCCATAGTTGGAATCGCAGGTGCCATGCTAGTTACTCAAGATGGTTTATTTACTCCAGGTAGCTATAGACCTATGAGATATACTTTTTTAATTTGGGTAATGGTTATTGTTGGAGGAAGTGGAAATAATTTTGGGGCAATTTTAGGAGGTTTTGCTGTATGGTTTTTATGGATCGAAGCAGCGCCAATTGCTTTATTTTTGATCAATTTGTTTACAATAGGATTATCAGAAACAAACGGTTTAAAGATTCATTTAATTGAAAGTGTTCCATATTTTAGATATTTAATGATGGGAATGGGCCTTCTTTTGATTATGAGATATCGTCCAAAAGGTATACTTCCTGAGAAAATCGAAATAAAGTAATCTTATTATGAAATATATTTTATTAGGAATGGCAATGGCAATCGCTATGTATCTTGGTGATAAATATATTTTTTAATGAATAAAAATCTTAGTTTATTAACCATCAGTCAAGTTTTTGGATTCACTGCTGCAACTATTACAGTTTTTTTAAGTGGAATTATTGGGTCACAAATTACTTCTATAAAATCTTTATCAACATTGCCTACAGCTTTATATGTCGTTGGTACTGCAATTTTTACTATTTTAGCAGCAAGAATTATGAGCAAAATTGGCCGAAGG
>LWDU01033507.1_pt1 | contig 10849 bp, 6 predicted proteins | sample 727161 | NCBI WGS metagenome assembly LWDU01 (sample SAMN04566230, study PRJNA314399) | hydrothermal vent metagenome | isolation source: deep sea hydrothermal plume seawater | place: Mexico: Gulf of California, Guaymas Basin | collected 2004-07-11 | reverse complement strand
ATAATCGCGCCCTTGAAAGCGGTAGGTTAAACGTTCATGATCGATGCCCAAGCAATGTAAGATGGTGGCATGGAAGTCGTGCACATGGACAGGGTTTTCTTCAATGTTGTAGCAAAAATCATCGGTCTTGCCATATTCGATTCCCGGCTTGACCCCACCACCTGCCATCCAAATTGAAAAGCAACGTGGATGGTGATCACGGCCAAACGTCGCTGGATTTCCTTGGGCAAAGACCGTACGCCCGAATTCGCCACCCCAAATTACGAGTGTGTCTTTGAGCATATCACGTTGCTTCAGATCCGCTATTAAGGCAGCCGAGCCTTGATCGGTTTCCTTGGCAATCCCTGGCAAATGTTTCTGGACGTTGCTGTGATGATCCCAACCACGATGGAAGACTTGAATAAACCGCACGCCTCGTTCAGCCAAGCGGCGTGCCATTAAGCAATTGGCAGCATGCGTACCGGGTGTTTTCGCATCTTCGCCATAGAGTTTGAACGTACTTTCGGGTTCATCAGAGACGTCGGCCAATTCAGGCACCGATGTTTGCATGCGATACGCCATTTCATACTGGGCGATGCGAGCACTGATTTCTGGGTCTCCAACTTCTTGCTGACGAAGGCGATTTAGTTTGGCAATCTCGTCGAGCAACGGTCGGATTTGACTTGGCTTGAGTCCCGCCGGATCTTTCAGGTATAAAACTGGGTTGCCTTGGCTACGAAATTTGACTCCCTGATATTTAGATGGTAGGAATCCGCCACTCCACAACCGATCATACAGTGGTTGCGCCTGCGAAAATGTATTTTGGCTCAACATCACAACAAATGATGGCAAGTTTTCTGTTTCGCTACCCAATCCGTAACTGAGCCATGATCCGAGACTAGGGCGACCCGGTTGCTGGTGTCCGGATTGGAAGAAGGTGATGGCGGGGTCGTGATTGATCGCCTCGGTATGCATGGAATGGACGAAGCACATTTCATCAACAACGCCGCTTAAATGCGGGAGGAGTTCGCTTAAATATCGCCCCGATTCTCCGTGTTGAGTAAATTTGTATGGCGATTTTACAATTGGAAAATTCTTTTGTCCCGCGGTCATGCCGGTTAACCGTTGTCCATCACGGATACTGTCGGGCAAATTCTGCAAATGTAGCTTTTCGAGCGAAGGTTTATGGGCGAGCAGATCGACTTGCGATGGAGCGCCTGATTGCAGTAAATAGATGACACGTTTTGCACGTGGGGCGAAGTGTGGGATGTCCGGTAGCCCACCGATGCGGTCTGTTGATGTGGCCGCCGTCGCGGTGGCTTGCCCGTTGAGCAGACTTGCCAGTGCAGCAGTGCCGATGCCAGTCGCGGCTTTGCCAAAGAACTGGCGTCGGTTCGAAATGAGTTGTGCTTCTTGTAATGGATGGGGCATGATGTTGGGATTTGGGTGATTGTGTGTTTTAGGTTTGAAACGTTATTTACTAATAGCTTCGTCAAGGTTCAGTAGCATCCGGCAGACCATTGTCCAAGCAGCTAATGTTGGCCGGTCTAATGTATCGTCGACGTCCGAATCACCGACTGCTAAGAGAGCATCGACGGCCTTGGTATCACTCGTAAAAGCCGTAAGTTGCGAGCGGTATACAGATTGCAAAACAGAGCTTTCGTGTTTGGTCGGAGTGCGTCCAGTGGCGAGACGGAATACATAACTCAGCTGCTGACGTGGTTCGTTTGTATCTTGTGTCATGACCCGCCCGGCTAGGTGTCTGGCGGCTTCCACAAATTGGGGAGCATTCAGTAGTAGTAGTGATTGCAGTGGGGTATTGGTGCGTGATCGTTGGATTGTGCAAAATTCACGTTCGGGCGCATCTAGTGTTTTGAGCATCGGTGACGGTACAGTTCGCTTCCAAAAAGTATATAGGCTCCGACGATACAAATCCTCACCCGCTGCTTGGGGATATTTTCGTGAATATCCGGGACGATTATTCAGCTCCATCCAAATACCTAAGGGTTGATATGGATAGACGCTCTTGCCGCCAATTCTTTTTACGAGCAAATTGCTGATCGCCAAGGCATTGTCGCGAATTTCTTCGGCGGAAAGTCGCATGCGTGGTCCCCGAGCAAGTTGACGGTTATCAGGATCCTGTTGATAGGCTGCCGGAGGTGCTTCCGCTGACTGACGGTAGGTTGCCGATAACAGAATCGTCTTGAGTGTTCGTTTGATGTCCCAACCGTTAGCTTGGAAATCAAGTGCGAGCCAGTCGAGTAATTGCGGATGGCTTGGTAATTCTCCCTGTGTGCCAAAATCCTCAAGAGTTTTTACTAGCCCTACGCCAAACAATCGTTGCCAATATCGATTGACAGCCACACGTGCGGTTAACGGGTGATCGGGTTGTATTAACCACTGAGCGAATCCAAGGCGATTTGGCGCGGCATCTGTAGGTAATGCTGGGAATACGTTGGGAACACCGACGCTCACTTCCGTAGTGGGTTCGTTATATTGTCCCCGGTTGAGTACGAAGGTCTTACGAGTTGGCGACATGTCACGCATTACCATTGTTGGTGGGAAGGTGTTGTTTTTAGCGGCGATTAGCTTAACCAATTTGTCTTGCAGCGAATTTTGAGGATTGTGATTGGCGAGGAAATACTCGGTAATAGTTTTCGTTTGAGCTTCGCTGCGTTGAGCTGGATCGATCTTGGCAATGGTAATAATCTCAGCGGGAATCGACTCAAATTGTATGCTTTTCGGTTCGGCCGCGGTAACCGACAATCGCAGCCTGCCTATTCCGTGCTGCCCAAAAGTTGCTTCGTGCCGTAAGCGAAACTGTAGTTGGCTTGCAGGCTTGTTGGCAAATGCTTGCTTAGCGGCGAAGATGGCGGAAACAGGTTTTTTACGGGTGGGACCATCAACAGCCCAACCATTGTTGTCGGCAGTTGTACCATCGATTGCATTGTTGACGTGATAGTTGTTTTGATTGTACTGTGCTCTCGCACTTGCAAATTTGATCGGTTGCCACTGTGTTTCCGCTGCATCTTCCTCACTCGATTTAACCCGCAGTTCAAATTCGCTTAAAACAAAATTTGAATTAGAGTATCGGCCTGGACCGCCTCCCGGCAGTGACTCGTGTGTAAGGCATTCAAGCCGAATCGATGTTATGTTTTGCAGCATAGTGGTTGCTGTGATTTCGTAAGTATCCTTAGCAGGATTCACTTCCGAGGCGAGAACGGAATGGTCATCGAGGAGCGTGAGCGTGGACTCGCCCGAGGACTTGAAGGAATCTGGTTTTAGGACATGCCATTGGAATTTTTCATTGCGTAAGGTCTGGGCCCATTGTTCAAGATCACCGGTAACATCCTGCGGTTTGGCTAGTTCAGCCCGCAGTGATGCGATTTCCGATTCCAGAGTTTGGTTTTGTTTTGCTGCAAGGGGCGAAGCAATGGTTGCTTGCGGGTCAAAACCACTGTTGCCTTTTTCTGGCACTTGGTTGAAGTACGCCAACATTTGGTAAAACTCGGTTTGACTCAGTGGATCGTATTTGTGGTCGTGACAGCGTGCGCAGCCGACAGTCATTCCGAGCCAGACCGCTCCTGTGGTAACAACTCGATCCATCACATATTCCACGCGGTATTCCTCGTTAATGATTCCCCCTTCGATGGTGATGCCATGATTACGATTAAATCCTGTGGCCAGCTGTTGCTGTAGAGTGCCGTCTGGGATGAGGTCGCCAGCAAGTTGTTCGATAGTGAACTGGTCAAAGGGCATGTTTGCGTTATAGGCGTGGATGACCCAATCGCGCCACACCCATTGAGTTCGTTCGGTGTCGTATTGGTAGCCGTTGGTATCGGCATAGCGCGCCAGATCGAGCCAGTATCTGGCCATGTGTTCGCCGTAGGCTGAGGATTCGAGGAAATGCTCTACCATTGTTTCATAGGCGTTGTCTTGCTGGTCCTCGAGAAAGGCGTCGACTTCCTCGAGTGTTGGTGGAAGACCGGTGAGGTCGAATGCGACACGGCGAATTAGTGCTTCACGATCCGCTGGCGGGTTCGGTTTCAGATTGGATTTCTCTAACCGCGCCAAAACAAATTTGTCAATCTCATTGCGAGTCCATGATTGATTGATGACGGTTGGAATTTCGACTTTGGTGGGAGTGATAAATGCCCAGTGTTGTTGATATTCCGCTCCCTGATTGATCCACAGGGTGAGTGTTTCGATTTGCTCAGCGGTCAATGCGGTGTGTCCTTCGGGCGGCATTCGCTGGGAAAGGTCTGCGGTAGTGATGCGTTTTATCAACTCGCTGGTAGTTGCCTTACCTGGCACGACTGGCAATATCCCACTTTCAGTTTCACGTAATGCATCCCCGCGGACGTCGAGTCGAAGTTCGGCTTCACGAGCAGTAGCATCTGGGCCATGACACGTAAAACATGTATGCGATAGAATAGGGCGGATGTCTCGATTGTATTGAAGCTTCTCGGACGGTGCCTCAGTTGCATGAGTGCTCGCGCTGATGCCGAGCAGTAAAATAGCAATTGAAGTAGCGGAGAAGCGAGTTAAATTGTTCAAAGCGTTACCTGTTGCGTGGCAAGGGAACCTACTCGGAGCCCAGCGGGTGGTGGCGGTGTAAAACCGTACATTAACATTGTAATTGTATTGTAGGGCTAGTTGAATCACTAATGGTGATTATGGTAGTTTCAATGGGATACTGGTTAGAACCTATTTTTTGTGATTAAAAGTGTTTTTTGCGAGGGAAAGTAAATTGGAACGTTCGCCAAATCACTTACAACTATCGCTGCCGCTAGTGTTTTTGGCAGTGCTGTTTTTATCGAGTCATGTCGTGCTTGGACAATCAGAGGTGATTGCCCTGCGGCAAGAGTCGCCGCCGCCTACGCTTGAGATGGATGCAGCGGGAGAATTAGTTGAATATTTGCAACGGACATTAAACGCGAGGCTTAAGCCATCGCCTAGCTTGGATGTTGATGGCGATTTTGGACGCAATACGCGGCGGGCCGTTGAGCTTTTCCAAATTTCTCGGGATTTGGAGCCAACTGGACGTGTCGATGCGGCGACTTGGATGGCACTCGGTAAACTCATCATCAAGGATGAACCCATTGATGATGTGCAACGTTTCAATCGGCAACGGTTACCACGAGAGCCAAATGATGTACTTATTGGTTTGCCATTTCTGACATGCAAAGCTTGGGTTATCACGGATGCTTCCACTGGCGAGGTGCTGTGGGGTGAGAACTATAACAAAGCTATTGACATCGCCAGTACGACGAAAATCATGACGGCCTATTTAGTATTGAAGTACGCAGAAACACATCCACAAGTGTTGCAAGAAGTGATTACATTTTCCCAGCGCGCCGATGGGACGCCTGGCAGTACCGCAGGGGTGCGTGCTGAGGAGAAAATCAGTGTCGGTGAATTACTGTATGGTTTGATGTTGCCGTCGGGCAATGACGCATCGGTCGCTTTCGCTGAGTTCTTCGGTGGACGCTTAAGTGGCCAAGAGGGCTCTTCCGCTGATGAGAGCTATGACTTGTTTATTGGTTTGATGAATGCAATGGCTAAACAGCTTGGCATGAACGACAGCCATTATGTAAATCCACATGGCTTAACGGCTAAAGGGCATTTGTTGTCGGCCTCTGACTTGGCAAAACTTGCTGACGCCGCATTCGATATCCCCTTGTTTCGTCAGTACGTAAATACGCGACAACACGCGACTCGGGTGACAGCTGCTGATGCAGCACCGCGTCTTCTCACGTGGAAGAACACGAATCGACTATTAGGGATTGCGGGTTATGATGGAGTCAAGACAGGCACGACAACCGCAGCCGGTGCGTGCTTGGTATCGCATGGCGTCCGCGACGGTAACGAGTTGTTTATCGTCGTGTTAGGAGCGTCGGGGTCGAGTGCTCGATACGCCGACTCACGAAATTTGTATCGCTGGGCTTGGAACCAATTGGCGCAAGCTAAGAAAAACCGACGTGGCCGTTGATTGTTGAAATAAAAGACTTATTACTAATTTGAGAGTTCTATTATGAATAACGAAACCCAAGAAGTTGCCTCAATATTTAGCGGTTGTATTCCAGCTATTATGACGCCCTGCGTTAGCAGTGAGGATCGCACTCCCGATTACGAAGCGTTAGTTCGCAAGGCTCAGGAATTGATGGATTGTGGAATGAACGGCGTCGTTTACTGTGGATCGATGGGTGATTGGCCACTGCTGACGGACGAACAGCGGCAGCAGGGAGTGGCGAGTCTGTGCGCAGCGGGTATTCCAGTAGTTGTTGGTACAGGGGCACAGAACCCTCGCTTGGCTGCGGAACATGCCGCCCATGCCGAGAGTGTCGGTGCCAAGGGTTTAATGGTAATTCCACGCGTTCTATCACGCGGGACATCGGCTATCGCTCAGAGACATCACTTTGCAGGAATATTGGCGGCGGCACCTAATACGCCCGCCGTGATTTATAACAGTCCCTACTATGGATTTGAGACGAAGGCTGATTTGTTTTTTGACTTGCGATCGGAGTTTTCCAATCTCGTTGGATTTAAAGAATTCGGTGGCGCTGATTCATTGAGTTACGCCGCGGAACATATTACCAGTGGTGATGCCTCCTTGGCGTTAATGATTGGAGTCGATACACAAGTCGTGCACGGATATGTTAATTGCGGTGCGGTCGGAGCGATTACTGGGATCGGTAATGCACTACCAAGAGAGGTATTGCGATTGATTGAACTGGCAAGTGCGGCCGCCGCTGGTGATGTGAAATCGCGGCGGCTAGCTCAAGAATTGGAAGACGCTTTGATGGTTCTTTCGACGTTTGACGAAGGCCCAGATTTGGTATTGTTTTACAAGCATCTATTGGTACTTAATGGCGATACTCAGTACGCCGTGAATTTCAACGAAAGCGATTGCTTGACGGCGAGTCAACGCGGGTTTGTGGAGCAGCAGTACCAGTTGTTTAAGGACTGGTGGTCTGCTTGGGACGGGGCCAGTGACTGAATCCGGCGTTCAACAGGCGACGGTTGTTATTCGGTCAACTTGATCACCACGGGAAGTTCTTTAGGGCTGGCGACGAAGACCATTGAAATGCTGTTTACGCAGTGGCGTGTGTCTTTGGCAGTGTACCCTTCGTTAAGAAAAACGTGCCCGAGGTGTCCTTGGCAATTGCTGCAGACAATTTCGATTCGGCGTCCGTCCGCATCCGTTACTCGAGTAACGGCGTCTTTGATCTCATCATCAAAACTTGGCCATCCGCAACCGCTGTCGAACTTGTCGGATGATTCATAAAGTGGAGCATTGCAGCGACGGCAAACATAGGTTCCGTCTGCTTTGTTGTCGGTGTATTCACCAGTGCCGGGTTGTTCGGTTCCCTTATGAACTAAAACGTATTCTTCATCAGCGTTCAGGTCGTTGTAGGATTTGGATTGTTCGTCGGACACGGTGCTTTCCTTCGGGGATTGGGTAGGATTGGTGGGTTGAGTAGCGGGCGTCTTAGTGGTTTCACTCTGTGCGAGACACCCACCGAGCATCACAATAAAAATACTGGTCATAAAATGGGTGCGGTTTGATTTCATGTTGTAATGACCGTCAGTAAAATGATGTTTGGTGTTTTATAGGAGTATGGATTTTACGACATTTGTAGTAATAGTGCTACAATGAAAGCGATACATCAATAATGTTCAGCTAGGAGAACTTGTATGCTGAGGCGTCTGTTTTTGAAAGATGGTAGTTTGTTGTTAGTCGGGTCAGCCGTTGCGCTGCAAAATCGAACGGGTATTGCTGCAGCTGCTGACACTGATGCTAATGTTCGCTTTAGCATGATCACCGATTTGCATTACGCCGATAAACCACCCGCTGGATCTCGTCATTACCGCGAGTCGATTGCCAAGCTGGAGCAGGCGACTGCTCAATTTAAGAAAGAGAATCCCGATTTTCTTGTTTGTTTGGGCGATTTAATTGACGCGGCGACTGATGTAAAAACTGAGCTCGGCTATCTGACTCGCATCACCAAAGAGATGGCTAACATAAAAATTGACAAACATTATGTGTTGGGAAACCATTGTGTGGACACGCTGACCAAAAAGGAATTTCTCGACGGAGTAGGGCAAGAGAAGTCTTATTACTCGTTTGATAAAGGCAACGTCCATTTTGTGGTTTTAGACGCTTGTTTTCGAAGTGATGGCGTGCCGTATCAGCGCAAGAATTTTGTTTGGACGGATCCCAATGTTCCTGCTGCTGAACTTCAATGGTTGAAACAGGATTTGGCAGATACTGACAAGCCGACCATTGTTTTCGCGCACCAACGCCTTGATAATGCTGGCTCCCATGGCATAAAAAATGCGGCTGAAGTTCGTAAGGTTCTTGAGGAATCAGGGCAAGTATTAGCAGTGTTTCAGGGGCATAGTCATCAAAACGAACATAAGGTGATTGGCGAGATACATTACTGTACGCTAGTCGCTATGGTTGAGGGTTCCTTTGAAGCTAGCAATGGCTGCAGTACAGCGTCGGTGTTTGCTGACGGAACAATACGCTTGACGGGCTTTCGTAAGCAAGCGTCCTATGCGTGGGAATGAAAACACACGAAAGTAAATTTAGAATATTAACCAATTTGGAACTTAGTATTTATGAAAAGTAAATTATCGATAACGTTGTTTTGTTTGGGTTGGAGTGGCTTATGTGGTTTTGTTACGTTTGCAACGGTTGCTCATGAGGATGCGAAGAAGCCGGTTGCAGTAACACATCAACAACGATATACGGCGACAGCGATGCCGGATCGGATTTTGCTGAGTTGGCAACAGGATCCGGCAACATCGTTTTCGGTAACGTGGCGTACTGACATGACGGTTGATGTTGGATTAGGTGAAATTGCAGTTGCTACGGATGGGCCTAAGTTCACCTCAAAGAAGATGACAGTCGCAGCGACGCGCGTGACTTACAAACCTGAGTTTGGTGAAGTACATCATTACACGGCCGCCTTTGAGGGGCTCAAGCCAGAGACGCAATATGTATACCGAGTGGGCGATGGAGTGAATTGGAGTGAGTGGATACAAGTGACGACCGCTGCGGACCAAGCTAAGCCGTTTCGGTTTGTATACTTTGGGGATTCCCAGAACAGTGTGTGGTCGATGTGGAGTCGCGTGGTTCGGCAATCGTATAAAGACGCTCCTCAAGCGGCTTTCTTTTTGCATGCAGGGGATTTAGTCAACAAGACCAACTCGGATGGCGAATGGGGCGAGTGGTTCCAAGCGGGCGGATTTATCCATCGCAGTACACCAGTGGTTGCTTGCCCTGGAAATCACGAATACTCTTCGAAGTTATCAACTCATTGGCGACCGACGTTTGCTTTTCCTGAGAACGGCCCAGAGGATTTGTTAGAAACGGTTTACTATATTGATTATCAAGGAATGCGACTCGTTGTGCTTGATAGTAACGTACGCGCGGGGGAACAGGCTGAGTGGTTGGAATCCGTATTAAAGGACAACCCCCAGAAATGGACAGTGGTATGCCAGCACCATCCGATTTATTCGTCCAAGGCTGGCAGAGATAACCCATTGTTGCGAAATACGTGGCAGCCCATTTTTGATAAGTACAAAGTTGATTTAGTATTGCAAGGGCATGATCACACGTATGCTAGATCGGGGTTAATGACGTGGCAGAATGTGCCTAAAGGGGTCACCACGAGAACGGATATCGGTACAGTTTATGTCGTGAGCGTTAGTGGTCCGAAAATGTATGATCTTGGAAAGCGGCCTTTCATGAAACGCGGCGCGGAGGACACTCAGTTGTTCCAAGTGATTGACGTAGACGGCGACGAGATTCGCTATGAGGCGCGGACGGCCCGTGGTATGTTGTACGACGCCTTTACGCTGAAGAAGCAAGCTGTGGGCAAAGCCAACTTGTTGATTGAGCAGATTCCGGACACACCAGAGCATTTACGATCATCTAAGTAACCGCATCCGGAAAAACCAGATCGCAAATTTACACAAATGTAGTATTTTGCAAACGGAAAATAATTTCCCTGATCCCACTGTCTATTTCAGTTCGCCACATTTGTGCAGCGCCATGATGGGATAGAATGTGCCGCTATAGGTGATGAAATGGCGTGTGTCTTTGTTGAGGCTACGAGTCCACCACCGTCCGGACGTTCTTTGGTTGGCTTTGATCCAAGCGATGCCTTTTTGGATTTGCGGATGGTCTGCGGGGATACCAGCGTCTCGCAAAACCATGATAGCGAGGCCCGTTTGGTGTCCATCACTGGGTGGGTTCGTTACTTCCTTTTCTGCCTTTAGCTTCTCGGACCGACTTCCACCGCCCCAAGTGTCGGCTGTGGCGAAGTTCCTCATGGCCCAGCCCCCGTCTTCGTTTTGGTGTCCAAGAATCATCGTAACGATTTCTTGCTGAACTGCTTTGTCGATGAGTCCGTCCATTCTGGTGTTAGCCCACAGAAGTAGTACTTTGCCATAGTCGTGTGGCGGGGGTTGATTTTTCAAATATTTTTTAAGCTTGGCGACTTTAGCTTGTTGGTCAGCGTTCATTACTTCAAGAAACCCAGGGGCGGTACCTAGTGCTAGTGCAGCGACTGTGGCTCCTTGGTAGCTACTGGATTCAAACGGCGGCCAGCAGTCGATGTTTCCCCAACTGCCGTCGGCGCTTTGGACACTAAGCATCAAGTCCAGAGCGGCGGTTGTTTCGACAGTTAGTTTGCCGTTAACGTGCAGATCCCATTCCGCCATGCCTTGCGCCATGTAGGCGATTTGCGTGGGTTTAATGCCTTGCAGTAGGGAAGTTGTGGGTGCGCGTTTGAACTTGGTGATTTCGTTGATGAGAAATTCGTGATTGGCGGCGTTGGGTTTGCCGAGGATGGGAGTA
>LWDU01043958.1_pt1 | contig 10852 bp, 9 predicted proteins | sample 727161 | NCBI WGS metagenome assembly LWDU01 (sample SAMN04566230, study PRJNA314399) | hydrothermal vent metagenome | isolation source: deep sea hydrothermal plume seawater | place: Mexico: Gulf of California, Guaymas Basin | collected 2004-07-11 | reverse complement strand
AAGTTCAGGAAGTCAGTAAATTCCTCAAAGGCAAAAAAGACCCGACTTTCGGGGGAGATGCTGTCGGTTATCTTGATCCCTGCAAGGGCTGGGGTGGTTTTGGTTTCTACTTCCTGGCCAGTCGTGCTACGGCCTATGCCAAGCATCCCAATGATCCTGCATGGTTGTTTGATGCAGATACGATGAAACCACGTGTTAATAATCCAGCATGGGTAAGAGCAATTCAGGATGTCATTGATGTTCTGCCTTCCCAACCTGCAAACCAACTGAATGCTGACCCAGGCACAACCGCTTTTCAGCAGTTTCTTGCTGGAACAGGTTCGATGCTTTCCTGGTGGGGAGATGTAGGTTCCATGGCAAAAACCAGTGACGGGTCTGTCGTTGGTGACGTTGTTGGTTTCGACATACTGCCAGGATCTGACGATGTCTATAATTCAAAAAAAGGCCGATGGGATACGCTGCCCGGCGGACCCAACTATGCTCCAAATATGGCCTATATTGGCTGGGGAGTGTATGTCATGGCTCGCGTTGATAGTAACTCAAAAAAGCGTAAAGCCGCCTGGAGTGCCGCTGCTCATCTTGGAGGAAAAGATATCTCTCTTTGGGCTTCTGCCTATCCGTCTGGATTCCAGGTTAATGCAGGATATGATAAAGCATTTATCACGTCTTATTTGGAGTCAGAGTCCAACTCCTACAACCATCCAAATGCAGCGATTGAGCCTCGAATTCCGGGGATCTTTCAGTACTACAGTGTTGCCGAAGATGAGTTGTCAAAAATTTATGCCGGTAAGTATGATGCCCAAACTGGAGCAAATAACATTGCGGCAGCCTGGGAGAAACTTACTGACCAAATTGGCAGGAAAAAGCAAGTTGCTCTCTACCGCGCCTCACTTGGTTTGTAGTTAGATCATGCGATAACAGGTAATGGTTTGACCGGTGGTTCAAAGTAAAAATCGCCGGTCTTTCCCGCTTCCCTTATTTCTTCACCAAATTATAAAAGCTGAGTACAGCTCAGCATTCTTATTCACAAATACTCATCAGTATTTGCTTGCAAACTTTAAGATGACCACCACTTACATCGGCACAGATCACGTTCCTGCTCAACAGAAAACTCTGGGACGGGTAATTATTTTCATTGCTACTATTTTGTTAGTTGCTCTTTTCATCACACAAACTTTATATAAAGCCGGCAGCATTGCTGCTGGATTTGACAACTGGCGTCCTGCTCTCTATGCATACCTGTTTTGGTCAATAGCTCTATGCTGGGGGATTACCCTGATCAAAGGCGAGCGAGGTCAAAGAGCGCTTTTTGTTCTTCCTGCCTTTCTTTTCACAATTGCGATGGTCATTTTTCCTCTCATTTTTAGTGTGTACATTTCTCTACACGACTGGAATCTTAGCGCATTTGAAGGACAAAAGTTCAATGGAATTGATAATTTCATAGCTTTACTTGGAGATACCTATTACTGGAACTCCATGTTGAACATGCTCTATTACTTAATTGCAATACTGTTCGAATATGCGATAGCATTCGGACTCGCATTGTTACTAAACGCGCAGATCGTAGCTAGAAAATTCTTTCGGGTAGTGTTCCTGATGCCTTTAATGCTAAGTCCGGTTGCAGTCAGTTGGATGTTAGGCAAGTCACTTATGGAATACCGTTTTGGCCCGGCGGCTACCCTTGCACGCCAATTAGGTTGGGAAAGTCCAGCATTTTTTTCAACTCCGGAAATCGCACGCTTGAGTATAATGATCTTGGATGCATGGACTTTTATTCCGTTCATGATGATCATGTTACTCGCAGGATTGCAGGCATTACCCAAAGAAGTCAATGAAGCCGCAAGGATTGATGGAGCGAACAACTGGCAGCATTTCTGGAAAATCACCTTCCCGCTAATGCTTCCCGTCAGTGTCACGGCAACTGTAATCAGGATTATCTTTAAGTTAAAATTGGCAGACGTTGTCATTAATGTAACTTCCGGAGGACCGGGAGGCGCAACTGATACTGTAACCAGTTTTATTTTCCGGGAGTATCGTGACCGTTCAAATGTCGGTTACGGTACCATGATGGCCGTCGTTTATCTGATTATCATCATCATACTTATGACGTTAATGTTAAAACTTATTGACCGCTGGATGCAAAAAGTTACATGAATCAATCTTCAACAGGTGTAAACCTCGTTATATATCGCATCCTGATTTATGGCGCACTTTTGTTTTGGGCCTTTTTGTGTTTGTTTCCCATTTACTGGACAATCACGACATCTTTCAAAACCGCAGTCAGTGTTACTCAGGGACACCTGATTCCATGGTTTGACTTTACACCAAAATGGATCGGTTTTCGTTCACTGGGTTTATCTCCGGAAACAATTTTTGAAATATCTACAGTTCGGGAAGAGTTCCTGAAAAGATTTTTTAACAGCGTCATTACTTCTATAAGTGCTTCCTTATTAGCAGTATCATTGGGATCTCTAGCAGCTTACGGACTCAGTAGATTCAAATATAAGTTAGGATTTGTCAAAAATTCAGACATTTCTTTTTTCTTCCTGTCGCAGATGATCCTTCCACCGGTAGTCCTCGCATTACCCTTTCTGGTACTTTACCGTGAGTTGGCTTTGCTGGATTCAACCATCGGTTTGATCATGCTTTACGCACTGATGGTTTTGCCGATTGTAATCTGGATTATGCACGATCAATTTTCTACCATTCCGCTGGAATTGGAAGAAGCCGGATTGGTCGATGGCCTTAGTGTTTGGGGCGTTTTCATGCGCATCGTCTTACCGATTTCATTTCCAGGCATAGTGGCAGCTTTTATACTTTGTCTTGTTTTGTCCTGGAACGAATACTTTTTTGCCGCCTTGTTGACAAGTGCCGACGCAAAAACTTTACCCGTGATGGTGGCAAGTCAAACAGGATCACAAGGAATTAACTGGTGGTCGATGGCTGCACTCTCAACAGCGGCTATTGCACCGCTGGCTATTATTGGGATTTTCCTTGAAAGTTATATTGTCAAAGGGCTTTCAACTGGAGCGGTTAAGTAATGCTTCCGGAAAATCAAAAAGACGAGGCTGCACTTTAGTGTGGAAACTGCTGTGAACAAAATCAGGATCGCCGTTGTCGGTGTTGGATTGATCGGAAAACGACATATTGAATGCATTCAAGCTGACTCGAATTGTGAATTGTCCGCAATCGTTGATCCCGAACCAAGTGTTGAACGGACCGCATTGAAAGAAGGCGTTTGCTATTACAAAAAACTGGAGGAACTGTTAGAAAAGGATTGTCTGGACGGCCTGATTCTCGCGACACCGAATCAGTTGCATGTTGAACAAGCACTAAAAGGTATTGAGGCCGGTATAGCGATACTAATCGAAAAGCCCCTCGCTCACACAGTCGAAGAAGGTGAGCGATTATGCGAGGCGGCAATTGCGGCCAAAGCCAAAATACTGGTAGGTCACCACCGGGCGCACAGCACAATTATGACATCTTCCAGGCAAGTTGTGGAACAAGGATTACTTGGAAAACTAGTGGCGGTGATGGGCAGTGCAATGTTCTATAAGCCGAATGAATACTTTGACAATGCACCTTGGCGATGCCAGCCGGGAGGCGGTCCGATATTACTTAACATGATCCACGAGGTTCACAACCTGCGTATGTTGTGCGGGGAAATTGTTGAGGTTCAGGCTTTTTCATCTAATAAGACACGCGGTTTTCTGGTCGAAGATACAGTTGCAATCAATCTCAAGTTTGCCAATAGCATATTGGGGACATTCCTCCTTTCAGATACTGTCGGTTCTGCCAGGAGTTGGGAGCAGACTTCTCAAGAGGACAAGAGTTTTTCAACTTATCCTGACGAAGATTGTTACGTAATCGTAGGCACAAGCGGCTCACTTGCGATTCCTACTATGCGTCTCAAAACCTATGAGAAACACGAGGATAAATCGTGGTGGAAACCTTTTAATACAGACAAGATTGAGGTGAAACGCACTGACCCGTTGAAACGACAGCTCGAACATTTTTGTGAAATGATTAACTATCATGAAAAACCCATCGTTACTGCACAGGACGGGCTCCAGAATTTGCGGATTACCGAAGCGATTGTTGAAGCAACGCAAACAGGAAAGAGTGTCAATATTATGCCATTGACATAAAATTTATGAATAATATTTTATACTATATGTTGCACCGAAATAACAATTATGACATTATATGAGAAGTTTTTTTTAAATTCAAAATATAGTTTAATATTGAAAATACCTGTGGTCTAAAACGATTTTTTGCTGGTAAAGGATAACTATTGTCTTTTACTGATTTGTCATCTCAGACTTTCAAATTAGGAAGTTTGAGTAACTTTAAGAAAGGAGGTATAGAATGTCGCCATAAACACATTATCCTTGGAAAAAGGATTATTTTTTTCTTGTTATTAATTATTCAAATCAGACTTCAATCTAGGATGTCTGGAAACTATTTTCGGAGAAAACAAATGTTTATATATATAACCCGTCGTATTGCATTTTCTGTCATCATTGCAATTACTTTAACCTTTGCGCTGGGCAGTGCCGCTTCGGCAGCAGGGAAAATAAAGTTGAGGATGTCAACACCAGCAACCGCAACAGACTACCGTTCGCAAGGACTGGCAACTATTTTTGCTGACGGTGTCAGCGGCTTTGCCACCTACGAACCACACTATAACGACACGCTTTTCAAGCAGGGTACAGAACTTGTCGCAATTGCCCGAGGTAATCTGGAAATGTCCATCACTTCGGCCCAAGAATTGGCCAAGTTGATTCCGGATTGGTCTATTTTTACTGCCGGATACTTGATGCGTGGCCCAGAGCATCAGCGCAAGGTTTTTGAGGGACCGATTGGAGCTGAAATGTATCAACTGGTAGAGGACAAACTGGGAGTTAAATTACTTTCAGTAATGTATTTTGGAACCCGTCAACTCAACTTACGTATCAGCAAGAAAATCAATACTCCTGCCGATTTGAAAGGCGTTAATTTGAGAATGCCCGGAACTGATGCTTGGCAGTTTCTCGGAAAAGCTCTAGGTGCTAATCCGACACCGATGGCTTTTACGGAAGTCTATACAGGCTTACAGACTGGTGCAATTGACGGTCAAGATAACCCTTTACCGACTGATAAAGATAAAAAGTTCTATGAGGTGACAAAGCAAATTGTACTGACAGGTCATCTAGCAGACATGAATTTTCTGGCTTTTTCAAAAAAAGTTTGGGACAAATTGAGTGCAAGTCAACAGGCTACGGTAATGCAGGCTGCAAAAGATGCCTCTGCTTCAATAACAGCCTCTATTGTCAAAAATGAAGCACAATTAGTTTCATTTTTCAAAGGTAAAGGGCTTGCAGTCTATAAACCAAATGTCTCTGCCTTCCGCCAACGGGCGCAGAAGATGTATATGGAGTCAGATTTTTCGAAGGACTGGCCTAAAGGTTTGCTTGAACGAATTAATGCTGTCAAGTAAAAACGCATGAAAAATATCATCCTTAACCAGTTAAGGATGCGTGCGGATAATGTGGCGGTGGGGCTTCTCACCGCCATTTTTCTGTCTTTCATTCTCCAGATTTTCAGCCGCTATGTGATCCGGCAACCTTTGGGTTGGACACTGGAGGCATGCTTATTAAGTTGGTTGTGGTTAATATTCTGGTCAACAGCTTTCACTCTGAAAGAAGAAGATCATGTGCGGTTCACAATGCTCAGCGATCATGTCCAACCGGCTATTCAGAAAATATTTGTGGTAATTTCAGCAATTTGCATTATAACGGCAATGGCTGTTTCACTGCCCGCTACTATTGATTTTGTAACCTTCATGTCAATTGAGAAAACCTCATTGTTGAAACTCCGCTTTGATTATGTTTTCAGTATTTATATAATATTCTCAGCCGCCATTATTTCCCGCTATCTTTGGCGCCTACTTGATCTTTTACGCGGACAGGATCGGGAGAGAACAAAATGAGTGTGGCATTTATAATTTGCCTAGCCGTTTTATTCGGTATATCTGCTCTCGGCGCACCTATAGCGTTAGCGATGATAGTGTCGTCAATTGCATACCTTGGTATGGTTGGTCAAGATTTAGCACTTGCCTCTGAGCAGATTATGCAGGGACTTTACACAAGTTTTATCTTGCTGGCAGTGCCGTTATTTATTATTGCGGCAAATATTATGAATGCAGGCACGATCAGCGACCGTTTGCTAAATTTTTGTGTCGCTGCGGTTGGTCGTTTTCGTGGTGGGCTGGGGCATGTGAATGTAGTCGCTAGTCTAATTTTTTCAGGGATGTCCGGATCTGCTATTGCTGATGCTGCAGGTATTGGCAAGATCATTATCGAAATGATGACCAAAAATGGGCGTTATCCGTTGGGGTTTGCGGCGGCAATTACGGCTGCATCCGCCACCATTGGCCCGGTCATTCCACCATCAATTCCGATGGTAATGTATGCACTTGTATCTGATACCTCTGTCGGCTATTTATTTTTAGGTGGAATAACTCCGGGATTTATAATGGGAGTGGTGCTGATGGTGATGGTGGCGCGAATTGCTAAGAAGAGAAATTTTGCTATTGAAGCACCGACACCATTGCGGGAATTGCCGAAAATAACGATCAAAGCGTTTCCGGCACTGATGATGCCGGTAATTCTGTTGTTTGGTATTTATGGTGGAGTGACGACGCCAACCGAAGCGGCTGCAGTAGCTGCAACTTATGCTTTTTTGCTGGCGGCTATTTTCTATCGTGCCATCAGCCTTCGTGGTACATATACCATCTTGTCGGATAGTGCTAAATCTTCCGCTGCAGTCGGTTTGGTGATAGGCGGCGCACTGATTTTCAACTACATCGTTGCAAGTGAAAATATCCCCAATATGATGGCGAGCATGCTACGCTCAATAGACCTCTCACCGATAGCCTTCCTGCTCATGGTCAATCTGATTCTGCTTTTGCTGGGCTGTATTCTGGACGCGACCACCATTCTACTCGTAATTATTCCGTTATTCCTGCCTGCCTGCAGGGAACTTGGTATTGATCTGGTGCATTTCGGTGTAGTGGTGGTGGTGAACACGATGATAGGGCTGATAACACCACCCTACGGCATTTTACTTTTTGTAATTAATGGGTTAACCGGTGCACCGATGAAGGAAATGATAACCGAAGTTTTGCCCTTCCTTTTCGTACTGATCCTGGCATTACTGATTATGACACTTGTGCCGGACTTGGTACTCTGGCTGCCTAGGGTATTTGGGTATCTGGGATAGTACCTGAGTATGTTCTTCATGACTGTGATGTAATATACTTGCAAGCCTCAGTTTCGAATTGCAGGACAAAATGAATCTGAACATCTGACAGGAGTGCCCTAAAATTGAATATTGAACAAAATTATATACGTGTGGCCTTGGTCGGTGAGGATATTTCTGCTTCTCTTACTCCTGCGATGCATGAGGCAGAGGGTAAAGAATTGGGACTGCATTATTCCTACCGTTTGATTGATACGAATTCAAATGCCACCAAGATACAATCCTTAGCTGAAATTATCGCGAAGGCGCAGAGTAATGGATATGCTGGTTTAAATATCACCTTTCCCTACAAAATCCAAGTTCTCCAATGTCTTGATAAAATATCAAGGAACACAAAAATGTTGGGTGCTGCAAATACAGTCGTATTTTCCGGAGATAGAAAAATTGGCTACAACACCGATATCACAGGATTTTATGAGAGCTTCCGTCGTGAGATGTCTGGAGCTATAAAGGATCGTGTTCTGCTCTTGGGGGCAGGAGGAGCAGGTGTTGCCGTTGCCTTTGCACTTGCCAACTTGGGTGTTAGAGAACTATTGATATATGATATTGATGCAGATCAGACAAAAACCTTGATTAATAAAGTCCGATTACATCAAACATCAATGAGCATAGATTGTATTAATTCCTTGGAAAAATCTATTCTAACAGAACTTAATGGTGTCGTCAACGCAACACCGATGGGAATGGTTAAATATCCCGGTTCCGCATTTCCATTAAATTTGTTAACTCCTAGTATGTGGGTTGCAGATATCGTTTATTTCCCATTGGAAACTGAACTTTTAGTAACGGCTCAAACTACTGGTTGCCGGGTAATGAATGGAGCAGGGATGGCAATTTTTCAAGCAGTACACGCTTTTGAATTGTTCACAGGATTAAAAGCTAATGTGAACCGGTTTATCGAAAAATTTGAAGTCTTAAAAAACAGTATGGTTGTTTGAAAATCAGCAAACATTACCAAAATCTATTTCAACAGATCTTCACTACTTTTAAATTTATTATAAAAGCCAAATATGTCACAACTAAAATTGAAAGGGATCATTACACCACTCGTAACCCCTCTCCAGGAAAATGGAGAACATGATGAGGAAGGCTCTGTAAAATTAGTAAATCATCTCCTGAAGGGTGGTGTGCATGGATTGTTTTTATTGGGAACTACAGGCGAAGGCCCCAGTTTGTCTCCCGTTGTCCAGAGGGAGTTTATCAAAACTGTAACCGCACAGGTCAATGGGAAAGTACCTGTTCTTGTTGCGATTTCCAATCCCTGTTATAGCCAAAGTTTGTCTTTGGCAAAATACTGCTCCGACCAAGGTGTGTCGGGGGTCGTCAGTACGGCTCCATATTATTTTCCACTAAATAGTTCTGAAGTAAAAAATTACTTCCTCAAACTCGCCAATGATCTATGCCTTCCTTTGCTGATGTATAATATGCCGGGAATGACTAAAATTCATTATGATGTAGAAACTATTGTCTCTTTAGCAAAACATGACAACATCATCGGCCTGAAAGATAGTTCCGGAGACATGGGTTATTTCCATCAATTGTTGAATGCTTTTCAGGGAAAAGACTTTATGTTAGCTGAAGGTCCGGAAGAGTTGCTGGCGGAAACCGTTATGTTTGGAGGAGACGGCTCGGTCTGTGGAGGAGCAAATGTGATGCCGGAATTGTATGTTAAACTTTTCAACGCCTCACAAGCAGGTGATGTTACAAAGATTCGACAATTACACAGGAAAGTTCTTGAATTAGGTGATGCAATTTTTTCAAGTGGAGGCTATGGCTCATCAGTTATACGTGGCTTAAAGTGCGCACTTTCGATCATGGGCATTTGTGAAGAGCATGTGGCACCACCTTTCCAAAAACTAGATAAAAGAGAAAAACAACAAATTCATGGGTTTTTGCAAAATAATGGTGTTTTGAATTCCTGAAATTGAAGAGTATTGTACGATTCGCGATTTTAGCTTGGAACCATGCTGGCACGAATAGGTTGGTGGCTGGCGGTTTGTATTGTACATTTTAGATACTATATTAAACATGAAACGTCACCTGTAAACTTCGGTAGTAAACAGAAATATTTGACTTTTAATTCTTCTACAACAAGTGTTGGTCTCGTGGCTAATCCGGTTTCAGCGCGGGACATCCGGCGCGTGATTGCTAATGCAACCAGTTTACAGGTTGCGGATCGTGCAAATATCGTCATGCGTGTTCTGGTCGCTATGTGGGCTTGTGGTGTGAAGCGGGTGTTGATGATGCCGGAAAACGGCGGTATCCGTAGTTTGCTCAAGCGCGGCTTGCAACGTGAGCAAAAACACGGCGATAATTGTTTCCCGAAACTTGAAATGACGGACACACCGATTTCCGGAACTGTTGACGATACTTTTGCGGCAACTCAAGCTATGGTCGCTTCCGGAGTCAAAGTGATTGTCGTCCTTGGCGGCGATGGCACTCATCGGGCCGTCGTAAAAGTTTGCGGACAAGTGCCAATTGCCGGAATTTCTACAGGCACCAACAACGCTTTTCCTGAACATCGCGAGCCGACAATTACTGGACTGGCTGTAGGATTGGCTGCCACAGGACGTATTCCGGAAAGTGTTGCGTTTACGTTGAACAAATTGTTACGAGTGGAAATCAACGGCGGAGAACGCAGCGACATTGCTTTGGTGGACGTTGTGGTTTCGACAGAACGCTACATTGGAGCGAGAGCACTATGGCGTACAGAAAATTTGCGTGAACTCTTTGTGACGTTTTCCGACCCTGAAGTGATCGGTATGTCGGCAATTGCCGGATTGTTAGAACCGATTGGCCGCAATGATTCAGGAGGCTTGCATGTTTCGCTGGCTGTTCCAGAACAGGCAAAAACCGCATTACTAGTTCCGATTGCTCCCGGACTCATCCGTTCAGTAGGAGTACAATCATGGCAGAAACTTGAAGCTGGAATACCGGTTACTTTACAGCAATCCGCCGGAACGATTGCTTTGGACGGAGAGCGTGAACTTGAATTTGGTACGGAAGATATCGTGCAAGTCTCATTGCATGAAAAAGCTTTCCGTACAGTAGATGTAGGCGCATGTATGCGTTACTCCGGGGAGCAACGGCTTTTGGTCGGAGCAACCCTTGATATACCACTAAGTTAAACATGGAGACACTATGAATGAAAACCCGTTCCCATTGAACAGGGATGAACTCCTGCAAGTTTATCAGACCATGCGCACCATCCGCGAATTTGAGGAGAGGGTACATGTTGAGTTTTCTCGAGGTGATATTCCCGGATTCGTCCACTTGTACGCCGGAGAAGAGGCTTCTGCCGCCGGTATTATGACACACTTGCGTCAAGAAGACCGCATAGCTAGTACACACCGCGGACACGGCCATTGCATCGCAAAAGGCGTGGACGTAAAGGGAATGATGGCTGAAATTTTTGGCAAAAAATCCGGAGTTTGCGCTGGAAAAGGCGGCTCGATGCATATTGCCGATTTGGATAAAGGCATGATGGGCGCAAACGGAATTCTTGGCGCAGGCGCACCTTTAGCCTGTGGAGCCGCACTAGCCGCTAAAT
>LWDU01040597.1_pt1 | contig 10853 bp, 11 predicted proteins | sample 727161 | NCBI WGS metagenome assembly LWDU01 (sample SAMN04566230, study PRJNA314399) | hydrothermal vent metagenome | isolation source: deep sea hydrothermal plume seawater | place: Mexico: Gulf of California, Guaymas Basin | collected 2004-07-11 | reverse complement strand
GATGTAAATCCATCTACTCAACCATTTGTGGTGTGCGTCGAAAAACCACTGTGCGTGTTGAAAAGGTCGGTTTGTTGGCAAGCTGCGTGGATTGCATAGTCGCGTGGCGGCGATCTGACGGCTGAAAATCAACCACAAAAGAGAGCCTTCACCAACCGCTTGAGATTCTGCGCGGTGGCGCTCAAACAGGCCTGGATCTGGACCTTCGATCGTCCGCGATATCGTGCCCGGAATACCCTCTGGCTGGCACCAGAAGCCCTCAGTCTCGCTGCAAGCGTGCTGGGGGCTTTATTTCGTGAGGCCGTAAATCGAGTGTTCTGCACTTCGACATTCGATGCGAAATCGTCCTCGCAACAACGCCGCGTCAATGAAGTGGAATGAAAACGTATCCGTCCAACTGACGGTTGACGTTGACGGTCAGTGCGGACACTGCGATGCGAACTTCACTCGCAACATCTTCGTGCCGTCCGCCCTTATGTGCGAGTGATTGGCCGCAAACGAGAATCTCGACTCCGGCTTCCTTGAGCTTTTCGAATAGCGGGACGTTCGGGTTCCGGTCTGCTCGCAATTGATTGGCGTATGACTCGTTGTTTAACGCAGCCAGCGTTGCCTTACCGTGCAGAATAACTGTGATTTGCACGTCTGCTGGCCGCCTACCGGCTCCAGCGTAGATGTTGACGAAGCGAGCGACCTTCTCAATCGCCGGGTTGATCGCATCGGATGATCCACCGGCAGTTACATCCACACAAATCTTCGATCCGTCGCGAGGCTGCTCGGCCGCATCGGGCAGTCGAACAATCTTTCCGTGGTCTTTGATTCGTGGATGCGTGAACAGTTCGGTTCCACTGGGTTCTATTCCTTCCGACTTCTGAGCAAATGTTTGCCAATTGCCTGCCGCTAATAACACTAACACAACACCGATGGTGATCGCGATCGAGTTTCTGAACTTCATCGATGATATCCTTTGCTTGTCGTGTTGTTTTTGGCACGTGGAAATGGTTCGTGAATGGATTCATGCTCGGCCCTTCAACATACCGCTCCAGTACAGGATAGGTAGTCCGTACTTCTTCAACAGCCACATGCTCCACCGTTCCGTGGCTTGATCGAATGGAAACGATTCGGCAGGGTTGCCGTCGTAATCAAATTCCGCCAGCACGAGGCTTCCGTAGCCCGTCACGACCGGGCACGATGTGTAGCCGTTGTACTTCGCCGTGAGCGGCTTACCGGCCATCGACGCTCGCAGGTTCTTCACCAATAACTGTGCCGCGACTGTGATTCCAGCAGTTCCGCCCCCGACGACAACGATGTCGTGGTGATTGACCTTGTCGTTACTGTCTGATGGCGACTCGGTGGTTGCCAACGTGGGAGCGACGTGCGTGCTCATTGAATGATCTCCGTTTGTTGAGTTGAAGTTTCCGGGCTGGATGTCGATTCAATTTCGTTCGTGTCGTCGTCAACGACAGCTTTGGAGTTCGCGGAACTGTGCGAACTCGCACATGAACCGCTTAGTCACGTCGAGACACCGAACTTGGGAAGCACCCATGTATTGAGCACAAACCATACTACAACGATCGCAAGTGGAAGAAGCAGGTCGTTCATGTCTGGTCTCGTTGCAGGTTCGGTGCCAAGTTTGTCACGCACACGTGGCGGCCGTCGCACTGGCTCGGCACGACGAATCGCCATTGCGTTCCGATGTCTCGTATGGCAGGCCGGCAGCCTTCCACGCGGCCATGCCACCCAGCACGTTCGTCACATCTTCGTAGCCTTCGCGCTTCAGGAACGACGCTGCGATCGAACCGCGATAGCCGCTTCCGCAGATCACGACAACCGGCTTGGCACGCGGCACGAGTTCAAAGTTCTCTTGCAACTTGCCACCGTGAATGTGGATCGCACCTTCGACGTGGCCCGCGTTCCATTCCTTCTCGGTGCGGACATCGAGAACCGTCACGTCGGCGACTCGATCCGGCACCGAATGAACTGGCATCGTCGTGAGCGTTGCCATCTCGTAGCCGCTCGTCTGCCATCCATCCATGCCGCCTTCGAGGTAGCCTTGAATGTCGTCAAAGCCCACGCGAAGCAAATGCGTTGTCACTTCCGGCATCTGAGCCGGGTCATCGACGACGATCAGCATCGGTCGACCGTACGGCAGCACCCAGCCGGCCCATGTTGGAAGCGTCGAACCAAACGGAATGTTGATCGCACCGGGGATGTGAGCCGCTGCGAACGATTCCTTCAGGCGAACGTCTACGATCAAACAGTTCTCACAGGTCCTCTCGTGAATTTGCCTAGCGCTCCAGCGACGCTGACCGGGAAGTTCCCGGCCGATGATTTTCGGGCCTTCCTTATTGACCCGCTTCATGCGTGCGAAGTAAGGCGGCGATAACGGCATTTGATCCATCAAGTCGCCGATCCACTCTTCTTCCGGTTTCTCGACCAACGCAGCATTGAAGCGCCGTTCGTAACCAAGCGTCGATGAAGCTCGCGAACCGATCGCTTTTCCGCACAGCGAGCCCGCACCGTGGCCGGGGAAGATTTCCGTGAAGTCAGGCAGCGGTGTCAACTTACCGAATACACTTTGATAGAGCTGGTGAGCGAGTTCCTTACGAGCTTCTTCGCCGAGCAGATCAGGCCGACCAACGTCTCCGACAAATGCGAAGTCGCCCGTGAAGAGCAGCCACGGCGTATCGGTGCTGCGAGAATCATCGAACAACGCCCACGAAACGTGTTCCAGCGTGTGACCCGGAGTATGAACCGCCTTGAGTCGCACGCTTCCCATCACGACTTCGTCGCCATCCTGCACGACGTGATCTGCATATGGTGGCGTCCAGTCGGCACCGCCCAAGCCGGATGCGTGAATCGTCACCCCATCGCGCAGCCGGTCTTTCATTTCCCGCGAACCACTGACAAAATCGGCATGCACGTGCGTTTCGAGAACGTGCTTGATGTGCAGCCCTTCACGCTTGGCGATTTCGATTAACTCGTCAACGTCACGAGTCGGATCAATGACGGCGGCTTCTTTGGTCTTCTCATCGCCGACGATGTACGAGTAGATGGCCAGACCGGGAACGAATCGTTGATGGAAGAACATTGTCTCTCTCCTTGGTTACACGAATGTCTTGCTGACAATGAAAATCGCGACGGCGACGATGCCGCTCGCAAACACGTTCTGAAGAACCGGAGCCGGCAGTCGCTTACTGATCAACCCGCCCAATGACATTCCAATGACACCGCCCAAAACAAACAGGCCGGTGACTTCCAGCGATATTCCGCGACCGGCTGCAAAGTGCGATGCCACGCCGGAAATGCTCACCAACATGATCACAAACAACGATGTCGCGACCGCCTTGTGAATCGGCATCCCACTGAACATGACCAACGCCGGCACGATCACGAACCCGCCACCAACGCCAAACATGCCAGATAGGAACCCAGTCATAAGACCAACAGCCGCGAGCGACATCGCACATCGCGACGTGAGCCGGAGCTTGCTGTCTGCGGTACGTTGGCAAGTTGGTCCACGTTTGTTTGTGTTACACACCGCTTGCACGTCGTCGTCTTTTGTTTTCGATTTGTTCCACAGTTGCCATGCGACTACGAACATCAGCACCGCGAACATCGTTAGCAGTACGGTTTCCGGAATCATTCCCGCGACCCACGTTCCCAGCGGAGCACCGAGCATTCCAGCGATGGCGAACAGAATGCCGGTGCCAACTTCGACTTGTCCCGCTCGAATACGAGGCAGAACGCCAACCAGGGCCGTTGCACCGACCGCAGCCAACGAAACGCCGAATGCTTCTCGTGGTGCTATCGCCAATCCGTAAACCAACAGCGGCACTGCAAGCAGCGAACCACCGCCACCGGTCAAACCGAGTGCAAAGCCAACGAATGCTCCGAACAGAATGCTCAGCGGGAACAACATGACGCACCTTCGTCTTTCACTTGGTTCCACGGCATCCTAGCCAACATCATACCCATGCCGCAGGTGTCAGTGATCCCGGCGAACATCAGTCCACCACCCACGAACGCCGAAAGGCCCATGAAGTAGGGATTCACGAAAAAACCAAGCACCGCTCCGAGCAGAACAAGGAACCCGGCTGCGATTCGCACCTGACGTTCCAACGAGATGGCCTTCTTGCCGCGAATGACCGGCAATCCGGCCTCATCCCACGCCTGTGTGCCACCTTCGACATTGACGACATTGGTGTAGCCCGCGTCGATGAATTGTTGGCACGCTTTCGCCGCCAGCGTGCCGCTTCGACAGATGACGTAGAGGGGATCGCTGGCAGTGCCATTCCATTCCTTCATCACGGCGTGCGGATTGAGTGAGTCGAGCGGCACGTTGCGAGCGACCACGGCTCGCACTTCCCGGAACTCGACCGGCGTGCGAACGTCGATCACATCAACGTTGCCCTGTCCATCAAGCTCCGCAAGCCGTTTGGCCGAAACCGTTGAAAGCACTGTCATGTCGTTACCTATCTAGTTGACGATATGTTGATGAAAAATAAAGGGACGAGTAACGTCCTCGATCCTCACGACAGGAACCGGCTTTCGACGCAGTTCATGATGTTCTCCAGATGCGGCTCGGCGACTTGGTAAAAGACCTTCCGCCCTTCGCGTTCGCTCGTGAAGAACCCACACCGCTGCATCAATCGCAGATGTTCCGAAGCCACATTATCCGGGATGCCACAATCCTCAGCCAATTCGCCGACGCTGTAGCGGCCATGCAACAACAACTGCACAATCCTCAACCGGACCGGATGAGCCAGCGTCCTCAAGCATTCAGCCGCCTGAGCAAACGCCTGCGGATTACCGGCTGGCTTGGCTTTTGACTTTTTCTTCGTGGCCATTTCATGTCTCCTTATCTCAATATATCGTAACATTGCGATATGTCAATGAGTAATTCTGGGGGATTTCGGATTTTTCATACGTCGAACGAGAAAAGCTTTGCATCAGCCAGCCTTTCGCTGATTCCACCGCCCCACTGCAGCCCACAACGGTTCGTTGTACTCATCGCACTATTGTCGTTGCGTGCTCATGAGCATCCGGCCGTGTCGGTAAAGCGTCTCCTACAGCAGGGGCATTCGTCGTCGAAGCCTTTGGCCAATGCCGAAAAAGCGGAAGGTTGCCGAATTGTCATGATCGCCTTGAACGCCAGCGGAGCGCGATGTGCATAGTGACGGTAGGTGACTCCCCCCACGGAGTGGCCAAGGATCTCGACAGATGACTCCGGGACATGCTCGTCGTAATACGTTGCGCACGTCTTGCGAAGATCCTTGAGCACCCAGGGGCGTTCTTCGCCTGCCTCAATGCTCGTCTTGGGTTCGATCCCAGCGAAGCTGCAGAGTGTTCTAAAGCGATTGTTTGGCCGCGGGCCGCCTCCAGGGAACACAGGAGCATTCGGATCAGGGTTTTCCGGCATGATGCTCTTAATGTGAGCATGAACGGTACGATTCATCGGTCGGTAAAACGTCTTGCCGGTTTTCACGCGACGATAGAATAACCAACCCCATGGTGACCGCTCTTTCACCTCACGGTCGGGGGATTGGCGATCCCACGATACGTGCCGCCAAAGGATTGGTTCATGAAACGATGTCGTCTTCCAGACGGTGCCCGTATCCACACCGTAGTTGAAGAACACGACCAACGCGCATCGCCAGTAGCGGCCAATAGGAAACGGATGGCTCCAACCTCGGGGGCGTATCATCTGGTGGGTCGCGAAGTAGAGCGAGTTGATCTCCGCCTTGGTCAAGTAGTGCCTGCCGGCCACGTCGCGCTGGGCCTTGAGCTTAGGGAATCTTGGCAGGGCATCGACAATGTCCTGCTCCCACGCCCACGACATCACGGCGCGCAAATGCGAACGGACCTTGTTCGCGGTCCGCCCTGGATTTCTTCCATTCTGTGCAGCGGCCTCGTGCACCCAATCCAGAAACTCACGGATTTCCTTGCGTCCGAGTGTCTCGAGCGGAACTCCACCGCCCCAGCGTGCCCACTTTCTGAGTGTCGTGGAATACTCTTCGCGCGTTCTCTGCGCTGGATTGCCCGAACGAAGGTACATTGCAACTGCATTTTCGAGAGTCGTCGACATCGTTGAACTCCGATGCCGCCGGCGCTTGCTCCGATGCACGATCCTTTCTCGACCGGCGGCACTGTGCTATGCCTCCTGCTGTTTAAGCGGGATCAGAAGACTTTCAGAAGTGGGCCATTAAGTTGGGCCTCATCCAAGAGTAACCAGCGGAGATCGCGAAAGACACGCAGATGAATTGTCGACGATCCCCATGAGCGACCTGACGAATTCTGACTGTCACGCAACAATCAGCGCACCTGTCACGCCCTCCGCAGCGCGCAGCCGAGATGGCGAGTGTCGTCGTTTCGATTACGCGGCGGGATGCAATCCAGCCGCCTCTTGTATCAGCATGATAGCTGCGTCGATGTGCCGGGCCGAAGCGAACAAGCAGTCCGCTTCCAGACCCGTCCAAACGTCGCCCCGAGTGCACGCCGCTGAGGGAAACCGGTCCATGTCTGCCCGTGCGATCAAGCTCGCCCCTCACGGATTTTCGGTGTTTAAATTCCTTCACGGCAATTTGAAACTGGAAGGGCGGCCAGAACACATATGGACGATCTGTGAGCCGAGTTGTGGCCAAAAAACGAACGTATTCTGCCGCATGTTTCGGAGACAATTGGGTCTTTGGCGAAGTGGGGAGCAGACGCGGTCCGGCTCAGGTACAATACCGCGATGAGTGCTGAGCGAAGAAATCAACGTATTTTGGGCTCGGGTACCGGTTCCGTGCGTCAGAAGACAGTGTTGCTGCATTGCCTGAGTGCTGTTCTCGGGCTGTTTGAAAAACAACGAAAAAGAGTGTCTGAGTTCTGCTGATCACGTACTTGGTACGTAACGGAAAACACTATTCCCCCAATCCTAAGGTCTTATCTTGTCAAAAACACATTCCGTCCGCTTTGTCGGTTTTGCGATCATGGTTTTGCTTGTGGTTTCAGCCGTGAACGCAAACGATGCGATTAAGAAGAAAATCCTCGAACTCTACCCGCACGCCGACACCAACGGAGACGGCGTCCTTTCCGATGCCGAAGAGGCGGCGATGAGCCAGCAGGCTCTGAAAAGATATCCCAAAGCCGACAAGGATGGAGACGGTGTTCTTTCCGACGCGGAAAAACGGGCTCTACTTCGGCAAGCCGCGAACAGGGCGAAGCAGAAGCCAGCCAGTTCCACAGCTGACACGACGAAGAAGACGCCGAGTTTCGCGAATGTCAAATACGGCGAACACGAGCGCAATGTCTTCGATCTCTGGCTTGCTGACACAGACCAACCCGCTCCATTGGCCATTTACATTCATGGCGGGGGTTTTAAGGCGGGCAGCAAAGAAAAGTTGAAGGCAGACGAGCTTTCTCAACTGCTGAAGGCTGGAATCTCGGTCGCCGCGATCAACTACCGCTACGTAACAACCGCCCCTTTGCCAACAGCCCACCACGACGCAAGACAGGCTTTGCAGTTCATTCGCTCCAAAGCGGACGAATGGAACATCGATAAAGCCAGGGTCGCCGCATTTGGTGGATCGGCCGGCGCGCAAATCTGCATGTGGCTGGCCTTCAGCGACGATATGGCCAACCCCCAAAGCAGCAATCCAATCGAAAGGGAATCAACCCGGCTGACATGCGTTGCGACCGCAGGAGGGCAGACGTCGAATGATATCGAGTTCTGGAGGAACCGGATCGGCCCCCTGTTGGGAGGTAAACAGGAACTGGAATCACTCTCCAAACCCCTGGGAAAAGAACGCGATCCGGAAAAGGTCCGTATTGCCACCTGGGGCGCCAAAACCCTGGAGGAAGCGAATGAAATCGCGAAGAGTTGCTCGGCTATATCGATCGTCTCTGCTGACGATCCCCCGATCTTTATGAGCTACGGGATGTCGCCAACCGCCAAACTGCCAAGCGACCGCAAAAAGGTGCGCGGATGGCTCATCCATCACGTGAACCTCGGAATCGCATTGAAAGAAAAAACAGACGCCCTCAACCTTGAGGCTCACCTGATGTACCCCGGCGCAAGATCCGAATACAAATCCCAAGTTGAGTTTTTCAAGGATAAGTTGCTGGAAAAGTGAAGCAGCACACGTCCTGTCCCACCAAAACGAAGTGCATCGATTCAAAGCAAGTATTTCCGGCCATAGAATGTGTTGATGTCGCGAGACTCGATATGCCGGTGACCATGGCCACGGGCATCGGGACGTTGAAAATATTGTTGCGACTCATGCCATTCACCAAAATCCAGTCTGCGTCTCATGCCCAGAAGCAATCGCTCCTACGTTCTCGTCGTCCTTGCCATTTTTTGTGTCCAGCGGGAGACGGAAGGTGCAGAAACAGTTTCACTCGCCCCTCACACGTTCACTATTCCGGATGGATATGAACTGAAGCAGATCGCCGCGCCGCCACTGGTACAGCGGCCCATTCATATGTGCTTCGACGATCAGGGCGTCCTGTACGTTACCGACAGTTCAGGCAACACGAAGAAAGCGCCCGCCCAACTCAAGGACCCGCAGCATCGAGTGTTGCGGTTGGTCGATCATGACGGAGACGGAGTCTTCGACGAATCGACGGTATTCGCCGACAACTTGCCGTTCCCCGAGTCGTGCAAAAGGTAGCATATTCGGAAATCGAGGAGGCTCGGTATTCGAACGTCTCTTTGGTGCCCGACGGGCTTGACAAATTGCTGAAGCCAGAAGAGATCGCGGACCTTGTGGCTTATCTGAAAGAGTCGAAACCACCGGCAGGAGGCTTGTGAGTCGACAGGCAACTTCATCCAAACGCACAGCCAGTAAGGCCGGTTCCCACCGGTCAACGTTCCGAAAAACCGGCCTGTAGGAACCGGCCCTACGATTACACGCGGCACAAAAACAGATCCGACTCAACAGGAGAGGTATTCAAATGACTCGTCAACAAAACCAGAATGAACCGAACGAACACAACAAAGGTGTGCGTCGCCGCGAAGTGATCAAAGGAGCGGCGGCTGCTGGGCTGATTGCTGCTACTGGAACGCACGCTCTTGCATTCGCAGCTCAGTCCAAATCGGCGTCAAGCGATTTGATCAAGCGTGAGAACGCCAAGCCCGGTACGCGCGACTGGTTGCTCACCAAGACTCGCACCGTGCCCGGGAAGATCAACAAAATCCTACTCAACGGTCGCAGCCAGGCGATCGAAGGCTACTGTTCCGCCAACAGCTTACGAGCTGGCGAGAAGCTGCAGGTGATGGTCAGCACGAATCCGGTCTCGGATTTCAAATTGGAGATTTTCCGCACCGGTTACTACGGCGGCGCCGGAGCTCGACTTGTGAAAACCATTGACTCGGTCAAAGGCACTACACAGCCAGACCCTCCGACCGGTGAAAATTATGTGCGAGAATGCCAATGGGACCCGTCGATAGAATTCGAAATTCCGGCCGATTGGCTGAGCGGTGTGTACCTCGGGAAACTGACGGCAGAGAAGGAGAACATACAGAGCTACGTCATCTTCATAGTACGCGACGACCGTCCCTGTGATTTCCTGTTTCAATGCAGCGAACTGACGTGGAGTGCCTACAACCGCTGGCCAGCCGACTTCTCGATTTATACTGAGCACGAAGGATACTCCAGCACCGGAGTGCCCAGCGGGACGGTCAGTTTTGATCGGCCTTACGGCCTGTTCACCCATCCCGTCAACAAGATGAAAAAATCCGGTGGTTCCGGTGAATACCTGCCGTGGGAATTCCCGTTGGCGTTCTGGATGGAACAGCACGGCTACGACGTGTCCTACATTTCCAATATCGACACCCACGCCGATCCATCCGGCTTGCTGCGCACGAAGGGTTTCATCTCGGTCGGACACGATGAGTACTGGACATTGGACATGTACGACAACGTGCTCAAAGCCCGTGACGAAGGAGTCAGCCTGGCCTTCTTTGGTGGCAATTCCGTTCTCTGTGTTGTTCCGATGCTGCCCTCGAGCGACGGGACGCCCAACCGGGCCACGCGGCGCGAAGGTTGGTTTTTGCCCGTGCCCAAAAAAATCCCGGAAGCGGTCAAACGAAAGATGGTCAATCAGGAGGGCTTCGAACTGAATATGGGCCCCGATGGCGCACTGCTAATGGGAGGACGACTGGACAACCAACAACCCAGCGGGCGGGGAATGGGCGCGGGCGATTGGACCTGTGCAATGCCGGAGCATTGGCTCTTTGAGGGGACCGGAATGAAGAAGGGAGACTCGGTCAAAGGCCTGGTCGGATGGGAGTGGCATGGGGCGCCGGCCATGAATCTCCCGGGGATGAATATCGTCGCGGAGGGAGATGCCACGATCAAAGGGAAAACGGTGGGGCGCTACTCCTCGACGCTCTACGATGGCCCCAGCGATAACGTCGTCTTCAACGCTGCCACAATCTGGTGGGCCAACGGTTTGTCCAGTCCGCCAGGTCACGTCAATCCATCAAGGCATGGTGTGACTCAACAAGGCCCGGACGAACGCGTCCAGCAGATTACCCAAAACCTGTTTCAGCGAATGATTGGTTAGGAAACCAAAACCAGTAGGCCGTACCAAGGAGCACAGCGACGATGTTCCGGCACAGGTCCCCGTGAGTGACAGATTGCCGGAGCGGCACTTCGCTTGATCCGGCCTACCCTGAGTGGAACTTCAAATGAACAAAGCAAGACAAACGACAATTCTGTTTTCGGCTATTTCCCTGTTGTGTGTGGCAGGCAGGTGCAAGCACGGAACGCGCGACTGGATGCTTAGTGAAACTGACATCACTGCCATCGAGCCAGTGGAGTAGTGGCATAGCCCGCGAATCGAGGGCTACTGCTAGCCCTGGTCTGAAA
>LWDU01042955.1_pt1 | contig 10854 bp, 9 predicted proteins | sample 727161 | NCBI WGS metagenome assembly LWDU01 (sample SAMN04566230, study PRJNA314399) | hydrothermal vent metagenome | isolation source: deep sea hydrothermal plume seawater | place: Mexico: Gulf of California, Guaymas Basin | collected 2004-07-11 | reverse complement strand
AGTTAGAAAAAAATATATTAGTTAAAAACCTAGACTATTCTTCATTTCATGAGCATGCTACCGCTATTCCACAAGACTTTTACAGCTTCTTCAATATATCAATTCAAGGCAAAGAGAGTTTACAATTATTATTAACAAGCGATCACTTAGTGTTTAGTGCAGCAATAAGAACTAGACTCAAACCGCATAAAAGAAAAGATATTAAATGGGACGCTGATTTTTCAGATTATCTGAAAGAAAAATTTCCAGATTGGAAAAACATTGAAGCAGGTGAAAAAACATCTAATATGAAGCTTGCTTTCATCAAAACAAATAATTCGAATACTTATCAAGTTCTCACTAATCCTAGCCACAGTGAAGTTATTGAAATTACTGAACTCATTAAAATTACGCAACATAAGGATATTACTGAAACTGAGAGATTTAGACTTACAAAATCTAGAATTGCACAAGGGCTTTATAGGAGTAATTTAATGCAGATTGAAAGTGAATGCAGAGTTACCAGATTGACTGATTCTAATTATTTAATTGCTAGCCACATTAAGCCGTGGAGTCATTCAAATGATAACGAAAAACTTGATGGTAATAACGGCTTGCTTTTATCACCACACATTGACAAATTATTTGATAATGGCCATATAAGCTTTTCAAATAATGGTGACATGTTGATTTCATCAAAAATCAACCCTGATGTACTCTCGCTATGGAGTATTGACAAAGATTTAAATGTTGGGGGCTTTAATAAACAGCAGCAAAAGTATTTAGAATATCATCGATCAATTATTCTTAAAAAATAAAACTACCTCCAATAACCGGAGAATAAAGTTATCTTTTACATCAATAACGGTTACTTCTTTGTTGCCACCAACTTTAGGCCCTCTGAGCCCTCTGCCGATCATCTGACTGTACAGGATTAATGATGTAGTGGGTCTTGCTATCACGAGAGCTTGTATTTCTGGCGCATCAAAACCTGTTGATAGTATGCCATAATTTACCAAAACGCTTATTTCGCCACCCCTAAACTTTTCTATTACAGTGCGTCTTGATGAGGCTGATTTTGTATAATCTACAAACGCTGCTGTAATACCTCTCAAAACTAGGCCGGTTGTTAATAAACGGGAATGCTCAGTACTACAAGAAAATACTAGGGTTGGTTTATCTTGTTTTACTTGCGACTCTATTTCGTCCATTAACAAATTGTTTCTTTTTCTCAATCTGCCAAGTTTTTTTAATGTTAATGCATTGATCTCACTATCAGTTATTGAGATGCCAGTATCTATAACCCTTCTGTCAACAATAGAAAGAACGCCCATATCTTGAAGAGTATTTATTGGATCCTCCCCTAATTCTGGGGTGATTAAGTTGTCATTAAAGAACCTTGCAAAAGCTCTATTTTCAGGAGTCACAGAATAGCTCCTGCCTGGAGTCGCTGTAACGCCAACTAACATAGCGCCACTTTTTTTTATTAAATGACTTACAGACCTTTCGTATGTATCAGCAACAATTTTATGAGCCTCATCCACCACAATTAGCGAAACATTGTTTTCAATTTCTATGAATAAATCACTATCTACATCTAATTTCGATAACTTTTGCAAGCCTGCAAATATTATTGAATTAGAAAATAACAAATCATTTGGGTTGTATTGCCCATACAACCTATGAATTGTTGCAGAATATTGACCTTTAGACGACCACACATTTTTAAAAGAAGAAATAGCTTGCTCTAAGAGCTCTTCTGAATGTGCTAGCCATAAAACAGTATATGGCTTTGCAGTTTGACTTGTAAGCTCCTGGATAGCCTCCATCATTATTCGAGTCTTTCCAGATCCTGTAGGGAGTTGTAGTAACGCCCTATCTTTCTTAATATTTATTGTAGATATTAAGTCACTTATAACATCTTTTTGATAATCAAACAATTCTGGTAGTTTGGTAACAACTTCCACCTTTTCTGTAGCCTTATATCTATCTTTAAAAATAGGTAAATACGCTTCATCAAAGCCAAGGTTTTGCAGCAATCATTCTTGCAATAGTAATGAATGAACTATTATCGATATTAAGCTTCTTATACTCTTTTGAGATTTCAATCAGTTTGTCACTTTCTAAAGTCCTTAAAAATAACCACCTAAACTCCTTTATTTCTAAAATTGAAGTACCATATAGCCTTAAGATGATTTTTATAATTTCATCTTTATCACTCAATTCAAAACCATCTGGCAAAGTATCCTTAATTAATCTCCAATCATCTCCACATGCAAATCTTATATCATCTAAAGAAAATTTAGATAATAAATTTAATAAAGTCATTGTTGAATATCAAGAAATTCTTCAAAGCTCTTAACCCATTTATCAATATCTTGTTTAACTAATCTATCCAGTTCAACATTGAATGCAGACCGCAGGCCCTGAAAAGTAGTTTCTAATTCAGCCTTCCTTACTGCCTTAAAGCCTCTTCTCATATTGGAATTATTAGATTCATATCGCCATGTTTTTTCAAAATTAGCATTGATACAAAAGCACCCAGCCCCTTATGTACCATTGCTGGTTTATAGTTTATTATTTGACCTGATGGACTAAATGCAATATGCGTAAGAAATTCTTTATTTTCTGTCGTATTATATTCAAAATCTTCGAACCAGTTATCATCTATAACCTGATTAGCAAACTCAACATACCACTTAGAAAATTCCTCCCAGACTTGCGTTATATTATTGTATTCATCAATATTGCATTCATCAATCTCTTCTTTTAAAATAGAAAAAGAAGACCAAATTGCTCTAATTCCAATATCTCTAGAAAGTAATCTAGGTATAACATCTGTTTTGATATTGCCAAAGCTCCTACACAAAGTAACATACTTTTCTTGAACAGCGTCTAGGTTAAAGGTAGTTGTGTCGCTTTTTCCAAAACAAACCCACTTGAATGCATGTCTTGCAGTAGTGCCTTCATCTTCTATAGATTTTCTTTGTAGCTCTCTTAGTTCAAAAATATATTTACGAAATGGAGTTAAATTTTGCATTACATACATAACAGAAGGCAATAAATATTCTTTAAAATTTCTTCTAACTATTTTTGAATCGGCATGACTTAAAGGAAAGTTTGAACGATTAAATGATGGAACCTCTTCATCTAACTTTAATCTAGGAATGGTGTATTTAATTACGTCTCTGCCATTAGGATCAGGATCACCTAAAAGATACTCATGCAGCCAATCTTTTATATCTCTAACGCTAAATATAGAAGATGCTATTGGTTGTGGCTTGCCTTCTTTTTCTTCGCCCCTCCAATCTACCATCATTAAAGGCATAATTTCTTTTTCCAACTCTTCAAAATCTTTTTGATCATTTGAATGAGCGTACTGAACTATCTCCTGCGTACAAACACAATTAACAGCTTCATCATCTAGTAAAATTCTACGTGACTCATTTATTTTTTGTGCTTTCGAATTTATATATACAAAAGTACTCCTTACAACATCTAGCAAATCTGGAGTTTCTGGACCATCTTCAAATTTAGAAAATCCCAAAATAACTACAGGGATAGACATAGATTCTAACTCTCCGAGACCTTCAGGATCATTTGCCCAACTTTTAAAAGCTGTTAGTCTATGTTGACCATCTACAGCAACAACCTTAACCTTTTCATCACTCCACTTAACATAAGAATATTCATGGCCATCTACACTATCGTAGAATTTAAAATATTCATCATCTCCATATGTATTATATTTGTAACCATCTTCTTCCTCTACTTTGGAATTAACCTTTTTTAACTCCCCAATAACACTACTATTGTCCATTGGTAGTAAAACTAATGTCAAAGGAGGGAAGAATTTAACTTTTGACTTGTCTTTAAAGTATGGCAAGATCTCGTTTTCGACTCTATCAAAATCAACATTTCTTTGAAATAAATCTTTAACATTCCACTTATCGCTACCTTCAATCTCTTCAATAAGCTTTATATTTGATAAAAACTCATGAGTAATAACGCTTTGTAAATATCTAACTTCCACATTTGAACCTCGTCCAAACTTTCCAAAAAAGCCAGATAAATCTTTGTTTAAAACTTGTGGTTGATGCATTGGTATTGGTGCTCTCATATATTTCTCCTTATTTTTCTCCATATGGCGGCTTAGCTATGACCTTTAGAATTTCCTCTAATAGTTCACTAAAAAAATTTTCATCCTTTTCTAGAATCTCATGTGATTCATTAAGATCAGTCTTAATACATACAAATATCAAATCTTCAACTGTTTTTGAATTAAATTCTCTACCGTTAACAAGTTTTTTATTTTTTGTGTATTCTTCAAACCTATTATGAAATCCATTTTTATCTTCGCCGCTATTTCTGTGCTCATTACATCTTCTTAATAAATTATTTGTTTTCCCAACATATAGTGGCGGCATTAAAATACTTGACACTAGCATTATTTTCCTAAAATGCAATAAAGACTTTTTATCTTTACTCATATTATCCCACTTCTTATGAGTTGCATCAGAAAAGCGACTATGTGGAATTTCCTTAATTCTTACCTCTGTATCTTTCCAATTAAAAGGTATCACTTCTTTATTGCAAGGCTCATCTTTTAATTTTGAATCGTAGTTCAAAATTGATGATAATTCAACTGCTAAATCACCAATATTCATTGATGGTAATTCTATGGGATAGAACCAAGCGTACACTCCTGGTTTACTAGGAACATCATCAAAATTTTTTGATGTATAAATATTTATATATTTAGAGATATCTCTCCAAACATCATCTATAGGCATTATTAAATTCTCCTACTCTTCTAATGCGCCCAAATCAACGACCATTTGTTCAATTGCCCATATGACTTCTGCTTTCTGTTTAGAAAGAGCCAAGTTAATACAGTAGGCATCATCATAATAACCAATGTATGCAATATGATCTGGGATTACATCGTCAGGATTCATAAAATAAACAAGACAAGCTAGCAATTGCTTTTCGTACTTTCTATCCAAAAAAACTGAATCTAAACGATGGGCCCACCGTCTTTCTGGCAGATCTAAATATTTATATATTGCCATTAAATAATTAGATACTATTTTATTAAACCCGTTCCGTCCAGATCTAAGATTTTCAATCGTCGTCAACATATGCGCATAACTCTCTGGCTGTTTCGAATCCAGTGATTTGAGAATAATTCCAAATTCATAACGCACAGCTTTCTTATGATTTGCAGTTAGTTCATCTGAGGTTATTTTAATAGGCATAAAAATATTCTACATTTATTATAAAGAACACATAATACAAGCTTGATCTTCAGGATCTTCATCATCTTGCTCTTTGACAATGTCTTGCCAGCTTCGTGTTTCTTTTGCTTTAAATTTTTTTCCAGCAGCCTCATTCTTTTCAGCCTTCCCTATGACAACATCTAAAGCGCCACTTTGTGACCAGGTATAACCTTGACCACACTCTTTTCTTTCACCGGTACCCCAATCAAAACTTTTTTTGTGAATACTTTCCTCTATAGCTTTAGCTTGTTCAAAAAGCTCGGGGTGATTTCTCTTAAGCCCAAGCCATTCTTCCTGTCGCTGAAAGAAGCAGAAGTAGCAACCGGATCTTGAACGCCACTTGTAATACTCTGGAATACCTACAGACTCTTCAAGAATTCTAAAGACATCCTCTCTAACGATGCCATCACCTATGAATGGAAACACCGCCTTAATATTTGGCTTTTTACTTACATATCCTTCACGGTTTTCATCGGCTCGTATACCTACATAGCTAATTACTTCATCATCACCAACAAACTTTTCAAACGGCTCGATTTTCATTTTTTTAGTGCACCAACGCTGTTGCGGTGATGGGAGCATATTGTCATGCATTATTAGCCAATGTTTGAAGTCTTTATCGCTATTTAGTCTTTCAATTGGCTTGCTTAGGACCTCTTCTAATTTATCAAGAAGATTGTAAACCTCTTCTAATTCTGCGCCTGTATCAGTAAAGAAATACTCCATTTTTTTATGAAGGTCCGGGTAATTTTCTTTTTGCCCCCAGATATGCCCATGACATGCCTTGCCTCTTCACTTGATGCTCGTGCTATCTCATGCCACTTCATTAGAATCTTCCTTATTTATTTCAATATCTTTCTTGTGTTTTTTTGCAGGCTGTTTATCAAAGTACGCATCTACAACTTCTGCTAAAACTGCTAAACTCGTCTTTCTATCTAATGTTGGATCTTTTATGATGTTTAGCATACTCTCCTTATAGTTCTTTATGACCTTTTTTAACTGTTTATCTACTACCACAACCTCGTTAATGTGATTTCCATTGACCTTAATGCTATTTAACATATACACTTCAGTATCGCCTGCTGTAGCAGGATTTATACCTTCGTAACTAGTCCTAAGCCTCTCTAGTTGACGTATATTCATAATTAGAGTGCCTAACTTATACTCAGCTGCTACTCGATCAGAATCAGTCCATTTTCTAGCTGGTTTTGACACTAAAAACATAAGTAGGTTGTCAAACCACGCGTCATCGTCTAGTTGGCTTTTTTGAGCGCGAATAACAAAGCCCTTTTGCCCATTGTCATCGATAGTGTAATTCTCAAGGCCGGTACAACTTAAAGATACAGACTCCCTAACAATTGACAATGGTGAGTCTTTAGGAATATCAAAAGACTGTGCTATTTGTGACAATATATCTTTCTTCACGTTGTCAAAACAATCCTGCATTTCAAGTAATGCAAATCTAAGTTTTTGATTAAGACCTAAAACTTCCTCATGAGACGTATCTATATCCAGCACCCTTGGAATATCTTCAAGCAATAATTTAACGGGTGATTTTGACAATTTAAAAACATCTAATACTGCTTTAGTTGGTTGTGATAATGCTGTTTTTGTTTGACGTGTATATGAAGGCAATCCATCAATAAGTTTAGCGATCTCTCTTGCAATCTTGAGTATCGTGTCGGGCTTTTTACCTTTGGTCCATACTGCTGAATATTCTTGAATAATTTTCCCATTTACACCATCTAAGTCAACATACTGAATCTTAAATGAGTCAGGTCTTCTTAAAAATCTATCTAAATGATCTTGTGTTAAATATGGAACATAGATATTGTCTTCAGTAATGGCTAATTTTTCTTGATAAGTTAAGATTGCAGCAATATAAAGAAGCGGTAGAACACCCTCCTTGATTCCAAATGGTGCAGAATATAACTCCTCATTTAACTCAATAAGTGATTTAGAGTCATCTTTAGTGCTTTTAAGAAAATCTTCTATACGTTTCCATACTGGATAAATTGTATTTTCTTTATCTAGCTTCTCCGCTTCAGCTAATGCCCATTCACCAGATTCAGTTTGATAATGCAAACCTGTAGCCCTAAGAAGGGACCTGTAAATAGATTTTTCTGGTGGAAATTTACCAATCCCTAAGTCTTCTTTATTCGTGTGAGAAGCTAGTGCTGCTATTAGTTTATTACGTGCTGCATTAGCCTGAGATGATGTCTTATTACGGTTAATAAGCTCATTTTTAATGATAGGAGCTAGATAGTAAATTTCTTCTAAGATTTCTGACAATAATTGCTGTAAATAACGCTTACTTGTTATCTCTTTTCTATTGTGTTTCCAATACCATTGATTCAGATCAGGTGAATCCATAATAGAAGAAATCAACGTCAACTCATGCTCAAGTGAGTTTTCATATCGATCCTTGTACTCTCGTTGTGCAACTGGATCAGAAGTTAACTCTTGTGAAGTTCTCGCAACTTGCTCTAATGCTAATACATCGGCAAGCACCTCTCTAATTTGCTCTCCATTTGGGCAAAGCACAAAAATATCGTCCGATTCAAAATAATTAAGCACATCATTCAAAAAGAACTGCTTGTCATCATCAGATTCAGAAAGATAAAAGATAATTCTTGGTTGGCGAGACTTTGGTTTAAGAGATTTATATTCTTCTCTACTAGAAAAAACAGGGTCAAAATATCTCAGCGTACCATTTTCAATAGAATACTTTCTGGCAACAATTGGTAATATTTCATGTCTTTCATTGAGTTTCTCTGCCAAGGAGAAGTTTCCTAATTTAGCTCTAGCCTCTTCAGCCTTAATTTCTAGATCAAAATCACTGCCTTGCCACACTCTGTATTCAGAATTAAATTTTCTGTACTGGACAATGGAATTGGTTTGAAGATCTTCAATTGATTTATCAAAAACATCTTTGTTTAATGAGCAAATTTCTAATAGTGGTGGTGACGCTTTAAGTCCACCTTGTCCACCAATAATATTTAACAGCCCAATTGTTTTTAGTGTTTGAATCGACTCAAATTCAGCATCTCCTAACCGCTCTACTGCAGTTACAACTTCTGCCCATCTACGATGAGTAAAGTGGTCTGATGTTGCCACTGGCTGATTTCTAATAAAGTATTCGTAAACTTCCCAGGGTTGGATCTGATCAGCTATGTTTTCACATCTAGATAAGCTATCAATAAAACCATGTGTTTCTTTACTGCCTAAATAACTAAATAAGGTTCTTTCATTTTGAGCAACCTTCTGACAAAGAATTGGCAACACTAACGCACTAAGCGGATGCAATGGATAACAATTATAAAATAGCTCTTCTGCCGATTTTTTATCGAGTGTACTTGGTAAGGCACTATTTGTAAGCAAAGTATCCACCTGGGTAGAAATTTTAGCTTTAATAGCCTTTTTTTCCACTTTTGTGAACTTCTTCTTAATTGCAGCAGCCACAACCCTTAGTGTTTGCTCAGAGGTGTCTAAAAATGGAATACTTTCAAAACGACCTTGTACTTTTGCCCACTCGTTCTTTAGTGTTTCTCCAAGTCCTCTTGCGTATTGCTCAATAGATTGGTGCAGCATAACAACTAAGGCTAACTTAGTATTGTGTTTAGCAAATGCTAATTCCGCAAGACCTTGCAGCAAGAAAATATCATTAGCTCCATAGTGCCTAGCTTCATATTCTAAAAACTTGCCCAGCTCATCAATTGCAATAAGAATGCCGCTATAGCCAATCTTGTTAAGGGCATCTTGCAGTGTATGTATTGAGTCTAATATCTCAGTAACTTTGGGTGGTTCATCTTGTGATGCGTAGTGAGATAAAATTTCTAAAATTTCAGGCTTTTTACCTCTTCTTTTTTCCCAAATAGAATTTGCACTGTTAGATAATGCCAAAATAAGACTTCTGCTTAATGAATCTGGCGATCCTGTTAATAGAACGATACAATAACCAGAATTATCATCCACAAGGGAGTCGTAAGTAGCTAATAACTTTTTAGAAGACTTTCCTAGAACTTGACATGCCACCTTCTTTGCAGGGTCGCTATCATTGCTTAATAAGTGAGACAGAAACACCGCAAAAGATGATTTTCCTGATCCGTATGGGCCGACTAATGACCAGGCTCTCGGGGCTTCTTTTTGCTGCAAAGAGTCTGATATTTGCTCTAAGGTTTTTAATGCTCTTGAAGTTGGAATATATGACTTCATGATTGCAGTAGAATCTGCATCACGAGTTAAATTTATTGACCTGGTATAGTGTGCATTAACGGTAACTTTAGTCTTTAGACTCATGCTACTTTTACCTCATTATCTACAGAGTAATACTTCTCTAGCATTTCTGCCGAATTAATACCCTCTAAAATATAAAACTGGTGAATACCTGCAGTCTCTCTTAATTCGAAATTTTCTGGGAATTGTTGAGATAATTTCTCTAGTTTTGTAATTAAAGAATTTTCACTCAACCTAAAGACCGCACCCGGTGATGCAACCCCTTCTTTTGAGTACATTAACTCATCGATAGGTACCTGATTTAATTTCAAGGCTTGCATGTACTCAATTACAGAATATCCAAATATATCTATTGGTAAATTTTTACGCTCACCCTGCTGAGATTTAAACGTCTTACCAACTAAACTCTGTGAAACTAAATTTAATAATGATAATGGCGAATCTAATGCTTCCTCAACAACACCTTTTGAATTATTATTAGAGCGACCATACATTCTTAAAACCATCTTTGCATCATTTTTCAATGTTGTTTTTGATGTTTTGGTTGTAATATTTTGTGCTGCAAAATCAACTAAAGAGGATGCAACCTCATCGGAACTAAATTCTTGTTTATGAAAATTATTAAAGAACCAGTAACAGCCAGTAGCTAATTCTGAATTTGAGGCAAGAAGCCAATGAATTAACCAAATAGTTCCTTCGTCTTCCAAATACGGGTCATAGCCATTTCCTCCAAAGATTTTTATGCCAAGTTTTGTTGGCTCAAATCCACCTTCTGACCTAAGCTCTATTAGTCTAATTGCTTGCAACCAGTACTTAATAGAAGAAACCATGTTTTTGCCAACACCTAGTGTTACTGTGGCATTGTCATCAGAAAAGATCTTGGAATCGTCCTCTACGGCCTTGTATCCTTTAGTCAACCAGCTATAACGAAGTACGAATGTTTCGTGTCTGCCGAAAGCTATTTTTTTAGGATTAAATAACATGTGTTTGTCTGGTAATTTTTCATCAATTCCTGGTGCCAATTATATATTATTTTTAGTAATTTAACTCATTCATATTTACACGAATTGTCTAACTTGGAATATGCTGCAACTAATCCAGCAGTATTAAAAGTATCTGATTTAATATCTAGCTTACTAACCAAGTCATCAGGGCCAACAAACTGTAACTCTATGCTATCAGATTCTCTAATATCCTTGCTAAGTTCTTTTGAGTAAAGGATTGTTCTGAAATCACCTATAGTCATTAAAACAGGAAACTTAGCAGTACTCATTAGAGTCGAAGGCATTACTGTAATCACTTCATCTTCTCCGTTTATACGTATAGCTATTTTTGCATCTATTCCTTCAAACTCTTTCAA
>LWDU01032064.1_pt1 | contig 10860 bp, 4 predicted proteins | sample 727161 | NCBI WGS metagenome assembly LWDU01 (sample SAMN04566230, study PRJNA314399) | hydrothermal vent metagenome | isolation source: deep sea hydrothermal plume seawater | place: Mexico: Gulf of California, Guaymas Basin | collected 2004-07-11 | reverse complement strand
AATGCTCTATTGAAATCACTGGTTCTATTGTGAGTTGGAATTATCGCGATGATTTTCAAGCCAATCACTCACTCTTCTGATATGCGATTCATATTCCTGCGTTCAACTGCTTTCTTACTCCCTCTTTCTTCCAATATTTTGAGGATTGAATCAGGGTCTTTGTCCACTGAAGATAGAGCAGCAGTATCTTTGGGTACACACTTCCCACCAAAACCGCCTAATCCGGGAGTTAAATGAGCCGAGTTCCGAACCCTCCTGTCTGTCCAAACAGATTCCATAACAGGATATGGGTCTACACCGAATTCTGTGGCTATACGCTCAATTTCACAAGTAAATGTGACTTTTGTGGCAATATACGCATTATGAGCCAATTTTCCTAATTCTGCTTCAAGGTGTTCCATACGAAGTCGTGGAATAGATTCTGAAACCCAATCAAAACAACTCAAAGCGATTTCCATATCTTCCAGACCGCCACTGATGACAATTCGATCTGGATCTCCAAACCATTCTACTGCATCTTTTTCCCTTAGAAATTCAGGCATATATGTAAGCCGAACCCGTGGGAACTCGGATTCCATCTTATCCATAGTGCCGGGTTGTAGGGTGCTTTTTACCACTACTAAACCAGAGTATTCGTCCTCTGATAACTTTCTGCATACATCGATTACATTGCTCATATCCAATGTTGAATCCTCTGCGGCATCCGTATTGACACATACAAATGTCAATTCGGATGAAAGAGCATCTTGCCAGACCCCTCTTCCGTCGATATCATATCCACTTACTTCATGAAATTCGGACAAACCCAATTCTGCTGCTTTACCAACTGATCCTAAACCAATTATTGAAATTTTCAAATTATCCCTCCGTAGAAAGATGTCCTAACATGTAGTTACTCACGGCTTGATGTTTTATCCCTTTCGCAAGGGGGACCCTTTGAAACAGGGACGTTCGCATGGGTACCGATGCAACCACTGGTGGTTGGAAGGGCCCCCCTTCCAATTTTTAGTTGAACTTACAATACATTGGTCGACACAGTAGACAGTGTACTGGGGGACTGAACGCCCATTATACTCCCCCATAATCTCATGAGGGGTTTGATAGAACCCTTGCGGTTTCATAGAAATGATATGTCGGTTGTCTGTATCAACCCATTAGAGGCGGTGTGAAATTTTGCTCAAAATTTGAAGGTGTTCTGTTCAGGCCCTTGTGTATCCGGACCAAACTATATGTTGTGGGCCCTAAATTAAGTTCTATGGGGGGCTCTGATTCACCGCCACCCACAATAATCATTGAAGTTGATGTTGAACAAGATACCGGTCTTCAGAACAATCTTCCAAAAAGTTCCAAAGTCAAGATTGAACTATTGGGGGCAATTATTGGTTTGGCATTGTTTATCTTCGGCGTATTTATGTGGTTAAATGGATTGTATGATGAGGGATTCTGGCTCGCGATTATAGGATTTTTCATTATATTTCTTTTGCCAATCCATTGGGCTGCAAAGAAAGTTTTCTTCGAGAAAATTGTTAATGTGGAAATTGCGAGTAATGAGGTGGATGACAGAACTCAACCAGAACTCAAAAAAATGCATAAATCCATATTTTGGACAGGAATGGTATTGTTAATGTTTGGAGGGATCTTCAATGACGTATTAGACCATGGCTATAAGATGAATGAAGGCTTTTTTGTTCCAGTATGTATGGGTTACTTCATGGTGACATTTTCGGGATTATTGGTGAAAAATAATAACTACTTCAGAAGAATAATGAAATGGGGAATGAAAATCTTCATTACAATATTTATTCCCGTCATGGTGATATTTTTCGTACTTGATTTGTTGTCAATTGGACCCAGCGAGTATCACTTCTTCTTGTAATATCAAGTGTAGAAGCAGAAGACCGATTGAATTTTATGAACAATACAAAGGGTCTGTTGGATGCATCAAGTTGCAACCATCAACCAACCAACTAGGATGTGTTGCAAGGGTCTATCCGAAACCCCATCCAACTGAATATGGTAGTTTGATGGGCTTTCAGTGGGTCAGTTTGCTCGCTACCCACGTTATACCCGTCAATACAGAGGGGGTCCCATGAGATTAGCAGTAGAATCTAGGTCCTTTGATTTGGATTATTAGTCAGTGAGCAGATCCGCAGATTGAAGGAAGAGTCTTCTCACTGACTCTGTCTTCCCATTCGTCTTCATCAATGGATTCTGGTGCAAACGCTGTACAATCTCCATTCCTATCCTTTGTCAGCCACAGCCAGTCTCCTTCAACTGCAAATAGCACAGTATCCGTGTCTCCATCTGTCACTACGGTAAGGGAATCACCATCGGTACTCCAAGTTCCGGTTGTGCCATCTTCAGCAACGAATGTTCCGTCTTCTTTGAGATTCATCGGACTATCAGCGTAATACCAGACACCTACTACCGAGTGTCCGTCATCATCATCATCATCTCCACCCAGACATCCAACAAGGGAGCCGAGCAGCATCGTCAGAGCAAGTAAAATTGCAACTTTTCTCATGTATGTAGGTTAATCCCCAAGTTCTTTATCCTTACTGACATATCATTTCCATGAAATCGCAAGGGGTTATCCGAATACCCTTTGCATATTATTTACGATACAAAGGGGATTCAGTTGGCCACTTTATTGAGGCTTCGCTCACTACACATATCAACGCATAAAACGCGTATTACTAAATTCGTCTTTCCAGTCTCAAATACTAATATCTGATTCTGAATCGCTGATTCCAGCAATCTGGGTTTTTCCTTCAGCATCAACGAATGAACCTGCCTTAACCTGATCTTCGTAGAGTTTTGCTGAATGCTCTTCACCGCGCATGATTACTCCAGTTTCACCAAGGGACATGGTTAGGCTGGTAGTAATGGCTTGAAGGGTCTGAATCGCACCATCACGGTGAGATGGACCGATGTTGTGGTCCGAATAACGAGCCTCTTCGAAGATGGCGATGAAGTCATTCAACTGGTCTGCTGGCACCATGTGGAAAGCAGAACGAGCTGCGGATTCGAATTCGCGAGTTGTCTCGTAAACCTTCTTCATGAAACCATGACGGCGGAAATGCTTGACTAGATCCTTGTAGCAGTTGAAGATGACCGCAATATATTCGTTTGCAGCACGTAGTTGCATCATTGTATCTGAAAGTATACCTCTCAACATTTCAATGCGCTTACGGTCCATTGCGCGCTTGTACCAGAGTGAACCAACCACTGCTAATGTTAAGACGAGAATTGCCAATGCAAAGCCAGTTTCTTTAGAGAAGAATCCGCTTTGCTCAGAGACCATTGATTGTTCAACTGTCTTAATTTCAAAGGTGATATTATCAGCAGTTTCTGTATAATATTGTGAGCCTGCAAAGTGAGCGATAATACGCCACTTTCCTTCACACTTATCTCCTGCACAAGTCGTACCCGTGAAAGCCCAATGGAAGGTAGCAATTCCTTGTTCATTTGTTCTTGAAACATTCAGTCCTGCTTGTACCCATTCGTTGCTTTCTGCATTCCAATATTCTCTGATGAATAGAACGTCTTGGGCCTCAACAGTCAAACCAGTTCGGTCTCTCAATAAGGCTACTTGCCCCATGATGACTTCGCCTTCTGAATAACCACCATCAGCACCGCCGCTCCAAATTTCCTTTGGATACATACTTACTCTGCTCTTGACCAATACTGTGATGTCGTGATGTGAACCATTCACTACATTGGTTACTTCTGCCTGACAGCCGGTTCCAACATTGGTATTCTTATCTGGTTCATAGGCAACACGGATAGTTCTGAATCCTTCGTACTCACCAGCAGATGGCTCAATTCCCTTGAGGCTTGGATTGTGCTGCGGATTGGCACTAAACCACTCAATTGTCCCGGTTGCATCATCAGTATGTACACGTGCGAATGAACGGCTATTCTTGGTTGGGTCGATGTAGATGTTGAGGCACTTTCCGCCAATCGTCTGGCCATTGCTCTGAATTAATGAAGCATCAATATGGAATGATTCCTTTAGGAATAATACCGGATAAATTGTACCGTTTGTTGGAGACTCCCAGGTCTCGAAACTGTTCTTGAATGGGCCGATTTCACTGATTTGTAAACTGCTGTTTGAGAACACTTCGAAATTCACTGTCACTGATTTGTTGCGGTAGCGGTAAGCATCGTTATTGTCGTATGCGTTGTAAGTGACTGTTACCTGTGCTGTTCCTGCATTAACGCCACTGATTGGGCATTCGATTAGGTAAGCACCGAATTCATCGGTATTAGAAGACGGGCATGCTTGAGGTCCGTCTGGGCTATTGATCATCTCATAGGAAACGCGGATTAGGCGGCTGGTCATGTTTCCACCTAATTCATCAAGAAGGTTTCCGGTTACAGTCATTGGCTTCTCGATAATCTCAAGAGAAACTGGGTCGACATCAGATGTGTAGACGATTTGGTTATCAACTATCAGATTGGTATTACCGATTAGACTGAATCCATTGCCATTGTATGGAAGAGTTCTGCGATAGTGGTCGCTTCCAGGTACATCTTGACAAGGGTCCCACTTTCCTTGAAGGCCCAAGTATTGTGGTTGTAATTCTGAACAGCCTTCATTAGGGAGGCTTTCTTCAAATCTCAAGTAAACAGTAACAGGTCCAAAACCATCGGGTAGGAATGAGGTCGGGTCCTCTCTCAACAATGTTGGATCAAGAGGCAAAAAGTTAGACTTCAAACAACCAATCGTCTCATTTCTATCAAGAGTGTCATCAGCATTTACATCTCTATCTGGGCGACCATCGCCATTTGCGTCGAAAGTGCAAAGGTGGCTACCATCGGATGCAGGTTCTGGAAGACTAATCACACCAGCACTTGGAGCAAGAGTTGCTACTACTTGTCGACGATAGGTACTATCGAATGCTAATCCTTCAAAGATTACATCAACAAGGCCGCCATTTGGTGCGCTATATCCTGATAAGGCCTGCCCACCAGAATCCCTAACCGCCGTCCTGTTGTCATCGGTTACTTTGGCTGTGAAGTCCCAAAGGTCTCCACTTCCTCTAACATTTGGTGATGTTGAAACTATTGCGATATGGGTTTGCGAAACAATCCAAATTTCCTGTTGCGCACTATTTCCGATTAGTAAGTCCATTCCTTCAAACTCAAACTGTAAGAATGAGTTGCCAAGTGTATCATCGGCTGAAACATTGAATTCAATTGAAAACATTCCGCGCTCATCAGTATGGTTAACTCCGGCTAATCCACCAGACCAATTCCAATTTACTGGTACACCTTGAACAGGTTGTAGTGCATTATCCACCAAGCGGGCAGATATCATACTGGTTGTATTACGATACAAACGCGGAACTGATGTTAACTGGAAGTCTGTGGTTCCAACTACTGTTACATTGATGTAGCCTCCAGTAGTTGCAAGCACAGAACTATTTCCGGTGAAGAAGAAGTCGGAGTTAACGAAATCTACCTTCATTCCATATGTTCCCGCTGAATATTGGGTGTGCCATGTCCAATTGTAATCATATACGGCTTCGTTATTTTCAAGCACAGGGTTAGTTACGTATGCTGTTTCCCTTGTTCCTTGGAAAACATCGTTGTGGTCAATATCAACCTGTAAGGTGATTGTACCATCGGTCCATGGCGCCCCCGTACGGTTAGATACTGTTCCATCAACTCTAACTGTCTCACCTGTGTTTACTTCTGGAATTATTTCACATCTATCGAGGCTGTCAGGGTCTGTAGGGTTGACCTTTCCGCATGGAGGTAGGTCTGAATCTCCTCCGTTAGTCAGTGCAATATACCAATAATCTGCATCTGCACTAATAAATTGTCTCAATGTTTCGGATTCATCGGTCAAATCAAGTGGGTTTCCAGACCACAGCATTGGCCAAGCCTTGCCGGCTTTTGCGGAGTTATAATCTTCAGTACTTGCAAATGCTTGTTCATTCCACAAACTCGACCATGCTCCATATGTACCATCTTGATTGTTAATACTTGAATTCCACCAATATATTGGGTTTGTTCCTGCGACTGAAACGGTTCCTTCGATATTCATTCTGTGCATAACACGTACAGTGAATGTGTCGGTTGCATCACCATGCATCCACGGGAATGGCCACTCCCAGTTGGCTTCATTTGCATCGCTTTGATCACCAAGGCTTGGATCTACGTAGATGGTGATATCAAGGTCGCCATAAGGTAATGTTGTATTCGAATAATCATACCGGATTGGGTCTCCTTGCGCGTCTTGTGCAACATTGTGCTGACGTGTGAGGCTATCCCAGATAATCTCCTCATAGCCCCCTGAAATCTGACCTACCCCGTTATCTAAAGTAGAGTTCCAACGAACTTGCTTCCAAGTTCCTGTTGCCCCAAGGTCTTGAACGAAAGTCAAGGAACACCATCCATTGGCATCAGAGCGGTAACCTTCTCCACCAAAGCCGGTGAAGTTGGTTGGGCTAGTTACATTTCCAAATGGCCCTCCGGTGGAAGAAATCTCGAATGTCAGTGGTGCATGAGTGATTCTATTGTCAAATATTCCGCGCGTCCAATCTGCGGCATAATGCGCCTTCATGTCTAACCAAAATGGTTGTTCATCGCTTCGGAAATAATTCCAAGCAGCATAATCAACTGTCAAATTTGCTTCTGCGCCAATGGTGTAAACACTGGATTTTGAGCCATTAAAGATGAACATCTCAGTTACCACTGCATATACATTGTAAGTTGTATCTGGGCCAACATCAATAGTTTCTGGGAAAATGAATTGCCCAACTGTGAAATTGCCATTTTCATTTGACAATACATCGATTGTCTCCAATGCAGTGGTGCCATTATTGGCCCACTCGATATGTACTTGCACAGGTAGTAAACTAGCATTTTCAACAACACCTGCAGTGATATTGAACCATTCTACCTTGCCTCTGAAAACTGCCGGCTTCAAGGCATCCAACCACAAATTTTCAGGCAAGTCAAGAGTGATATATGTTGTAGCCTTATCATCATCATCTAAAATACAATCATTATCGCTATCCCAATCACTGGCTGCGTTTTGTCCGCCTCCTATATCAGTACAGACATGATTTTCCTCTAAGATGTCATAATCCAAATCATCCCAAGTATCATTGTCATCATCATCGTCAATACTATCGGGGCCAGTTCTACTGTCGAGTGGGTTTGCAAGTCCTTCACCAAAACCATAGTCATCGTGATCCCATGGGTTGGTAGAATTCATACCAAAACGAAGTGGCCAAAGAAGTACTTCGTCAACATCATGCATACCATCAGAATCATCATCATCATCGAGGTCATCTCGCTCCCCATCGTTGTCGTGGTCCCATGCTGAAACTAAACCATTAGGTCCAGCAAGTTCGGCGGTATTGGTTAAGCCGTCTCCATCCCAATCATCATCAGCCCAATCTAGAATTCCATCATTATCATGGTCCCAAGGTGATTGTTCTTCACCAAAAAAACAACCGATAGTAGCTTCTTGGATAATATCTGAAATACCATTGTTATCATCATCCCAATCTTCTGCATCTGGAACTCCGTCATTGTCATTATCTACATCGTAGTATTTTGGAACATAAAGTCCCTGACTCATCTGGCCACGATCATGAACTGCTTGATACCAGCCATCTTCGTCGATGTCTGCATCATTACCGTCATCGTCATTATCTATGCAATTTGTACCTTGGAAGAAGTTGCCATTGTCTTGGCCTGCATCATTATCTAAATCATCATCAACATCGATTTCAAAATAATCCCAAATACCATTGTTATCATCATCAACATCGTACCAATCAAAGACTGCGTCATAATCATCATCGACATCTACGGTGTTATTAGATGCCAAGAATTGACCTCCATCTCCATCGCTATCTCCGTCAACATTATTCTTGAGGAAATCTGCGCCTACTTCATCAGGGAAGTCATCTGCATTCGCATCAAAGTTCCAACTCCAAAGTCCACTAGTAATTCCAAACCAAGTTAGGAACATATCTGTATTATTGACCATATCATCGTAGGAAACTGCTGATATTGTTGCACCGGCGAATTCAAATTGATAGCACTGGGAATTGCATGAAAGAGAATTATTACTCGCATGGGTGAATGCCCCTTGGTTAAATGTTGGATCTGGGCGTATTGAATAAGGAGCTCCGAATTGTGCACCTGCGCCATTCAGTGGCATATGGTATCTAAATGCATATTCCCAACCACAAGCCCAACCAATTCCCTGGGAGCCTGCTGTCCAACCGCATTGTTGATTATCGAGTGTACCGCCCATTTTGATATCGTTGACGTCCATTATCCCATCGTTACCTTCGTCTTGGTCCCAGAAATCTGGTATTCCATCTGAATCTTGATCTACATCTAATCCGTTCTGAAGTGAGTCACCATCTGAATCAATGTCCCAATCATTACCCCCATTCCAAGGGCTCCAACGAGCAAGTAAGAAGAAGTAGAATTCAGGAACTGTACCTTGAGTCAATGGATTGGTTGTTGTATCATAGCCGTTGTAATCAATCTCAACTGCAGCGAATGGGTTGGTTCCGAAAACTAAATTCCAATGGTCAGTAGAATTAGCGGCATAAGTACCGCCGTCTTTGCTTCCGTCTGTTGCATCTCCGTCACCCACTGGGTACCAAGGTGTGTAGAATGAATCTGATTGGTCGAAATCGACTAATCCACAATTCCCATCATCTGGGTCATAAAGGTCGTTGATTCCATCATTATCGTCATCCCAATCCATATCATTTTCAAGGCCATCTCCGTCAATATCTGAATCAAGGGTGTTTGGACCATCGTCACGATACTTGCTTCCATTCATTGCATGTAAATCGTTATCGTTATCCAAGTCACAATCCCAATCAATGTCGAGATAATCAACGATCCCATCGTTATCATCATCTACATCATCCCAGTTGGAAATGCCATCTCCATCCCAGTCATTAAAATCAGAAAAAGAGGCTCTGCGAGTGTCACACTTAGGGTCTGGATTCAATGGGTTTGGGTTTTGAGCAGTTGGGCAATTCCACCCAGCGACCACTGCTTGGTCATCAAGAGGGAAAGAATCGTTTTCATTGTCGATATTGTCGTTATCGGTATCAAATGGCAAATCAGCAGCGTTGAATTGCGTATTTGCATAGTCATCTGGAGTGGTTGTACCACCGAGGTCTGAGTCAAGCCAATCCCATACTCCGTTGTAATTCTGGTCGAATGGGCGCCAGCGGTCATTATCAACATCAGCATCATAATCCATTTCACAATCTACACCAGAAATCCCATCGGTATCAGCTCCAGGTGTTTGATAAGGAGAGGTGTCCATTCTAGTGTAATCATTCAAACCATCACCATTTGTATCTAGATTAGAACAAGCATCTGGAATCCCGTCATTATCATCATCAGGGTCCACCATGTCAAGAATCCCATCATTATCATCATCGGTATCTGCACTATTTGGAAGACCATCATCATCGCCATCTGGGTCAAGGAAGTTTGGGATTCCATCGCCGTCGAAGTCTCCATCGACAATATTAGTGAAGGCAGGATTAGGACTGCGTGCGTTTTCAAGGACGACGAAATCTATACCTCCGCTATAATCTCTATAATCATTCAATTGCCAAACCCTTTGTCCCCTATCTGCAGGATAAGTAATGAGAGTTGTTATGCTGGCATTGTAAGGGTCCACATCGTTGATATCTGCGACGCCATCACCATCATCATCATCATCGAAGTAGTCTTGTATTCCATCGCTATCACTATCACAGGGCCACTTAAATTGGTCTATTCTGCCATCGTTATCATCGTCTTCATCATAGCGCTTTGAACCTGAACCATCACTATCCTCATCACTAACTCCATCATTGTCATGGTCGAAAGGAAGTTGGTCAGCAAGATAGTATTCACCAACTACTGTTCCTGTCCAGGGGTGAACGGTTGTTGATATCAAGAAACGGTCTGTGCTAACATTTCGTGGGTGGAAGCCACGGCTTTCAAGGTCCTCAAAGTCTATTGGACCTTCCAAAATTCCATCGTTATCATCATCCCAATCATCGATGTCCAATATTCCATCATTGTCATGGTCATATGGGTCAGTTGATGCACATCCATCGAAACGCTCTAGCAAATCGTAAATTCCATCATTATCGTCATCTAGGTCATCTAGGTCCTGAATTCCATCATTGTCGTGGTCTTTACCACTAGTTTCCTCAAGGAAAACTCCGTAATTTTGAGAGCGAAGGTCGAGTAGAGAGAGGTCCTCTACTTTTCCAAATGCAACCATTGGGTCTGCATATTGAACATCATAGAGAGCAGGGTGCCCGTTTGGTCCATAGTAGGAGCCTTGGCCATCATCCCAACTTCCTTGTCCGCCTTGTTCGATAGTTTGCACTTGTGAAGAAAGAGGGAACTTTGCTTTCTCATTCAATGAAATAATCTCTTCTTGGGTTCCAATATCAGCCAACATTACTCCCAATCCAGCAAGCATGCTCAATAGGAACATACTTACTAATCCAAGAGACATTGATACTTGTCTAGTGTTTGCAATCTTCTCATTTAACATTCGTTCACTTGTCATGGTAACCTCTCCAATCCGGCTCGCCACCTCCTTACCCTATTTGAAGGACTATGTGCGGGTGTGCCAAGAGGTATCAAGGGAGGGTGTTGGTATCATGCCCATATTGCGCGCAGCGTTGCGTTTTTTTGGTGTGCAATACAACGAATAGTAAAGGCAACAAGAAGATAGTACACGCTGCAAAAATATGGTTGTTATTCTGTAGTTGTGTGGTTTGAACTAGAGGCTAGCGGCGAATAGCACCCACTGCGAACCATTGTAAATACTTAATTTACATTCAAGGGTCG
>LWDU01041219.1_pt1 | contig 10861 bp, 9 predicted proteins | sample 727161 | NCBI WGS metagenome assembly LWDU01 (sample SAMN04566230, study PRJNA314399) | hydrothermal vent metagenome | isolation source: deep sea hydrothermal plume seawater | place: Mexico: Gulf of California, Guaymas Basin | collected 2004-07-11 | reverse complement strand
TACCTGTTGTGGCGCCAGCTGCATTGCAGGGTAGCTACGTTCGGATGAGATAAGCGCTGAAAGCATCTAAGCACGAAACTCATCTCAAGATTAGATTTCTTTTAAGGGTCGTTATAGACGATGACGTTGATAGGTCACAAGTGTAAAGACAGAGATGTCAAAGCTGAGTGATACTAATTACCCATAGACTTTAGATTTAATTATATATATTCATTACTATATATGTCATTTTTAACCTATTTAAATTTTATGGTGACTATAGCACTGGTGTCCACCTCTTCCCATTTCGAACAGAGAAGTTAAGCCCAGTTGCGCCGATGGTACTAGAGTGATATCTGGGAGAGTAGGTCGTTGCCGCCTTTTTAAAAAAGTCCTGTTTTGAAAAAAGCAGGACTTTTTTTGTTTTGGATTTAATAAATTCTATGTCTTTTGCTTTTTCTTTTTAGCAGCAGGGAATAGAATATTATTCAAGATTAAACGGTATCCTGGCGAGTTTGGATGTAAGTTCAAATCGGTTGGAGGATCTCCTACTTTATGCTGATAATCCTCAGGGTCGTGTCCTCCGTAAAAAGTCCAAGTACCATTGCCAAATTTTCCGTGAATATAGCGCGCTTCATTTGTGGCGTTTGTTTCTCCCATAACTAATACATTCGATTTTATGTACTGTTTTTTGAAAGAAGTGGTTTGCCCCATAAATCCTGCAATTACCTGCATATGGTTTTGGCAGAGCATGGTAGGAACAGGATCCCATTTTGCTGAAAAATCAAAGAGTGTAAAAAAATCAATTTCTCTTTTTATCCTTCTAGTTTGGGTTGCGTCAATAGAGGAAAATTCATACTGGTTAGGGTTTTTAACCAAAGTAAAATCTTTAAAAGCAAAAGTTTTTTCAAAGTTTAATTTTTCTTGTGCGTTGGGGTCAGGAGCATCACCATCAAACATATGTGCGCAAATATCCACTCCTTCAGCAGCTAATGCAATATCGTAGGAATCGGTAGCGGAACACATGGCAAACAAAAATCCACCACCGGCAGTAAACTCTTTTATTTTTTTAGCCACTGCCAATTTATGCTGAGAAACTTTTGAAAATCCTGCATTTTTTGCCGATTGTTCATACAACCTTTTTTGTTCTTTATACCAAGTTGCATTTTTGAAAGAAACATAGAATTTTCCGTATTGCCCAGTGAAATCCTCATGATGAAGATGAAGCCAATCGAAAAGCGGTAATAAGCCCGAAAGCACTTCCTCATCATACACTACCTCATATGGAATCTCAGCATATTTTAGCGCGAGCGTAACAGCATCATCCCAAGGTTGTTTGTTTTTTGGAGAATAAATAGCCACTTTTGGTGCTTTTTCCAATCGCACAACATCTTGATTTACTTCTGGACTGGCAATAGAAGTCAAAATTTGTGTAGATTGTACATCTGCAATAATTTCATAACTAACTCCTCTTATACTACATTCCTTCTGAATTTCAGCACAATAATCTTTTATTAAAAAACTTCCCCCTCTGTAATTTAGAAGCCAATCTACTTTAATGTCATTTTGCAAAGTATAATATGCAATTCCGTATGCTTTCAGATGGTTTTTTTGCCCCTCATCCATTGGAATGAGTAGGTATGCTGCCCACAATTTAGAGCAAAAGAAAAGGAGAATTATCAGTAAGAAATTTTTCTTATTCATCATCATTCATACTTGATGAATGCGAAATAAATGATGGTTCATCCCCAAGACTTCCATCCTCATTCACGCCATCAAAATAATCAAGATCTGAGAATTTTGCTAAGTTGCTTATAAATTTGAGTCGAATATTTTCCAAGGATCCATTTCGGTGTTTGGCAATAATTATTTCCGCCTGTCCTCTTGAATCATCTGAGTTTTCCCATTCATAAATTTTATAATATTCAGGACGATAAATGAAATTAACAATATCAGCATCTTGCTCAATTGCTCCTGATTCACGCAAATCGGCAAGTATTGGCCGTTTGCTGGTTGAAGTTCTGGATTCTACACCCCTATTTACTTGCGAAAGTGCAATGACAGGAATCTTTAATTCTTTGGCTATTCCTTTTAAGGAGCGGGATATTGTGCTGATTTCTTGTTCTCTGTTTCCGCTTTTGTTTCCTCCGGCAGTCATTAGTTGTAAATAATCGACAATAATAATTTGAACGCCATGATTTTTTACCAACCTTCTGGCTTTTGCCCTGAGTTCAAAAACAGAAAGTCCTGGCGTATCGTCAATATAGATGGGCGCTTCTGCTAAATCTCTAATTTTTTCATGCAATTGCACAAACTCATATTCCTCTAAATTTCCTTTTCTTAGTTTGCCTGATGGTATTTCAGATTCGCTTGAAATTAGTCGGTTTACCAATTGGTCGGAAGACATTTCCAAAGAGAAAATCCCAATCGGAGTTTTATGATTAATGGCAATGTTTCGAGCCATGGTAAGTGCCAAAGCTGTTTTCCCCATACCTGGTCTGCCTGCTATAATAATTAAATCGGATTTTTGCCAACCTGAAGTTACGCGATCCAATTTTGAAAAACCAGAAGGGACACCACTTAGCCCATCTTTTTTGTTTTTTAATTCCTCAATACTTTGTATGGCATTAGTAATCAGTACACTCATTTTATCGTAACTTTTTCTCAAACTTCCTTCCGTTACGCTAAATAAATCTTGCTCGGCTTTACTCAACAAATCAAATACATCAATGGTTTCATCAAAGGAATCTTTTATGATATTGCTGGAAATTTGAATGAGTGAGCGTTGGATAAATTTTTCTACAATTATTCGTGCATGGTATTCGGTATTGGCTGAGGAAGCCACACTATTAGTAAGTCCAGTAATGTAAAAAGCACCACCAATATTTTCTAATGCCCCCATTTTTTTCAGCTGTTCAATAACGGTAAGAATATCGACTGGCTTACTTTCGTTAAATAAAACAATGATGGCATCAAATATTTTTTGATGTTCCATTCTGTAAAAATATTCGGGCTTTAAAATATCAATGGTATCTGAAAGCGCTTCATTGTCTAGCATCAATGCGCCTAAAACTGCTTCTTCTAATTCAATAGCCTGAGGCGGAAGTTTTCCATCAATTTTACCATTTACACTTTTTAATTTTCTTGTAGTCTGTTTTGCCATTTATTAATTTTTTATCACTCCCATTTTTGAGAATTTATTCATTCTGTTTTCTACTAATTTCTCAGCATCTAAGTCTGCTAAATCGTCAATCTGACTTATAATTTCTTTTTTCAAGATTCTATACATTTTTTCAGGGAATGCATGTGCTCCACCAATTGGTTCTTTTATTATTCCATCCACCAATTTATTTTTTAGCATATCCTCTCCTGTAAGTTTTAGTGCATCAGCTGCTTGCTCTTTGTAATCCCAACTACGCCACAAAATGGTAGAACAATTTTCAGGAGAAATAACCGAATACCAAGTATTTTCGAGCATCAATACTTTATCGCCAACCCCAATGCCCAATGCCCCACCAGAAGCGCCTTCCCCAATTATAATGCAAATAATAGGCACCTTAATTTGTAGCATTTCAATGATGTTTCTGGCAATGGCTTCTCCTTGTCCTCTTTCCTCTGCTTCTAATCCTGGGAATGCGCCTGGGGTATCAATTAAGCAAATTATTGGCTTGCCAAATTTTTCAGCCATTCGCATCAATCGGAGTGCTTTTCGGTATCCTTCTGGGTTGGACATACCAAAATTTCTATACTGTCTTTGTTTAGTGTTTCGCCCCTTTTGTTGGCCGATAAGCATGACCGATTTTCCATCAATAGTTCCCCAACCGCCAATCATTGCCTTGTCATCTTTTACTCCTCTATCGCCATGCAACTCTACAAAATCTCCTTTTGTAATTGCCTGAATATAATCCAAAGTATAAGGACGATTTGGATGGCGCGAGAGCTGCACCTTTTGCCAAGGACTCAAATTTCTGTAAATATCCTTACGGCATTTTTCTAATTTCTTCTCCAAACCCTTGATGGTAGCGCTTACATCCACCTCACTTTCTTTGCTTAATTCTTGTGCTTTCTCCATTTGCAGAACAAGCTCTTCTAAAGGTTTCTCAAACTCTAAATATTCCATAGTTAAAAATTAATAAGGGGAACAAAGTTAAATAAAATGATATTTCTTACGCCAAAAAAAAGGATGTGATTACCTTTGTTGTTGAAAACTAATTTTAGATGATACTTTTTCCACATGCAAAAATAAATATAGGGCTGAATATTCTTGGTAAAAGAGAAGATGGTTATCATGGGATTTCTTCTGTTTTTTATCCTGTAAAGCAGTGCTATGATGTTTTGGAAATAACAGAGCAACAACATTTTTCCTTTGTGAAAAAGGGGATTGATATTCCAAAAGGGGAGAATTTGTGTGAAAAAGCATTCCATTTATTAAAAAAAGATTTTTCTATTTCGAATGTAGCAATTCAGTTGCACAAACACATTCCCATTGGGGCTGGTTTGGGTGGCGGTTCGGCTGATGCTGCACTAACGTTGATGGGTTTAAATCAGCTTTTTGAATTAGATCTAAATAAAACCCAACTTAAAAAATATGCTTTACAATTAGGTGCTGATTGCCCCTTTTTTATTGATGATAGACCAGCATTGGTAGAAGGGATTGGAGAAAAACTAAGCCCTATTGATTTGGATTTAAGTGTCTTTGAAATACGCTTGGTAATGCCTGGGATTCATATTTCAACAGGAGAAGCTTATGCAGGAGTTAGCCCAAAAATACCAGAAAACCCTTTAAGAGAACTAATAAAACTCCCTATAGAAAAGTGGAAAGGAAAGATTAAAAATGATTTTGAAAAAAGCATCTTTATTAAACATCCGAAACTCCAAAGCATAAAAGAACAACTTTATAAGGAGGGTGCTATTTATGCCGCTATGAGTGGTAGTGGGTCTACTATTTATGGGTTTTTTGAAAAATAACTATATTTGTGCTATGAAAAAATATTTATTTACACTTTTTCTTTTCCTGCCTTTTATTGGTAATGCACAACAAACTTATGTTCCTGATGATAATTTTGAGCAAGAATTAATGAACCTTGGTCTGGATTGGGTATTTGATGATTATGTAGAAACTGCTGGAATTGATACTATTACTTATTTGAATATTCCATCTAGTTCAATTGCTGATTTAACAGGGATTGAAGATTTTTCTGCTCTTAGGGAATTATTTTGTTATTCTAATCAAATTACATTTTTAGATTTATCCAATAATACACAACTATTTGAAGTTTCTTGTGGCAATAATCAATTAACATCATTAGATCTGAGAAATGGAAACAATCAAGGGCTTTGGTATTTTATGTCTATAAATAATCCATCACTTAACTGCATTGATGTAGATGATGTGGTTTGGGCTGATTATAATTGGGCCAAAGATACATGGACTTCTTTTAGTACAAATTGTAGTGTGTCTGGAATTGAGGATAAATCTCCTAACAAAAGATTACTAAAAGTGGTGGATATTTTTGGCAGAACAATCACGCCAAAACCAAATACTCCTCTTCTTTATATTTTTGATGATGGAACGGTAGAGAAAAAGTTAGTTATTAAATAATATAACTATTTTCTTTCTGATGATGTTTTGCTAAATTTACGTGTTCTATTTCTCATTTACCTCCTATCTTCCATCTTTCCTTTTTTTACTTATCACGTTTACTAAATTTTTCTATATTTACTCAAAAACTAAAACCTCTAATCTTGATAAGTGAAACATACTTATTTCTGGCGGCTTTTGCTCTTATTGCTATTGCAGCTAATAGGATATCGAAAGAATTCCAAAAAATTGGATTACCTATTATTACGGGAATACTGATAATTGGGATAATTGCAGGACCTTTTGTTTTGCAGATGTTTCCAAAAAATGCGCATGTAAAATTAGACTTCATCAATGATATTGCTTTGGCATTTATTGCTTTTGCTGCTGGTTCAGAATTATATTTAAAGGAGTTAAGAAACAGAGTGAGGCAAATTGCTTGGATTACTTTTGGACAATTGATAGTAACTTTTGTAATGAGTACAGCCATTATTTACTTTTTGGCTGAGAACATTGCTTTTATGTCGACCTTGTCTTCCAAAACAAATTTTGCTATCTCCATAATGATGGGCGTTATTTTTGTAGCTCGTTCTCCTTCATCTGCCATTGCCATTATAAATGAAATGCGAGCCAAAGGTCCTTTTACCCAAACCGCACTTGGGGTAACAGTAATCAAAGATGTATTGGTCATTATTTTATTTACCATTGCATTTGCCATAGCAAAGTCCTTAGTAAATGGGGTGGAAATGGGCTTTGATTTTGTTTCTTTATTAATGATAGAACTTGCTCTTTCTTTTGCTTTGGGCTATGGTTTAGGAAAACTTTTGTCCTTTATGCTATCACTTGCTTACGATAAAAAAATCAAATCTGTTTTGCTCTTACTTATTGGGTATTTGGTATATGTTTTGGCACATTTTGTAGCTAATTATTCTCACATAAAATTTGGAGTTGAAGTGCTAATTGAGCCATTGATAATATGTATTATCGCTAGTTTTATGGTATCTAATTTCTCAAAATACCGATTTGAATTTACGGATATTGTATCAAGAGTAGGGCCCACGGTTTATCTTGCTTTCTTCACACTTACTGGCCTTTCGCTTTCCTTTGACATATTAATTACTGTCTGGGAAATAGCAATCCTTTTATTTTTAGTTCGATTATTAAGCATTGTATTCGGGGCTTTTATTGGAGGGGTGTTGGCTAAGGATTCTATGAAATTTAATTTGTTGGGCTGGATGCCTTTTGTAACCCAAGCTGGAATAGGACTGGGATTGGCAACCATTGTTGCAGCAGAATTTGAAGTGTGGGGGCAGGAGTTTCTAACCCTAATTATTGCTATTATTGTTATTAGTCAAGTGCTTGGTCCGCCACTTTTTAAATGGTCGATAAATCTGGTAAATGAGGGGCATACCAAAGCTGATTCAAAAGATGGGGATGATGTGCGTGATGCCATAATTTTCGGATACGAAAACCAATCCATTGCTTTAGCTACCCAATTGGTAAATCAAGGATGGAAAGTAAAAATAGCTACAATGCTCAGTAAAGAAAAAGTAAAGAGTATTTCTGGAGTGGACATAGCTCATATTGCTTCTTTAAGTAGGGAGTCATGTGCACTAATCGAATGCGAAAAAGCAAACACAATTGTTACCTTAATGACAGATGAGGATAACTACAGCATTTGTGAAATTTCTTATGAAAATTTAGGCACCAAAAATATCGTTGTTCGGCTTAACAATAGAGTAAATATTGAAAAATTCCAGAAATTGGGAGCAAAGATTGTAGAGCCAAATACCGCCATGGTAAGTTTGCTCGACCATTTTGTACGCTCACCACAAGCAACTGCTCTCTTGCTTGGTATGGAAGAAAATCAAGACACCATTGATATTGAAATTACGGACGAGCAGATTCATGGCATGGCACTTAGAAACTTACGCTTCCCATCTGATGTGATTATTTTATCGGTTCACCGAAAAGAAAGTGCACTGGTTTGTCATGGCTTTACTCGGCTACGCAAAGGCGATATTGTTACAGTGGTTGGCTCTGTTGAAAGTTTAGAGAAAGTCAGCTTAAAATTATCGAATTAAGATTATTTTTGCCCTAAAATTTATTGATGAAGAAATTAATTTTATCGGATGTGCATGAAGAATTAGGTGGGAAAATGGTAGATTTTGCAGGCTACTTTATGCCCGTTCAATATGAAGGTGTGAATGCCGAGCATTTAGCAGTTCGTGAAAATGTTGGTGTTTTTGATGTTTCACACATGGGAGAGGTATTTGTGTCTGGAGAAAATGCACTTGATTTCTTACAATATATTACTTCCAATGATGTAAGCAAACTTATTCCTGGAAAAGTACAATATACTTGTTTGCCAAATAAACAGTGCGGCATTGTAGATGATTTTCTACTTTATATGATTGCAGAAAATAACTATTTATTAGTTGTAAATGCATCCAATATGGAAAAGGATTTAGCTTGGATAAACAAGCATAATTCTTTTGACTGTGCTATCGCTAATCAGTCGGATAATTATTCCCTTTTTGCAGTGCAAGGCCCTTCCTCTATCTCGCTTCTACAAAAACTAACAGATGTAAATCTAACTGAGATAAAGTATTACAATTTTAAAATTGGGACAATAGCAGGATTAGAAAATGTTATTCTTTCCAGAACGGGTTATACCGGTGAAATTGGTTTTGAATTGTATGTCAAAAATGAAGATGCTAAACAGCTTTGGGAAGCAATTTTCAGTACAGATATGAATGTAAAACCCATTGGATTGGCAGCACGCGATACATTAAGATTGGAAAAAGGGTTCTGCCTTTATGGAAATGATATTAATGAAAGTACATCACCTATTGAAGCAGGGTTGGGTTGGATTACAAAATTTACAAAAACCTTTATCAATGCTGAAAATTTGAAAAAACAAAAAGAGTTGGGGACAAAAAGAAAGCTAGTTGGTTTAGAAATTATTGATAGAGGAATTGCTAGAAAAGATTATCCTATTGTAAATATTGATGGAAAAGAGATAGGAATGGTAACCTCAGGTACTATGTCGCCAACTCTGAAAAAAGCAATTGCTATGGGCTATGTTGCCACTGAATTTTCTGAAATAGGAACGGAAGTTTTTGTAAAAGTCAGAAACAAACATATTAAAGCAAAAGTAGTACAAATACCATTTGTAAAATGAATACTTCAAAAAAAATAAGCACATGTTTTGTTTCGGCTTTGTTTGAAAAATACAGCAATACTGAAAGTATTGTGGTTGTAATTGATGTGCTCAGAGCTACTTCTGTAATCAGTATCGCTTTTCATTATGGTGTGAAGGAAATTATTCCTGTGCAAAGTTTAGAAGAGGCGAAAAATTACAAAAGCAAAGAAAATTTTATTGTAGCGGCTGAGCGAAATGCCATGCCTGTTGATGGTTTCGATTATGGCAATTCCCCCTTTCATTATATGAACGAAAAGGTGCAAAATAAAACTTTAGTGCTAACCACTACAAATGGCACAAAGGCCTTGGAAATTGCAAAAAATCACAAAACCATTACGGCCTCATTTGTAAATTTTGATGCAGTGGTAGATTATTTAATTTTGCAAAATAAAGATGTGATTTTGCTTTGTTCTGGCTGGAAAGGATTTTTTAATTTGGAGGATAGTATTTTTGCAGGGAAGTTGGCTGAAAAATTAATGAACAATGCTTTTCAAAACAGCAATGACAGCACTCTTGCAGCAATAGAATTATTTCATTCCTCTGAGGCAGATTTGTTTTCTTTTTTAAGTAATTCCTCTCACAGAAAAAGATTGAAAAGTTTGAATATGGAAGAAGATACCAAATTTTGCTTAAACCCTACTTTTCAATCAAATATTATCCCAATTTTAAAAGATGGAAAATTAATAAAAGCATGAAGAAGTTAGTTGTTATCATATTATTTACATTGCTTTTTCTTCCAGCAAAACAATTGAATTCTTGGGGATTTCATGCCCACAAATTAATAAACCGATATGCAGTTTTTACCATGCCAGAGGAATTGATTGGCTTTTTCAAAAAGCATATCGATTATTTAACCGAGCATAGCGTAGATGCTGATAAAAGAAGATATGCAGTAAAAGAAGAAGCCCCAAGGCACTATATCGATATTGATGTTTATGGTAAAAATCCTTTTGAGGTGATGCCGAGAAAATGGAATGATGCAGTAGAAAAATTTACAGAAGATACTTTGGTTACTTATGGTATTGTGCCTTGGCATATCCAGACTATTTACAATCGTTTGGTAAAAGCATTTTCTGATAAAGATGTAGAGTATATTTTGAGAAACGCATCCGATTTGGGGCATTATGTGGCAGACACTCACGTGCCTTTGCATACCTCTTTAAATTATAATGGTCAGCTTACAGGGCAAAAAGGAATTCATGCTTTTTGGGAATCACGTTTGCCTGAGCTTTTTTCTGATAATTATGACTTTTTGGTAGGCACGGCCAATTACAGATATTCCGTTTTGGATGTGGCTTGGGAAACAGTAGAGCAAAGCCATGCTGCTCTTGATTCAGTGCTCGATTTTGATAAGCAACTCAGTCAAACCTATGAGCAAGACAAGCAATATTCCTATGAGAAAAGAGGACAAAAAACCATAAAAGTTCGTTCAGAAGAATTCTCAGCCGCATATCATGAAAAGCTTAACGGAATGGTGGAAAAACGCCTTAGAAAATCCGTAAAGACCATTGGGGATTTATGGTACTCGGCCTGGGTAGATGCCGGTCAGCCCATATTAGATGGAATGCAAGAATCCGAGAATCCTTTTGTGGAGGAAATAATTCTTGACCACAGAATCACAAAAGAGGGTGCAAGAGGGCATCAGCACTAATGAAAGTAGCTCTTGTTGAAGCATTCTTTACTGGATCGCACAAAAGGTGGGCTGAGGAAATGCAAACTTTCAGCTCTCACAAAATCGATATTTTTTCGTTAAAAGGCAATTATTGGAAATGGCGAATGCATGGAGGGGCAATTACTTTAGCCAATCAGTTTTTAGAAAAAGGAGAAAAATATGATTTGATTTTAGCTACCGACATGATGGATTTGTCACTTTTCAAATCTTTAATTAGTGCAAAATATAACAATATACCTATTGCCTTATATTTTCATGAAAATCAACTTTGCTATCCTTGGTCGGAAACCGATAGAGATGTGCAGAAAAATAGAGATTCTCATTACGCTTTTATCAATTTTTCTTCTGCTCTTGTGGCAGATCAAGTATTTTTCAATTCTCATTTTCATAAAGATTCTTTTTTGGGAGCTTTGCCCAATTTTTT
>LWDU01039808.1_pt1 | contig 10863 bp, 12 predicted proteins | sample 727161 | NCBI WGS metagenome assembly LWDU01 (sample SAMN04566230, study PRJNA314399) | hydrothermal vent metagenome | isolation source: deep sea hydrothermal plume seawater | place: Mexico: Gulf of California, Guaymas Basin | collected 2004-07-11 | reverse complement strand
TCGGATTGTGCGGGCCGATAAACGCGTCGGAGGGGGATGGTCGAACACCGAAGGAATGCACGATTTCAGGCTGTCGGGGGTTTGTAATGTCGACGACATAAAGACGGCGCTGCCAACCGCCGAATTCCTGGTTGCAATAGACGTAATTGCCGACCGCCCAGGCGCTATGCAGGCCTTCGGCGAAGGGCAGCGAGGAGAGGGTGAGCGGATTGTCGGGGTCTTGTAGATCGAGGATGACGAGTCCGCCGGAATCGGACGCAATATCGCTGATGAAGGCCAGGTCGTCCTGGATAAAGACGTCGTGGACCACGTTGCTGAAGCCGTCCTGGTGAAGCCAGAAGCCCGAGACGACCGGGGCGCGTGGGTCCGTGAGGTCGACGACGCTGATACCGAGGCTGCCGGCATGGGCCAGATAGGCGCGGTCCCGGTGGAGAAAGAGGTTGTGGACGCCGTTCCAACCTTGTTCGAAGAGCCGGGAAAGCTCGACAGGGTTTTCCGGCTCGGAAATATCGAGCACGATCAGCCCGAAGTCGGTGCTGCGTTGTTGCACTCCGATGACGGCCAGGTCGCCTGCGATCTTGATGTCGAGGGCCGGGCCGGGCGTGCGCACTTGTGCAATTTTTCGCATCGCGGTCGGGTCGGAGATATCAACGATGTGCACAATGCCGCGAAAGTCGCCCATTAGCGCGATGTCGCCGGAGACGTATAGATCGGTTCCGTCAGGTAAGCGGTCTGCGACGGGTTCGCCGGTGAGGTTGATCTGGCCGACGAACTCGATATTAAGGCTGTTGGGGTCGGGGTCGGTGGGAAACTGGCCGTCGGTAGCAGTGGCGAAAAGGGCGATCAGTAATAGCAACAAGGTCGGGCTCCAGCAATGGGAGAAAGCGCGAAGGAGTGCTCCTGACTAAGACGATTGCCGCTGCGATCCGTTCCAGTGGGATTAAGGGGGCGCCAAGGAGTAGCCGCCATCGACTTTGAGCACCGTGCCGGTGATATAGTCGGCGGCGCCTGAGCAGAGGAAGACCGCGGCGTTAGCGATATCCTCGCTGGCAGCTAGGCGACCCCAAGGGATGGTTTCGCCGCCTTTGCGGATTTCTTCTTCGCTGGTGAATTGCCGCTCGCCGGGCGTATCAGTCCAGCCGGGTTCGATAACATTGGCGCGGATCTTCTTGGGGGCTAATTCGCGGGCGATGGTGGCGCTCATATGTTCGACACCGGCTTTGGCCGTGTTGTAGGGCAGCGAGGTTGGTATCGGGATTTGAGCGAGGACGGAGGTGATAAAGAGCAGTGCGCCGCCTTGGCCTTGGCGGTCGATCTGCCGGGCGGCGGACTGTGCAAGGTGGAACGCGCCCCACAAGGTCACATCCAGGGTCTGCTGCATAGCTTCGATTGAAAGTTCGAGGAAGGGCTCACGTTTGGAGTAGTAGGCATTGGCGACGCCGATATCGAGGTGGCCGAACTCGGCGACGGTTTTTGCGACCATCGTGTCTACGGCTGCGCGATCGGACACATCGCAACCGACGGCGATGGCTTGCCGTCCTAGCGCCTGGATTTCTGCTACAACTTCCTTAGCTTCGTCGCCGTGGGAACGGTAGTTGACGCAGATGTCGGCGCCGGCGCGCGCCATCTCGACGGCACAGGCCCGGCCTATGCCACGCGATGAGCCGGTGATCAGGGCGACTTTACCCGTGAGGTCTATCATATAAAGAGCTATCTTTCGCAATGCGGTGAGCGACTAATTAAACCGAGTTGGTAGGCCGGGGCAAGCGCTAAATAATCGGAGTCAGACTTTTGTTATCTGTGCATCCCAATTCCCCCGATGGGCAGCAATAAAGTTCTCGGTTGTAGAAAGATTGGGCAGGCCGCTGCGCCCTCCTAATTGCCGGCAATTTAACGCGGCCACCGCCGAGGCGTAACGGATAATGTCGGACACTGGCCAGTGTTGCAGGAGCCCGTAGATAAAGGCGCCGTGAAAAGCGTCGCCGGCTCCGGTGGTATCGACGGCTTCGACAGGGAAGGCAGGGTAGGTGAAGGTTCCCTCCCGCCAGCGGACGATGGTGCCGCGTTCGCCAAGGGTGTAGACGGCGACCTTGGCGCCATAACCATGGAGCCGGTCGACGACTTGTTGCGGTGTGGCGTCGGGCATCCAACGGCGGACCATCGGCTCGGAGACGATGGGCATATCTACTAGGGGCAGAAACTCGTCAAGGTCCTCGTGCAGCCAGGTGCCGTCGTAGACTACGGTATTACCGGCTTCGCGCGCCCAGCGGGCGGCCTGCATGCAGGCCGGGTCGGCGTCGTCGAGGTGGAGGATACGGGCGTTGGCGATGGTTTCGCGGTCGAATTCGGCGGGATCGAGGTCGGCGCAGGTCTCGGGTCGGGTGGTAAAACCGCGCTCGCCGGTCGCCTCTTCTACGAGAACTAAGGCGACACGGGTGAGGGCACCGGGCACGACGACGAAGGACGAGGTGTCGACGCCTTCTTTTTCCAACTCGGCACGGATAAAATCGCCGTCGGCGTCGTCGCCGACTTTGCCGACATAGCTCGTCGATGCACCGAGACGCGCGAGTGCGACCAATGAGGTCGGCACGGGTCCTCCGCCCTGGCGCAAATACTGCGAAGCGCGCATGGTCGTGTCGAAGGTCGGTTGTCGGTCGACGACGAAGAGCATGTCGACGGTGCAGAGGCCGAGGCCGATTGCGTCGATGGTCATGGCGCGAGGCTCACTTTGATCGAGCGGTTTCCGGCGGCTTGGCAATAGCCTTTGCGGTGGGCGTCGCCCCAGAATAGGGGGGCGCTAAGGTAGCATTTCAAGTCGCTGGCGCAGATGCCGACGGAGTGGGTGCGTAGGAGGATTTCGCCGGGCGATGGAGTGGCTACGGGGTATTCTTGTAGGCGATAGTCTTCTGCGGCGTGGCAGATTATGGCGTGCATCGTTTTTGCAATAGTGGTCATGGTTGTTCCCGTGCGGTTGATACTGTGGGGCGGGGGGCTGCCAAAGTTAGAGTATTTCAATGGCTAAAGTGGCGAGCAATACTCCGAGGGTGATGCGCGCGGGCCGTGTGTGCGGCAACATCGCGGCGAAGACGAAGTGTTGCACCCATTCGGCGGCGGGGCCGCCGTAGAATTTGCTGCCGACGCCGAATGGGTGCGGCGGATAGGGCCAGGGCGCTCGCCGCTATCCACCGCACCCATCGGATTATTTCTTTTCGTCGTCGCCGTAGGTATGTCCGCCGAAAATAGCGCGCAATTCGGCGGCCGATTTGGCGTTGCGCAAGCGGTCCAAGCGCTCGGTCTCTTCTATTTGCAGAGCGCGGGCGTTTTCCAACACGGCTTCGAGCTTGTCGGCGGGGAATTTGACCGCGCCGTTTTCGTCCATGTGGATAATATCGCCCGGGGCCACGTCCATGCCGGCTACCGAGACCGGGACATTGACCGCGTGCACGGCCATCGCGCCGTGCCCGGCGGTGACGCCGCTGAGTAGATACTGGAATTTCATTGGGCGGATCTCGTCGATGTCGCGCGAGGGGCCATTGGAAATCGCGCCGACGCAGCCGATGGCCTGCATCGCGGTGGTCATATTGCCGCCAGCCAGGCCGATTTTGCCCTCGAGTTCCGGCGGAAATTTCTGCTGGAAGACGAAGATCGTCGGTTTGGGTGAGGCATCCATCGCATCGAGCACATCCATAAAGGTAACGCCGCTATAGTTGGGATCGGGCACGCCCCAGGTACAGGTAACGGCGTATCCGACTGTGCGCCCCAGTTCGGGGTACATGCAGCGCAGCGACTGGTCGGTATACCAATTTTCGCTCCATGGATTGTAGAGCCCCAGGCACAAGGGGTGGTCGGGGTAGGTGGCGACAACATTGGTGATGGAGGGGGTGTCGAAGTTTTTTAGCTCTTCGATCATTTCTAGCTCGGTCATTGCGGGCTCCTAGTGGAATGGTCGGTTGCGGGCTAAACTTTACGGCGATGGCGCGCGCGTGTCAATTCAGAAGCCCTGACCGATGCCGAAGTAGAGTTCGAGGCGGCTGGAGGTGCTGCCCTGGCCTTGGCCGAGTATCATGTCGAGGCGCACCGGACCGAAGGGCGAGTTGTAACGCAGGCCGCCGCCATAGCCTTGGCGCAGGGCACCGGCGCCTGCGCCGTATCTTGCCATACTTGGGCCCGCGTCCAAGGAGGCGACACCGCTGAAGCCCCACCACAGCGAAAAACGGATTTCGGTTGTAGCCCAAGGCGACCAGGCCGGCGCGGTCGGCGTCGATTTGAGTTGCTCATGTGCAGGTGTTGGGGCCGATCTGCAGCATGCTGTTAATGGCGAGCGGGCCCAAAGAGCGATGCGGCCGCGCCAAGATAATTTTGGCAGCGTGCAATTCCAATTTGGTGAGCGAAGGGCCGTAGCGGTGGATATAGTTAATTATTTATGTTGGTCGCGTCGGGGCAGGATGGGTTGGTCCTTTAATTCGTGCACTAACTCGACGAGGCCCTCGGTTGCTGCTGCAAGAAACTGCTCCCCCTTTTCCACCGTGGCTTTTGTTGCGTCACCCATCACGCCACTAGCCGTTTGTTGGCTCCAATAGGGCACCATTCGTGCACCTGAACCTTCGGGGTGGGTGCCGGCCAAAAGATCGGTGCGGAAACTCGGCGACATCGGCGAGCGCTCGTCGACGGCCTTGTGCATCTCGACGAGTTCGGGTTTCAGCGCCAGGTAGAGTGCGGTTTCGTATTCGCCGGCGTGCGAAGTGCCGCCGTAGTCGGAGTCGCGCAATTCTTTGCCGACGGCTTTGGCCTTGTGCAGATCCCAGTGGTTGACTGAGGCACAGAGAATTTTCCCCTCGTATTCAAGGATAGTGAGACGGGCGGCCATATCGAGCGGTGAGGTGTTCGAACCGTGGCCATTGACGATGAGGATGCGTTCAAAGCCGTGGTGGGCGAGGCTGCAGCAGATGTCTTTGACATAGCGGATAAAGGTGTCCCAAGCGATGGTCAGGGTGCCGTGAAAATCCATGTGGTGCGGACTGTAGCCGTGGGATACTGGTGGGGCGAGCACGGCGACTTCGGGGATGCGGGCAACGGCGGCTTCGCAGATGCCATTGCAGAGTACTACATCAGTGTCTACGGGTAGATGCGGTCCGTGGTCCTCGTGCGTGGAGACGGGCAAGACGGCGACGCGACCTTGTTCGGCGGCTTGTTTGGTTTCGTGCCAGATCATTTCGGCGTAACGGTATTTCACGGGATCGAATCTCCTTGTTTTTTCATCTGTAGAAAGAGATAGACAATCGTGGTATGGGGGGCAATTCTCTGGTAGCTGCTGTCGAGCAAAGCGCTCTGTGTTGTTTTTATCTATTGCAACAGCAATAATTTGCTCGTTCGAACCTGCGCCTGGATCGCAGCCGGTATAGATAGACACTGCTGGCCAATACGACGCCCTGAGTCGTCGCGGTTTTACTACTGTAGCGAATAAACGCTCGCAGCTTGTTCTCCGTCTGCTAAAATCGCCACTTTTTGCCGGCCGAGATTATATACCGCTAATTCTACTGAAGCTTGCACTGGTTAATGCAAAGCCGATCATCGGCTGCGAGATTGAAGGGGTTGGAATATTCTGCTCCAGGCGAAAGTGTTGGAGTTGCGTGGGAGTGCGAGTTTCCCTGAACGCCATTGCACGGTGGGGCATTAAGTTGAGGATAAAACCCGGCGCACCGATAAAGAGATTAGTGTTGCTGCCAGGGCAGGCTTTGGCTCGTAACGGCCTTGCGCATATTGCTCAGCCAAATGGGCCAGAAATATCCAGTGTTGCTGCCGGCGGGCAAGAACGCCGGGTCGATCATATATTTTTTCTTGCGATCGATATCTTTCTGCAAAAAGTCCGCGACGGCCGAATAGGGGATCCAGGCGAAGGTGCTGCGCTCCAGGTAGGCGTCGTTGGCCTCCGGTGGGGGGTGGTTCATTATGCGTGGTGCCGGCACGAAGGCGACCTCGGCAAAATAGGAGGCGAAATCGCCGTCCATCACCGGGGCTTGGCCTTTGATTTTATGCAGTAGGTCGGCGGCTATAAAATAACCGCGCGATTCTTCTGAGCCTTTGTGTGCGGCCGTCTCGGCGATGGTCTCGCCTTCGCGTGCACCACCGCCAAAACCACCCCATCCCCTTTCGCTGCCCGCGTGCTCGGCAAGCAGCAGGTAGACCTCGTCGCCGGATTGGAAATACATCACCATACCGGCCGGTTCGGCAATGGCGACGTTTGCCAGCAGCAGCACCATGCCGCCGCATAAGAGTATCCGTTTCATAGCCGTCTCTCTTTGTTATGGTCGCTTCGTGAAGGTTAAGTTCGTTTAGTAGCTTAAGGTCTATGCTAAACTATGCCAAGCGACAAGGATTACACCTAGGTTTTTTATGCTAGTTGGCGACCGCGTTGCTCGTCTGTATTGGACCGAACCACCCATCGCCTTCCTTTGACCTCGAGCGCGACTATCAGCCCTTGGAAAGAGTCAGCCACCGAGGTTGCCACCAGCAGGCACCGGAAAATACCTATGCCGCCGCCCACCGCTGTATCGAGCTGGGTGTGGAATGGATCGAAGTCGACGTGCGCCAGAGCCGCGACCTTAAACCGCACGACCGACGGGATTGACCAGTTAGACGCCGGCTGGTGGTTTGGCAACGAATTTTCCGAAGAAAAAGTCCCTCGCTCGAAGAATTCCTGCTGTGGGTCGATGGCCGGGCCGGGTCTATATCGACGCCAAAATATCCGATATCCAGACCTTGATTGATGTGGTTCATCGCCTGAGTTTGGCCAACCAAGTGTTTTTCTGGTTCGGCAGCGATAAGAAAGAACGGCTCTTGCGCCAACTGGCACCCGATATCGATCTGAAGACCAACGCCTATAATACCGAGGCGATTTTTAAGGCCGACAAAAATTACTGCGCCGACATCGTCGAAACCGAGCTCAATTGGATTATTCCAGAGTTAGTCGAAGCCTGTCGCCAGACCGGCATTAAACTGATGCTCTTCGTCGGCGTAGTAGCTGAGCCTACAGTGGCAGGACTTGCCCTGCGAAGCCCTCTCCGCCGTTGTTTCTATTCGACCGCGATTGTTTTGACCGCAGTGTGCGGCAGGACACCGGATGCGGTGAGGGCTTGCGTAATCCACTCGGGTGTTAGCTCGTCTATGCCGTTGGGGATGGAGGTGGTCATTCTCCTTGAGTTGCTAGTTCTTTATGGGCCATCATCCAATCTAGATAGCGATCGCGCATATTCGATGAAAACTCATGCCCCACTGCGTTGTCGACAAAGTGCTCCGCCTGCCCACCCGCCTCGTTGATTCGGCGCACTGTTTCGGCGTTGATGGCGGCCGGGCAGTCCGTGTCTTGGCCGCCGTCGATAAAGAGCACCGGGCGGTCTGTGAAACGATCGGGATGAGACTGCGTCGCATGTCTTGCGCACCACGTGTCCGCCCACGTGCCCTCCTGGGCACGGCGACACCAGGTATCGGCCTGGTAGAAGCTGGAGCGTCCGACGACCGAAACGAGGGTGCTGAAGCGTTTTTCCTGGGCGAAGACCGTTTGCGCGATCAGACCGCCCATTGAGATGCCGGCCACTTGCTGGCTGGTGGCGGATAGATTGGGAAGTGCCAAGGCGGCATCCAGCAGGGCGGGTGCTTCCTGGCGTGTTTGGTCCATTGCCTCGCAGATAAAAGCCCAGCCGTTGAACGTGGCTCTAGACCAGGCGTCAGTGCGGCGTTCACCGTGTTCGACGCAGTCCGGCGCGACTACGGTAAAACCCGCGGATGCGGCGCAGATGAGCGTCTGGTCCGGCGTATGGAGATCGCCCTTGTGGCCGGTCCAGCCGTGATAGTGGAGCAGCAGCGGCGTGTGCGATAAACGGTCGTCGCGCAAGACGAGGCACGGGATGTCGGCGAGTACTTCTTTGGTGACGCTTATCATAGGGCGTGGACCGTTCTGTTATGGCGCTGGGGGGTAATACTTTTTCCAATATATAGTCCGGGGAATCATCATGCTCTTTGTTGGCGAAATATTCTACCTGAGCATTTATAAAATTCTCATAGGTCTTCTATGCTGTAAAACCGTTCCAATACGATATCCCATCGCTGGTCATGGAAGTAGGTCGACCAGGTATGTCTTCTGATGATCTCTACAACATTGCTTATACGTTGGGGGCGTATCTTTGCGAATCGTATCATAGCGGGCTTCTTAATTTTCACTATCATGTTGTATCTGAACAAAAGGTTCGCGATACAGGTCTATTTCAACTGATAGACGGATCTAAGTTCGCAGCAGCGTGTTCTCACTTGGTATATTCATCATTGAATATTGCCAGTGGACTGTCAAGTTGAGCGTATAGCAATAACATCGAATCACCGTGCGCCCTCTTGCTCGACACCGCCTTAATTCCCTCCTATATTGAAGCAACTCAAGGAGTTGCATAAGACCCGATGCCTGCACAATTAACAACTCTCAAAGACATTAAAGCCGCCCGCGAGCGCATTGGCGACTATATCTATTACTCGCCACTGGCTCACTCCGAGACCCTGAGCCAAATCAGCGGTGTCCAGCTATATCTCAAGTTAGAAAACCTGCAGATGACCGGCTCGTTCAAAGACCGGGGGGCGTTCAATAAGGTATTGCAATTGGATACGGCAGAGCGGGCGCGCGGAGTGGTAGCCGCATCGGCGGGTAATCATGCGCAGGCCGTGGCTTATTTGGCGCAACGATTGCGCATATCGGCGACGATCGCGATGCCCGAAAACGCGCCGCTGACCAAGGTTGCTAATACGCGTAGGCACGGGGCCGAGGTGGTACTGTCGGGGGCGACCTATCAAGACGCCTACGACAAGGCGGTGGAAATACAGCAGCAGCAGGGCGCGACCTTTGTGCATCCCTTTGATGATGCCGAGGTAATCGCGGGACAGGGCACGATCGGTCTTGAGCTTTTGGAACAGCTACCGAAGCTCGACGCGGTGGTGGTGCCGGTGGGTGGGGGCGGGTTGGTCTCGGGAATCGCGGTGGCGCTCAAAGAGCACAATCCCCAAATTGAAATTTCCCTCGGCCCGGCTCTCGCTGGAGCAACATCAGGTCGTCGCCGCCGGACAAATGGCGTCGTTGGCCGATGGGATCGCGGTCAGGCAAGTAGGGGATGCGCCTTTTGCGTTAATGCGCCGCTATGTCGATGAGGTGGTCTGCGTCGAGGAGGAGGAGATCGCACGGGCGATTTTGACGTTGCTAGAAATAGAGAAGACGGTAGCTGAAGGTGCCGGGGCGGTGGCGCTGGCGGCGATACTCGAAGACAAGGTGAAGTTGGCGGGCAAGCGGGTGGCGGTGATCGTTAGTGGCGGCAATATCGACGTGAATAAACTGGCGCGCATTATCGAGCACGGACTGGTCAAGGATGGGCGGCGCATTCGCCTCAAGGTGCAGGTGCCCGACCGGCCGGGTAGCCTGGAACGGGTGACCGGAGCGATTGCCGAAGAGATGGCCAATGTGCTTGAGGTCTACCACGAACGATCTCTGCCGGGCGGGCCGGTGGACAGCACGGAAATATTTTTCACTCTCGAAACGCGCGGGCGCGAACACGCCGAACAACTGATCGGCCGGCTCGCGGCTCAGGGTTTTCAATTGGAGGAACAGCGATAAATGGGCGACAAGATACGCGTGGGAGTGCTGTTCGGTGGGCGCTCCGCTGAGCACGAGGTTTCAGTGAGTTCGGCGAGGTCAATGCTGGCGGCGGTCGATAGCGACAAATACGAGTTGGTGATGGTCGGTATCTCGAAGGAAGGGCGTTGGCTGACGGCTGGGGCTACGCAAGAGTTGTTGACGTCGGAGCAGGTCGAGGAGGAGGGGTTGGTGTCGGTGGCGTTGGACTATCTGGGCTCGCGTGAATTGGTGGCGCAAGAGGGTGATGCGGCGGGCCAGGCGATCGATGTGATCTTTCCGGTGCTGCATGGGCCCTATGGCGAAGACGGCACGGTGCAGGGTCTGTTGGAGTTGGCGAATGTCGCTTATGTCGGAGCCGGGGTAGTCGGCTCGGCGGTGGGCATGGACAAGGAGTTGATGCGGCGGGTTTTTAAGGCCGAGGGGCTGCCGCAGGTCGACTATCAGGTGGTGCGGCGCAGTCGCTGGGAAAAGGACCGGGTGGGGGTGGGCGATGAGTTGGCGGCGCGTTTTGAATATCCGGTGTTCGTGAAACCGGTGAGTTTGGGATCGAGCGTGGGGGTGGGCAAGGCGAGTAATAGTGAAGAGCTGGAACAGGCGATCGACGAGGCGGCGCAATACGATTATAAGGTGATGGTCGAGGCGGAGGCTGCGGGCTGTCGCGAGGTGGAGGTGGCGATCTTAGGTAATGAGGAGCCGCAGGCTTCGGTGGTTGGCGAGATTGTGCCGGGTAATGATTTTTACGATTATGAGGCGAAGTATATCGATGATAATTCAGATCTGATTATTCCGGCGCGCGTTTCGCCCAAGACGCAGGAGGCTATTCGTACGATGGGGGTCAAGGCGTTTCAGGCGGTGGAGGCTTGGGGGTTGTCGCGGGTGGATTTTTTTGTGCGCGAGGGGGACGAGGCGATTTTCATTAACGAGATCAATACGATGCCGGGGTTTACGCCGATTAGCATGTATCCGAAGTTGTGGGAGGCTAGCGGGATCGGTTATGGAGAGCTAATTGATCGGTTGATTGCGTTGGGGATGGAAAGGCACGGCGATAAGCAGAAGACGAAGACGGCGCGTTAGGTGTGGGCGGGCGGCTTAGGGTAATTCTCGTTTTAATGTGAGATTAGATTATGGCGAATGGGTATTTTGAAAAGGGAAATGTTAGCAATCTGATTTCTTTCGGATTGCTGGGTGTTGGCGGT
>LWDU01033309.1_pt4 | contig 10863 bp, 3 predicted proteins | sample 727161 | NCBI WGS metagenome assembly LWDU01 (sample SAMN04566230, study PRJNA314399) | hydrothermal vent metagenome | isolation source: deep sea hydrothermal plume seawater | place: Mexico: Gulf of California, Guaymas Basin | collected 2004-07-11 | reverse complement strand
CATAAAGTGCAGTTAATCCATAAACATACGAAGATTGATTATGGATGAACTCTTTAGAAACAAAACCCATGAACCTTCCAATAGGAATATTGACAGTAGTCTTTGTTGCCTCCTCGAATTTCGTCTCAAAATCTTCAAGCTTAATTGGGATTTCTGCTACTGTCATACTTGATAAATAGCTTGCTTTATCATTAACCGGATAAAAGAGAAATTGAATCTCATCGAACCTTCGTGTTGATGCCAGAGGTTTTCCAACCATGTATAACATTAACGCACCAAAGGAAACAAATTTCGGATCGTTATATGCGGCGTTTACATACGTTGTGCTACCATTCGCCCCCACCACAGTACGAGCAAAAGGGTCTTTACTGTTTTGACGCATACTTTTGAGATGTTGTATTTTTCCTGCGACTGCATCAGCAATCGTATCTCTAGCTGCTTCTGCGACCCCTCCGGTTCCACTAGTCCCAAACATATCTGTTAAGGTATCTCTAAGGTCTGCTGTAGCTGGGTCTGTTGTATTTCTCTTACTAGCAATAAATTTCTTTATCGCCGTGGCAGTTTCTTCATCTACGGTCATTGCCTTACTGGTATCAGAGGCTGCTGACATGAAAGATGAACCAAACATATCTTTAGCTGCCTCGGTATCTCCGGTAGCCTCAGCATCGCTCATTATCTGGTCTTTGATAACTGCAATCGCTTCTTGCAAGTCTTTCATAACCTTTAGGACATCATCAACAGCTTCTCCCTGACTGAGGTTTGCTGTATCGACATTGGCAGAGCCCTTCATAGAAAGCTTAAGTTTGATTTTAACCTGACCTACCTCATCAAATGAAAATGAACTATTAACGACCATATATTTCTTCGTTACTTTCATTAAGTCCAAAAATGCGCCATAGAAATTCCCTGATAGATTACCTGCATTCGGACCGGCGGCAATTGTATGACCAGACGGATCAGGATGTGACCATCCATATGTTATCAAAAGTTCCGTATGTCCGTACAAATCAGGCTTAACAAATTCAGATATCTCGGATATTCGAGATCTGTCGTGCATGGTCAAAGACAACTCAGCTGTCTCATGAGACATCATCCCCGACGAGGGAGTAACCGAAACAGAAAAACCTTCGATTGTCATCATTGGCCGGAATGGGTCAATAATTCCAGCACCCCGGCGACCGCCGGCGCTGACGGTCTCACCGTCGACCTCGATATCGTTAAAAGCCTGGTAATCCTCATATCGTTCCATTCTAGCACTAGCGCCTGTACCAATAACCGGCACTAACGTTTGAGGTGCACAGAACATCTCCATTCCAGATGTCGCGATGCCAGGTTCATCTTCTTCCTCCTCGGCATCGGCATCGGGGGGATACGCGGCTGCGGATGCTTCATCCGCGTCGGCTTGCTGCTCAAAATCATAAAGTGCAGACTGATCTAAGCCGGTGGCCAAGTAATAATCTGCTGTCTCTGCTGGGACCTGGCTACTTCCCAATAGAAATTGCATCAACCCCATTGTTTGGATTCGATTATCATCACTTAGGGCATTCTTCGATGATATTACTGTTATGTCGAGATAAGGCTGACAGCGTGATATTTCTAGAGTTGGTAAGGAAGTCATGAAAAGGGCGACTGCACCGGTGTCTCTTTTTGCAGGTGTCAACTTAGGACTTAGAATTTGAAGAGCGCATAAATTCGGAGTAAACTTTGTTGGTGAAGCAAAAGCCCCATTAATTGTCCCTTCTCCGGATTCCTCAATCTTACAACAGTCTTTTACTGAATAGGTGCTTGTTACAAACTCACCTGGGGCATCAGATACTCCTGATGGTAAAGAAATAGTTCCAAAAGCATCAGGTTCACCAGTAAATTTATAAAGCCCCTTTGCAAGACCCACCATATCAGTTACTTCTCCAGAGGTGGCGCCATTCATAAGATCCACAAGCCCCTGATAACCTTGAATAAGTGAAACACCACCTTCTGTCGTATTTGTAAACGCGCGGACAACCTTATTCATTTCTGGCGTTGGATCAATGTCGGCGGTGCCATAGTCACTAATGGCATCGGAATCAAAAGCAAGAGTCGCCATGAAGTCTTCTTTGGAAACTATGCTAAAATACCGGCCGAGCTTATCAACAATATCGCCTAATCTGTCATCATATATCGCCATTAAAGCTATCCTACGAGTGCCACTACTGCACCTATATCAGTAGGAATTCTAAGATATATTCCGGCTGGTACTTGTAAACCCCATCCGATTCCGCTGGCACCTGCAATAACCCACCATAAGCTACCGTCACCGTAATATTCTCCAGCAATAATATCCAATCTTGAAGCCTCTGTAGTTATGTGACCCTTCGTTGCTATAGAGCCAGCTGCTACCCCAGCAGCGATGATATAACATGCATCGAAGGTTCCATAAAATCTTCCATTTCTTAATTTTGGGGCTCTTTTGTATCTGTTAATCATTTATCTTAGGCTCCATCCGAACCTGGTCCGGCTAAACCAGCGTTCATCGCGCGGTGGGTCGAATCGGCCCATCCTTCAAGCGTTTCCCTATTCCCGTCGGTAACGCCGAGGGGGGTACCCACGTGGGCACTCTTTCTACCCGATGTCCCAGCAGGTCGACCTGCACCTCGAGAATAAAAGTCCTCAGCCAGGCCGCCTGCAATTCCACCAACTGGGTAGTTGTAAGCACGCATTGCACCGTTATTATCCAGACCAGGTACGATGTCATGAATCGGACTAAATGAAATACTGCACTTTATGAATTGTGGCGCGCGGCGACCTATACCGCTCATATCCCACATTGCCTCGCCCCAGTCCATATCAAAACTAGTTATAACACCAGCTAACCCTTTGCCGCCGGCTGCTTCAAAAGATCGTACAATCGCGTTGTTGTTAGGGTTGAAGAAGTTAAAGATATCTGTGACCTGCTGTTCTAATGTAACGTGTGTCGTGGCTACGGTGTGGTCCATAGGTGGATATACTGGGTCTAAGTCTGCGCTGGTTACTACATAGGCGTGTGTATGCTCCTTTGCTGAGACTGGACCATAAGGATCAGCAGCATCATCCACATCAGATAATGTCACTAAATACTCAGCGTATACACCCCCCTCCCTTAACTCATCATTCACATCAGTCTCCGTATTAATTTCACCGCCAGCAAAATTACCGGACGCGTCGGAAACCCTTCTTGCGAGTATTCGAACAAGCGCGGGAGCGTAAAAGCGTGACAAAAATGGAGTGGATTCGATGTATAGTCCAGACGTAGCCGTAGGTGGTGGGAAATACGAGGGCCACACACTGACCGGGTGAGAACCATCGGTAGGTGCAGACTCAGACGCGTCCATATCATAGCTAGTATAACCGGAGGAATTTGCTCTCAACATGGCCATTCCACGCATGTCTGTAGTCTCGGCTTGGCTGGGCGGCCAATATCCGGCGTCGGGATCCTCAGCCGACACAGGTTGTTCGGCTACCGCATCGTTGATAGCAGCTTTCTCTGCCTCATAGGTTGAAGTATCATTATCATCCTGTTCCTGCTGCGAGGCAGCCTGCGCGTCGGAATATGTCAAGTCGAATGGCGCGCCGGCCCAGGCGGCAAGGTTCGCGGCATTGGCGGCATCGTTCTCTGCCGAAGTTCCCCCAGTAGCACCGGTACCAGGAACGGTACCACCGGCTGCGGAGGTCGCAGCTGGAATTGCTTCAGATATACCAAAAATTCTAGCAAGGTTAAAGCGGCTATAATTGCTACGAATAACGTCGCCAACACGAAGTCTGATAACAGGCGAAGCGGTCGGGATCTGTGAAAATGGCATCACAAATTTCTTAGTACCAGCTTTAATAGGCTTGCCCATAGAGAATTGCGGATAGCACATTGATACCAATTTATTAACGCTCCACCACATCGAATCAAAATCGTCTGGGGATGTTGCAACGAGCATCCAAGACATTGAGATTGATCGAGATGTATTCTGATAGATCTTAACAGGATCAATACGACCATACCCTGCTGACTCTGCATAACTAACAGAATATGAATCTGATAAAGACTCTAGAAATGCTTGAAAAGCAATAACTTCATTTGTCCTTAAATCATGAAAATAAAATGGACAGTATTCAGAATCGAGTTCATCTTCAACGGCAGCGACGTCCTCTTGACTGATACGATGACTAGCCTCTCTAACTATTTTTCGACGCCTCTTGGAGTCGGGCCCATGTCCCTTGTCATTCCAATATTGGCCAGATGAATTTGTTTTATCACCAATCTTTGACATTTGATTGCTGGCATAGTTACTTTCGAACCCGAACAGTGTATAAGCATTTGCATATTTTTCTGGTAACAAAATAAGAGAAGGCATTGCCCGGTGGCGCCAGGCAAGGCTGCTGTTCAGGCCTCGTGCTCGACTCTTACCTTGACGAGTTTGACCATTATTCGGCATCATTTCGATGCTTTTTACTTGCCCAAACCTTCTTTTTTTAGCTTTGATCCTTAGATCACCCAGCTTAGCAAGAGTGCAATAAAATCTCCAGGACCGATACTTGTTTAACCCACGTACTAAATTAAAGAGAATTACATCTGGATCAGGTGAGGAGGGAACAAAGTCTATCAGGTTATCAAGTAGCTGATTCATATCGATCCTGATTGTTCTTAACATGGTCGCATAGTATCCTGAAGAGGATTGCATCTTCCGAAACGATGGGATAGGATCAGGAAGTAATAGTCCTGCGAACCATGCCGCAATCTTAAGTGGGGCTGGTAACGCCCCAGTCGGAGGGAAGGAGGGCATCTCTATTTCTGGTGGGTCATCGTTCCACCCACTACCTGAGGGAAGCTGAAAAAATGCAATCATGCCCCAGCAAACGCACTCCCAAAAATCTTTGGAAAGTCCGATGGGGACTGATAAGTCTTGAAGCACCTTTGAAGAGCCATCAACTTTTAGATGTTGGCCCTTCGTCATCGCATGTGGCGACTTCGGACTGGGGAGAGTTGAAGTGGCGACTGCGGTCTCTATAATCAGCATAATCGCCCCGAAAATCGTTCCCAGCGCTGCCATTTCAGCTAGCGCCGTTACACCAGTTAGAACTTGTGGAACAAGTGCATGCTCAAACTTTTCATAAGGGTTGTTTAAAGATCCCACACTTTTTCGTGGAAGAAGTGGGGCACCATCTAAATCATTAAAGAGCAAGTCTCCATTTTCGACTTCAGGTCGATGTGGAGCGTGATAAGAATTTTGAGCCCTTAGCTTGTTGGTCGAAACTTTCATTCCACCTGTTTGCACAAATGTTGGTAAAATACTTTCTACCATGGCACCAAGACTCGTTGGATCACCAGTCATCGAATGTCCTGATGCTCTCATCATCATCGAGTAGGCAACTTTCTGCAAGTCTGCGACAGTTGTTCTGTCTGCATTTTTATCATACACACCAAACTCACCTTGTTCTATAGGAATTCCGGGTTCAGTGAATGCGTTTTCTTCTATATACGGCGAGCTTTCTGGCATTGGGTCAAAACGATTGTGGCGCCTCAATACGGCCGAAATCTTTCGTTGCATTGGGGTTGCATGGTCAGCATTCTCAAATGCTGTTTGGCCGGCGGTGTTCCCAATACCTGGATCATCGTTATCGTTGCTCGAGGCCACATCACGTAAAATGTAGTTACCGTCAGTCTGTGCATTTTTGTTTAAGAAACTTTCAAGATTGCCTGGGCCAACGTCGAATTTCCCAGAATTACTTAGTGTCTCAAATTTCCTAACGGCTGCCTCAGAGGCATTCGTACCTGTTGGAAATGTGTCTGTAAATCCTTGTGTGTTATCTTGTCCACCGGTGACAAATTCTGCTGGTGTGCCGTCTGGATTTACAAGCGAAAACTCTCCACGGGGATTGTCAGGAGCAATTGGAATAGCATTCCCTTGCATAGAGTCTGTAGTAAGTGAGCTTAAATATGCTGCCAACGTATCTTTGGATGCTGTCGACAGATCATCACCAGGCATAACCGTATTACCGGCACCTGTTGCTTCTGGAATAAAATCACTCGATGTTGGTTGGTCAGTGCTCATATAACTCTACTCTCTAATCCTTAAATATTCGCTCTCTAAAATTCTCTAAAAATGTTGTGTCATTTAAGAGCTCATTCAATGTATCAAGAACCTGCTTAATTTTTGGATCTGTCTCTTGCTGCAATATTCCCATAGCCTGTTTTGTCAGATCTTCTTGTTCTTGATCAGTCAGCTCATCTAAACTTTTTTCGTGAATTGGTTTTTCTTCTATCTTTTCGCTCATTTGTGGTTTTACCTCGTTTATTCAGCTTGCGCCAATGGAGTTGTCATTACAGATTTATCTACCAAGACCTTTCCTACTGAGTTCGCGTCCATTGTTACTTGGACATTTAAAGTTATATTAACTGGTTCATTTGTAACTGTGAGCTTGCCGTTTCCTGTACCGATAGCTGATGCGAATTTATCAAGGGCGACAACCGCGCTTACCTCGCCAATACTATTTAATGCTTCGATTGAAGCCTTAACACCCGCGACCATCTGTACGACGGCTTCGCCCATTGCACCTCCCTCAAACATCGCCATTTGAGCTGCCAATTGGTTCGTTGCTTCGGCAAAACAAGCCATTTTTTGCATTACAATAGTTGCTTCGTCGAGTGGAGCTGCTACTTTCGAATCGAAGCTTAAGGTTGCCAGTGTATCAAACATGCCCTGCATGTTATTGGTACCATTACCAATCAGCGCTTCCTTCACATAATAGATCATCCATGAGGCCATGGATGCGAAATCCGCATACTCACCAGTGTCTAGACTACCCATAGAGGTGATGGCAGAGGCGAAGCCTGCAACACCCTCCATTGCTTTACCAATTACTTCAAGCTTTTTCAATGCCTCTTCAGGATTATCAATCTTAACAGAAAGTAGAGCACCCACCAATGCTGGGAGATGTTCTTTCACGGCATTAACAATCTTTCGAATCATCATCATCAATTCGTTTAGACTCTCTTGCATAGACTTACCAGCGCTTATCCAAGTCTTTGCCTTGGTTGGTGGCATCATCTCTCCAATTGAACCAATCGCTGAACCAAGATTAGCGACTGCCGCCATTGCGGCGGCGACAAGCTTAACCTTAGTCTCTGCAGTCTTGGGATCAATATCATTTGGTACTGAATCAATTACTCCCTTAATAATAGCTGGTAGATTATCTTTAAGCGAATCAAAGATCAGCTTAAATAACGGCTTCATTTCCGCCATCGTTTGTGCCATCGATGGACCCTCTTTTTTGAATATCCCTGATTGTTGACTTCGATTTTGTTCCATGAACATGCCAATTATTCCACCAACAGCTTCGATTAGCTTAGCCATAGCGCCAACAGCGGCGCCTATGACTTCTCCTTTTGCTTTTGCCATCTCTGGATCTTTACCAATATCGATTTTTAGTATCATTGCAATCATTGGCGGAATATTATCTTTGACTGATACGAGAATCATTTTCATCATATCGCCATATTGCTTCATCATATCAGCAGCACCTTTTGGGTTCGCCTTCTTAAACATACCACCCTTCGACATGTCTGCCATTGCTTCCATTAATGCAGGAGGCGGTTGCAATGCTGTCATCAAATTCCCAATAGCGCTAAGAAGACCACCGACAGCTTCCATCTTCGCGATATCTTCAGAGCTCATTGTCGAGACCATACGTTGAAGAGCTTGAAGAAGACCTGTCATTCCAGTAAACATTGCTGTCATAAAAGATTCAGCATCTTTCAAGATATTTTGCTCGCTACCAGATGCATTTGAAAAAGCTTGAATCATTGCAATCTTAATAACAATATCTACATTATCTCCAAGCGCCTGAAGTATTTTTGATATCGCCTCAACCAATGCTCCAAGTTTTGCGGGATCACCGACCTTCATTTTAGATAGTCTTTCGATAGAAGGGCCCAAGTGTTCAACTAAAGCATCTAGAAACTTCGCGGTACCTTTTAGCCCTTTACCTGCTAGCCACAGAACGATTGGATTTGCAAAGATTATCATTACCAATGATAGCACTGCCATTAGAGCTGCTGCAACCATCACTAATGCTAGGGCGGCCATCACTTTAGCGCCAGTTAGAATTGTTCCGACATTCACTCCACTCATAAAATCATTAAAAGCTGGTATAAAGAACTTTGATAGAGCCTTAAAGAATAGAACAGACGTCACTGCACCAATTGCTCCAACCACAAAGGCTACGGCACCGTAAGTAAATGCTAGCGCAGCAAGAGCGGCAGCGCCGAGCATTAACGCAAGATATCCCATGTCTAGTGCGGCTTTCTGCATATCAGGAGGAAAGACTGAAGAAGCTGCTGCAATAGCTGGTAAAGCTAGAAGAGCGAGAGCCCAAAAGAATGCAGTGGCAGCTACTGCACCGATTGTGCCGACAACAAATGCGCCTACACCTGCTGCCATAAGCCAGGCAGTAGCAATAGCTGGCAACATTAAGAGGGCTAATTGTATCATGGCGCCCATTGCGGCTTTCATATCTTCAGGAGCTGCTTCCATTGCGGCGGTTAACTGGGGTAGAAAAAGACTAGCCATTGTTAACATAAAAAGAGCACCAATGATTGCGCCAGCTGTACCAACAGCAAAAGAAGTAATACCGGCTGTCATTAACCAAGCTACTGAGACAGCTGCTAGTGTTACAAGGACAAGTGCGATCATAGACTTGGCTACTTTACCCATGTCCAATCCTGAGGCGATTTCAGAAAATACTGCTACACCAAACATAAACGGAACACCACCAAGGATCAAAAACGCGCCGCCGAGAATACCACCAAGGGTTCCAAACACAAAGAATGGTATACCATAGCTTAACGCGACAGCTGCACCTGCAGCAGCGAGAGCTCCAACTCCAAGAGCGACTAATCCGAGGACGGCTGCGAATATGGTTCCTATTCCGACACCCAGAACTGCCTGTCCAATCGCACCTATTGCTTCGGTAAATGCGACACCGCCAACTGCTAGCATATATGCGCCGGCGACTAATCCGATTGCAGCAAGTATGGCAAGAGGATAAAGGGCGCCCAATATTGCGAATGGAACAATCGCTAACGCAACAGCAACAGCACCGATGCCAAGAGCCATAAGACCTATGGCACCCATCATTATTGTGCCGACGCCGACGGCTCCTACGACTGCACCTATTACTCCCATCGCAAGTGTAAAGACTGTACCACCGACAGTCAGAAGTAATGCTCCGGCGAGAAGGCCAATAAGGGCCGGTACAATCATTGCAGGCTGGATTAATAGCGCGGCATATACCATCATCGCAACCACAGGTATAGCCAGAGCAAGGGCACTCAGTCCCTTCATTAATGTGCTAAACTTGACCAAAGACAAAATAGCAACAATCATTACTAGCCCAAGAGCAAAGATCGCCATGGCAGGAAGGAAGGCAAGAGCCATCAACGACATATTGATCATGGCCTTTACAATCATACCAGGCTTAATCTCGGCGATCTTACTAATAAACGATTTTAGACCTTCGGCCATGGAAGACATTCCTTCCTTGAATGACTTGCCCATCTTCTTACCGCTTTTACCACTCTTTTCTGCTTGTCCTGCGGCTTTATCGGTAGCACCTGACATTAATCCTGTTAATTTACTAACAACCACTTTGAAAAGAGCGCCCTTAGCAGCCATGATGGCACCCATTAATAGAGACTTACCAACCATGAACGCGAAGAAAGCGGCCGCCACCTTCCAGACTGTCGGATTCATTGCGGCGGCAGACAGCAAATCTAGTATTGCTCCGACCAAGGACGGTAGCGCAGCCATGAGGGCATCGCCGATACCCATTACAGCGTTAATTATCGCGCCGCCGATACCTGTTGAAGCTGCACCTTGAAGGCCCTTCGGGTTTCTAAGAGCATCAGCCATACCTTTAATCATATCAACCAGCTTGCCAATTATGAATGGTATAAATCCAGCGATCAGTGCACCGATCATTTGAATGCCTTTAATGAACGCACCTTTTAACTTAGAAAATGCAGGCCCTTTTGTGCTGAAGAAGTTTGAGAATTCTTTGCCCATATCTTGAGCCATTTGCTGTGGGCTGTACTTACCCTTTCCAGACAATGCATCTTTAAACTTCTTAAAAATACCCAATAAGCCAGTACCAGTTAGACCGCCCTTCTCATCAATACCCATAAGGTTTCGAAGGTCTTTTGGATCAAATAGATCTTTAATACCATCCCATACACCTAGATCCCCCATAAGATCAGCAAACATCTTTCCAAGTTGTGTACCAAACTGGAATACAATCTTTAGGGCGGCTTGAATCTGCTTAATAACTGCCCGAAATTCCTCGGAAGATGATAGCCCCTTCATGAACCCTTTGGTAAATGAATCAAAGAAGCCCTCAACTCCGGCTCCGCCACCCTCTGTCATTTTCTCAATAGAGTCAGCAAGCTTAGACATTGCTTCTTCTTGTGATAGAGCGTTCTCTTCAGCGTCTTCAGCTCCTGCTTCGAGATCTTCATATGATACGCCCTGATTTTCAGCAGCCAGTGCATTCTCCATAGCAGACACCGATAGACCCATTTGCTCAGCGAGAAGTGCCTTCTCCTGACGTGTCATATCTTCCACAGACTTTCCAGTTTCATCGAAAGCTTTGCGCATCATATCGATTCGTTCTGCGGGATTCTCTGCGTTCATCATCTCCATAGTGTCAAGCTGCATACCAAACGCTTGGTTTAATTGACTGACTGAACCAGCAGCATCTTCAAAGTTATCAAACTTACTAATAACGCCTTGGAGGTCTTTTGCTTCCAGTCCTAATTTGGCCATATAGGTTGCAGTTGCACCGAGTTGCTTGACGCTCATATTA
>LWDU01000404.1_pt1 | contig 10863 bp, 1 predicted proteins | sample 727161 | NCBI WGS metagenome assembly LWDU01 (sample SAMN04566230, study PRJNA314399) | hydrothermal vent metagenome | isolation source: deep sea hydrothermal plume seawater | place: Mexico: Gulf of California, Guaymas Basin | collected 2004-07-11 | reverse complement strand
AAGCTTACCTCATCAGCAATGCCGACAAACATATTCTAAAACGAAATAACAAAGCAAGTGGAATCTACTTTGTGGAAATTGAAGTGGGAGAAATAAAATTGTTTACAAAAATAATAATAGAATAGATTTATTAAAAATAGATTGTTGCTAAATATCACTGACTCAATAAACACTTATGAATATAACAGTATATTTGCAAAATTGTAAAATGGCGAAAACTCAATAAAATAGAGAAATGAAGAATAAATATATCAGTAAAAATATAAGAAATAGATTTTTTAAAAGTACCGCTAAAATAAAGTCGGTACTATTTCTGTTTTTAGGAGTGTTTGTTTTCGTACAGACAAGCGCTCAAACGGCTTGCCCTCCCGATCCATTAACATATACATCGGTTAATGCTACCGATATTACTACATCCGACGGGGAAATAACAATTACTGTATCTTCTGCAGCTTCGGGTCCTTTCGATTATTATCTCTATGATATTTCAGCAACTATTGTACAAGGACCTTTCACGTCTCAAGTTTCAAATGTATTCACATTTTTAAGTCTTTCATCAGGATATTATCAAGTTGCTGTTAATAATCAGGAATGTTTAGGCGTGAATGGATTTAATATTTTGGATTCTGTTATGGTTTATCCTTCAGACAGTGGTTCAATTACATATTCTGGTTTTATGGGATATTGTGGTTCTGCTGGAGCGAATATTACAGCATTTTCTAATGGGTGCTCCTCTCCAACAGCACCATTTTCAAATAATTTTGAATTATTTGATTTAGCAGGGTTACCTATTTGGGATACACTTACACTTGCAGATTCTGCAGCACTTCCTGCTTTGGTTGCTGGTGATTATGTGCTTGAAATTTTGAATACAGAAAATAATTGTTTTGCTACTGATACTTTTACTATTAATTCTAATGTTATACAATCTACATATACATACACAAATCCATCTTCTGCCGTTGCAACAGATGGTTCAATTACAATAACATCAAACGGAACATCTCCTTTCCAAATCAGTATTGATAATGGAAGTAGTTTCAATCCATGGAATAATGGAGACTCAATTCCAAATTTAAGTCAAGGAACATATATTTGTTTGATCCTTGATGCTTCAGGATGTATGTCTACAGATATAATTGAACTTATTTATAATGCTTGTTCCGCTAGTTTAGATACTATTGGAACTTGTTACCCATTGATGTTAAGTGCACAGACTACAAATGTAATTTCAGGTGTTTACGCATATACTTATAATTTATATTTTGAAGGAACTTTAATTGATACAATAAATAATTCAGCGTTGGATTCAATTAGTTTTAATACTATGGTGAGTGATTCTGGACAATATGTGTTAGAAGTTATAAATGATTCTACTGGATGTATATCTTCTGATTCAATTAATATAGTAATGAATCCGATAACTGTAAATGCTACGGTAAATAATATTACAAACCCTATTGTGTGTAATGGATCTATTTTTGTAACCCTTATGGGTGGTCAGTTTCCATATACATTTAATTGGGATACTGCGGGGGTCCCACTTGATAGTAATATAGGAATAAATACAAATCAAATATTACTTTGTGAAAACACCTATTGCTTAACTATTATAGATGCAAATGGTTGTACTTATAGCGATTGTTATGATGTAGCTTTTATTTCTTGCAATACAACATTAGCAGTAACTGATAGTATTGATTGCTTTGGAGGCATTGGTGAAATTACAGCAACAATTGATACGGCTGGAGGGGGTGCTGGTGCTATTCCGGTTTTACCGAATGAGAGATATACTTATACATTATACAGTACAAATCCTCAAGTGCAGATTGGCTTACCAATTTTAACTGATGACACATCTAACGTATGGGCAGGATTGTTTACTGGTTATTATTTAGTTGATGTAATAGATAATTCATACGGAATCTCTTGTACTTCTGATTCTTTATTTTTATCTGAACCCGAGCCTATTGTAATTTATACATCAGTTGATAGTTCCTCAGCACCATGGATTCAAGATGGCGTAATTACTATAGATTCTATTACTGGAGGAACTCCTGGATATAACATTACTTGGTTAGATTCCGTAGGAATTCCGCTTCCTACTTTTGGTAATCTAGTACAGGATTCTTTGGGATATTCTAATCAATATAATGGTGGATACACAATAAATGTGACAGACACAAATGGCTGTTTTGAAACAGTAACTGTTTATGTGCACCCGCAAAATGCTGGAGATTCTTTAAGTTTTGATACTATTAGTGTAGTTCAACCAACATGTTTTGGATCTTGTGATGGAAAGCTCTGGGCACACGTATATGGTATTGGTCCTTTTGCTGTTCCACCCTTTATTTTTGAATGGTATTCTGTTGATCCACCAACTGGTAATCAAACTCTTATAAGAATAGATTCATTAGGCTCTCCTTGGTATAGTCCTTCTCATATAGCAACACATACTAATTTATGTGAAGGAGTATATATATTAAAGTCTTTTGATTTTTATGGAAATGCATTTCCTGATACTGAGTTTGTTGACCCTATAGAGTTCCCGTATGGTGTTAAAGACCCTGATTCTTTGTATGTTCAGTTAAGCCCAGATTTTGTTATTCCTTGTGGTGAGGATACAGTTTTAAGCATTGTTACATTAGTTGGGGGAACTAGTTTAACTAATGATACTCTACTTATAAGTACACAAACGCTTAATTTTAATAATGCACCAATTGGTTTTTCAGAGAATTTAACTGTTAATAAAGATTATTTAATGGTAGTTAGTGGTACTTATGTAGAGATAGCTACAGGTAACACGTTTGATGCTGCGTATGAGTATACAACTATTCCTGCCACCCCTACTGTCCCAATGAATTGGGTGATGGATGGTAACACGACTCATAGGCCATCTCCAGATGTATATCAAGCCACTCATAGTTATAATTTCCCTTTTGTTGGAGCTGGAACTCATACTTTTAGTATTTTGGCTCCAGGCTTTACAGGAAATCTAACATTCCAATTGTATGAAATTACATTGGATACCTCCATTTATACTTACTCTTGGATTACCTCTCCTCCTTCTTTTCCTGTAGCAGTAATTAGTACTGCTGATACGGCATGGGCTTATCCAGGGGTTTCTGGGACAGATTATATTCTGACTGTTGAAGATGCTAATGGTTGTGAGGCTAAGGATACTGTTAATGTGTCTTGGGATTTATATATTTTGAACTTTGAAAGTATTGGTGTTTCAAATGCAATTTGTAATGGGGGCTCAACAGGCTCTATTATTGTTATTCCTGATATTACTACAGGCTTCACTCCTTATACTATTTTAATGGATGGCTCTGCGACAACTATTCCAACTCCACTTTTGCCTGCTGGTTCTTACACTATTAATATAGAAGATTCTGTTGGATGTTTATCACAAGATTCAGTAGTTATAATAACTCAACCCGACTCATTATATGCTTGTGGAATTGATACAGTAATGGTTCCTATTTTAGTAGATGCATTTACTATGACTTTTGATACAGCATATAGCTATACAACAGTATTGACGCAGTTAAATTTGCAATATAAATTAGTAATTTCAGGCACCTATTTTGATGAATGGAATAATAATCCACCAGTAGATACTAAAGATGCAGCATATCAATTTAATGATAGCGTAAACGCAAATCCTCTAAGCCCTCCACTAGCAATTAATGAGTGGGGATGGAATGGAGTCTCCACAGCTAGACCAACTCCTGATGTATATGACCCTACCACTCATACTTATGAATATTATTTTGTTGGAGATTCTGCAAATCAAGTATTTACCTATACAGATCCAACCGGAAATTACCTTAATAATGGTGGAAGTTTAAGTTTTGAATTATATAAAATGCTATGTAGTACTACTGATACGGCATACACTTGTTTTGGTGATAGTACCGCCACAGCAACTGTTTATCCTAATGGAGGCGTTCCTTTTATTAATAATGTTGGAACTTCATATTACAATGTAGTTTGGACTGATAACTTAGGGTCTATTTGGGGAACATCTGCAACTGTATATGGTTTGCCAACAGGCAATTTTACAGTAACTATCACTGATAGTTTAGGCTGTACTTATCAAAGAGGCTTAGTTGTTTTGGAATCTGCCGCTGCTCTTCAGATAGATTCATTAGCACAAACTAATGTGATGTGTAAAGGAGATTCTACAGGAATAATCTATGCAGTAGTTTCAGGAGGATTCACTTCTAATTATGTAATGCTACTCCAAGGTATTGATACTATATTTAGCTTGAGTGGTCAATTAGACACTATTCAGATTACAGGTTTGCCTGCTGGAATATACGAATTTTTTGTCTTTGATTCTATTCCTGATGGGCTCTATGGTATTTACGGTTGTGGACAAAATGTACAAATTACAATTACTGAACCTCAGGATTATTTATCCTCTACTATTAATTTATTGACTAATGTGTCTTGTTGGGGAGATTCAACAGGGGCTGCAGTTGCCAATGTAATTGGTGGTCAATTCCCTTATACTTATGCTTGGGATAATGGAGAAACAACTTCTACTGCTGACTCGCTTTGGGCAGGCTGGCAAGGTATAACTTTTACTGATGCTAATGGCTGTACTTTACGCGATAGCATTGAGATTATACATTTATATCCTCAAATTACAGGGGTAGTTACTGTCTTACAAAATAATTCGTGTTTTAATGCTTGTGATGCGATAGCTACATTATCTACAATTGGTGGGGTGTTGCCTCATAGTTATTGGTGGGATGTACAATCAGCACCAACTCCAGCGAATATGCCGGACACTGTTTCTGGCCTTTGTGCTGGAGGACATGATATTTTAGTGGAAGATGCTTTAGGATGTAGGCAAACAATTACTTTTATGGTTACTGAGCCAGATGAATTATTTGCTCAGGCAATTATGACGCAACCCGTACAGTGTTTTGGCTTTGATGATGGCACTGCTTTTGGCACTGCTACTGGAGGCACTCCTACTTACTCTTTTGTTTGGGATAGTATTAACGGACAAGCGGGACAGAATGCAGTTGCGTTAACGCCAGGCATACATATTTTATATGTTACCGATAGTAAAGGATGTACAGCTTCCGATACTGTTGTAATTACTGAGCCAACTCAATTACAAATTGAGATTATAGATACTATGACAGTTTATTCTTATTGTGCAGGAACAAATTCAGGGCAATTGTGTGCGATTGCTACTGGAGGTACTCCAAACTATAATTATGTATGGAATGATATGTTGGGTCAAACCACATCATGTGCAATTAATCTAATTGCAAATCAATACACTGTAATTGTTATGGATGATAGAAATTGTATTGCTTCAGCTTCCTTTAATTTGGATTCAATTACCAATACCATGATAACTGATTCAGTAGATATGACTATTGTTGATGTAAGTTGTTTTGGAGATTATAATGGTTCGGTTACTATTAATTCAGTAGGGGGTGCTGTCGCTCCGTTTACTTATAATTGGACACCTGCTGTTGGAACAGCAACTGCAATTAGTTCATTATATGCAGGAAGTTATGCGGTAGTGATTGAAGATAGTAATGGCTGTGCGCTAACGGTGAATGCTGAAGTTGGTGAACCTGACCAGGTAGAATACACTATTTATAATGTAATAGATGAAACTTGCTTTGGAGCTTGTGATGGACAAATGTGGGTGAATGTAGAAGGAGGAACAGGAAATTATTATTATGATAATTCTGAGTTAGGAATTTTCCCTATTCCTGGTGCTAACCAAGTGCAATTAGTAAATGATTCTTTAATTTATGATCTATGTTTAGGATTACATAGTATTTACATAACAGATGATAATAATTGTGAAGGTGCGGTTGTTTGGGGAGGAGTTTGGCAAGAATTTATTGATTCAGGGGTAGTAGTAATCGCTCCTTTAGTTGTGAATACTAGTGCTAGTTGTGCCAATAGTTATGATGGTGCTGCTTGGATTCCATGGCCAGGAGGAAATCCGTTATTTACGTATACTTGGGAAACTTTTCCAATAACCACTACAATTGATACTGGTGTTTCTACTTCTATTTTATTCCCTGGTGACTATGTGTTGGTAGCTCATTATTCTGACAGCGCTAGCTTTGGTCAGGTGTATTCTGGTTGTGATGCAAGTTCTGTAGTATTTACCATTGGCAGCCCTGCTCCAATTATTTCTGGAGCTGTAGCAACAGATGTTTTATGTTATGGTGATGATAATGGGAGTATTGATTTAACTCCAGCAGGAGGGGTGTCTCCTTATTTAGTTTCTTGGGATATTACAACATCTATTCCAGGTTCAACTATACAAGATCATAATAACTTGTTGCCCGGAACTTATACTGTAACCATTACGGATGCAAGTGGTTGTGAAATTACAGATGCGATTATAGTTGGAGAGCCTGATGCAATTACTTCATATTTTAATGTAACTTCGGTTAGTTGTAATGGATTGAATGATGGCTCTGCAACTGTTGTAGCTACAGGGGGTATTACTGGATATGGTTATTCATGGTCTCCTTCAGGAGGAAATACTGCTACTGCTAGTAGTTTGTCTGTAGGCGTTTATACTGTTGAAATAACAGATGCAAATGGTTGTATACATAGTAATACTGTTTCTATACTTGAACCAGCTTCTGTTATTTCTAGTGTTGAAGCTGATCCATTATACCTTGGACCTTTTGATGTAAGATGTTTTGGAGAAAGTAATGCTTCAGCAACTGCTTATGGTAGTGCAGTTTCTTTCAGTTGGGAAGATGCAGCAGCTAATGTCGTAGCTACGATTCAATCAACAGGACCAATCCTTTCAGCGGGCACTTATATTGTTACTGCTTCTGATGCAAATGGATGCACAGGACAAAGTACCATAGTGATTACTGAACCTAATGAGTTATTAGCAAATATTACTTGGAGTGCCTATTCAACAGCACCTTATGAAGTAAGTTGTTTTGGTGCAAATGATGGGTGGGCAGAGTCCAACCCAAATGGTGGAGTAGGAGGGATAAACACACTTGATTATAATTTTGTTTGGAAAGATAATTTGAATAATATTGAATCATTTACTCCTCTTGCAGATGATCTCACTGCTAATAAATCATATACTGTTACTGTTACGGATGCAAATGGCTGTCAAGCTCTTTCAACTACTCCGGTATTTACTGAGCCAGTTGCTTTTATAGCTGATGTAACAACTACTAACTATGCCGGTCCTACTCATGCACCATTCACTGTTAATTTTGTAGATAATACAGTTTGTATTGATCCTTATGATTTCAATTGGACATGGGAAGATGGCACAAATTATTATGCTAGCGGAACTAGTTCAATGGATCATGAATTTATCGTGAATAATGTTGGCTTGAATAATGTTTATGTTATATTAACAAATCAAGTTACTGGTTGTACCGATACAGTTTTATTTATTATAGAAGCGCAAGGATTCCCTAGTGGTGAAATTTTTAATGTGTTCTCTCCTAATAATGACGGTACAAATGATAACTTCACCTTTGGAGAATATGGAATGGAAAAAATTGATGTGAAAATCTTTAACAGATGGGGGCAGGAAGTTTATTCTTGGACTGGTGAAAATAAAGCGTGGGATGGCAGAGGTGTTGATGGGCAGGATTTGCCAGAAGGAGTTTATTTCTTCGTATTTAAAGCTGACGGAATAGATGGACATTATTATGAAGAGAAAGGATCTGTTACATTACTGAGATAATTAAAATAAAAAGGCAAAGAGAATCCCTGTTAAAGCAGGGATTTTCTTCTTTAAAAATAAGATATGAAAAAGATAGTATTTTTAATTAGTGTATTTTGTTTAGGAGTGCAGCCATTGTATTCTCAAATCATTTTAAATAATGATACCACGGTTTGTGGTATGCAAACTTTTAATTTACAAGCTATTAGTTCGGCTGTGGATTCTTTAGTGACAGATGATGTGTATACTGATGTTGTTGATATAGGTTTTAATTTTGATTTTTATGGAAATACGTATAACAAAATGCTTATTTCTTCAAATGGATATGTAACATTCGACACAACCAATGCAGCAGGATATTCTCCTTGGGCTATTGGTGCACCAATACCAAATCCAGGCGTTGAACCAGAAGATGCTATTATGGTTACCTGGCAAGATACAGATCCAAATATAGGGGGCGCGATATATTTTGGTTCTTATGGGGCTTCGCCAAATAAAGTTTATGTAGTTACTTGGTGTGCAATTCCTATGTTTTCTTGTAATCAATTAATTTATACTTCTCAATTAAGAATGTATGAGGGGTCTAATAAGATTGAAATGTATTTGCAAGATAAACCATTATGCATAACTTGGGGTGCCGGAGCAGGTATTCAGGGTACTGTAGATGCTACTTCTACTAATTTTGACATTGTGAATGACCCTTTACTATTGCTCCCAAGAAACTTCCCGCTTACATGGACAGCAACTAATGAAGGTTGGGAGTTTTTGCCAAATGGTACCACTTCTTATGTAATAAATCCGATACCTTTTCTTGCGGTTGCTGCAGGTGCAACTACTTGGACAGATGCAAATGGCAATGTTTTAGGTTTTGGAACCTCAATTAATGTAATGCCATCAGTTACTACCACTTATTTTGCTACTATGCAAAGTCAATGTTCAGGAACTGTTATAGATTCTGTAACGATTACTGTTGGGTCTAATATAACTTCTAATGTAATTCCTGTTGATGCCAGTTGTGAAGGAGATGATGCTAGTATTGAAGTTATTCCTAATCAGAATCAAACTCAACCACCATGGACTATTAATATACTTGATTTAAGCGGAACTGTTATTCAGACTCAAAATAATGTTATGAATTCATATACATTTACTAATCTATTTCCTGGTTCTTATATGGCTGAGGTTATTGAGCCTGTTTCTGGATGCTCAGGAATTACTAACGTGTCAGTTGGGCAAGACTCTATGTCACTTTCTTTATCTACTTTTTCACAAAATGTGAGTTGTTATAATGGTTCAGATGGCTATATAGCTGCTTACGCACAAAATGGCGCTTTACCTTATTCTTTTTATATTAATAATATTTTAAATCCTAATGCATACCCTTATGATAGTTCATTTGCCAATTTAGATGAAGGAACTTATGTTATTTCTGTTGTTGATGATAATAGCTGTATGAGGAGAGATACAGTAGAAATTTTATCTCCTAAATTTCCTCTTCAAGCTTTAGCTCAATCAAAAGTGGTAGTTTGTTATGGAAGTTCAGATGGTTTTGCAGTAGGTTTTGGTTCAGGGGGTACACCTGGCTATAGTTATGAGTGGTTTGATGCTAGCTATACGAGTTTCAGTTTAAATGACACGGCATTTGGTTTGAGTTCTGGCAGTTATTATTTGGAGGTTATGGACGCAAATGGTTGTGATACTTTTACGAGTGTTCAAGTGATAGCTCCACAGACTGCATTGAGTGGTTCTCCTCAGATGTTTGGTGTTGTTTGTAAGGGGGATAGTACGGGTATGTTGGTAGGAGATGCGCAGGGGAGTTGGGCACCATATCAGTATTATTGGTTGTCTTCTACTGGAGATACTTTACAAAGAAATGGTGTGATGACCGGTAGAGATACTTTGTTTGGCTTGAGCGCAGGAAGTTATGATTTACATGTGTATGATGCGCAAGGTTGTTTTGTGAGTTATACTATGAATGTAGGGGAGCCTGCTACAAGTTTAAGTATTGATAGTATGGCAGTGATAGATAGCATTGCTTGTTATGGCGATAGTGTTGGTATCGCTAGATTGTATGCTAGTGGCGGTATGCTAAATTATTATTATTTATGGGATAATGGTGAGACAGGTATTATAGCCGATGAATTAACTTCAGGCTATCATAGTGTGCTTTTATCAGATGATTGGGGTTGTGAGGTATTGGATAGTATTTATATTCCTGAGAACCCTGAGATACAATCACAAATTAGTACGATTCAGAATGCAAGTTGTTATGGTTATAATGATGGTATTGTCTTTATAGAAAGTGTGGGGGGCATACCTTCTTATACTTATTTTTGGAGTAATGGACATACTGGTTTTACTATGCCCGATACAGCAAGTGAATTATTACACGGTAGTTATTATGTAGCGACTCAAGATGTTTTGGGTTGTGAGGTAGTGGATAGTATTTATATTTCAGAGCCAGAACCATTAAGTATGGAGGCTTCTGAGTTAGATTGGATAGATTGTTATGGAGATACTAATGGTTTAGCTTATGCTACAGCAGTAGGAGGTACAATTCCTTATATATTTGAGTGGTATGATGCTAATGGAGTCTTAATAGCAACAGGAGATACAATTAATACTTTGCCACCAGGCTTACACACGGTAGTAGTTACAGATATAAAAGACTGTAGTGCTACTGATACTGTATTTATTCATGAGCCAGATTCTTTGCATATTGCAATAGATGATGCTCAAACCGTATTGGCTTATTGTATAGGGGTAAATACAGCTAGTTTAACAGCTATAGCATCAGGAGGAACTCCAGGCTATAGCTACCAGTGGAATGATAATATAATTAATCCTCAAACTACAGCAACGGCAAGTTCTTTATTGGCAGGAGTATATACGATTACCGTAACCGATACTAAGGGCTGTACAGCAAGTGATACTAGAGATATAGATACCTTAACCAATACTATGGATGCAGAGGTGACTTCACTTATTCAGTATATTGGCGGGAATGATGTAAGTTGTTTTGGAGAGGATGATGCAGCGACTATGGTTACTGCTTGGGGAGCTCATGCTCCTTATGAATATCAGTGGTATGGTCCAAACGGTTTTAATAGTAATAATGATAGTATAGCCAATTTATATGCAGGTACTTATTCGGTAAC
>LWDU01039512.1_pt2 | contig 10866 bp, 9 predicted proteins | sample 727161 | NCBI WGS metagenome assembly LWDU01 (sample SAMN04566230, study PRJNA314399) | hydrothermal vent metagenome | isolation source: deep sea hydrothermal plume seawater | place: Mexico: Gulf of California, Guaymas Basin | collected 2004-07-11 | reverse complement strand
TCACATGGGGCCGATTCGGATCGTGTGGTACTTGGAGCGCTACCACGACATCAAGATTTCCGATGCGACGGTCTACCGGGTCTGCAGGCGATACGGGGTGCGCAGACTCCCCAACCGGGTTGGACGGCGGGCAGTTCACACGCACCGCTACGAGAAGCAGGTCCCTGGTCATCACATGCAGGTGGATGTCAAGTTCCTGACTTTGAAGCGAAAACGAGGCGGTCCGGTTCGGCGCTACCAGTACACGGCAATCGACAACGCCACGCGGGTTCGGGCTCTCAAGATCTATAAGCACTACACCCAAGCCCGAAAAGAAGCTGGCGGTATGGGAGCGTTTTTACAACAACGACCGACCGCACGGCGCGCACAAAGGAAAGACACCGTACGAGGTGCTGAGAAAAAAGCTAAGCTAATCGAAATTTTCCGGCTTGATTCCTAATATCACACTCAGCTGCAGACAGTCAATGGGCCTGGTCTCGAGCAGCGATCTAGAGATGAGTGCTGACGGACCTCCAGAAAGACGAAACAGAGCCGGTAGGGTTCTGGCCTAACGCCATGATGGGCACTTCCCAATTCAAAAAAAATCGGAGTCAAGAAGATGAGTACGTTTCCATTTCCGCTTCCTCACGGTTGGTTTGGCCTTTGCTTTTCACACGACCTGAAGAAGACGGACGTGAGAAAAGTCCGCTTTTGTGGTCGCGACCTGGTCGTATTTCGCACTGAATCAGGGCAGGCTGCCGCCTTGGACAACTACTGTCCCCATCTCGGTGCGCCTCTGAATCAAGGCCGCGTCGTGGGTGAGACGTTGCGCTGCCCGTTTCATCATTGGCGATGGGCGGCGGACGGACGCTGCGCAGACATCCCTTACGCAACAAAAATTCCAGAACGTGCCGTCGCTGAAACCCTCCCCGTTCGGGAAATCAACGGCATGGTCATGGCGTGGCATCACCCTGCAGGCCGAGAGCCCTATTTTGAGGTGCAGGGGGTTGCTGGGCTAGAGACCGAACAGGACAAATGGGGAGAGGTGCACTACTACGAGCACGACCTACCGACCTGTACGCAAGAAATTTCCGAGAACGACGTCGATGCTGCGCACTTTCATTTCTTGCATGGCATGCCCACAATGAGCGAGGCCAAAGCAACGACCGACGGGCCCTTCAAACGGACCGTGCAGACGTTTCTGACGAGCGAAGGATTCACAATCGGAGACGTCGAAGCGTCCACCGAATACTTGACGGTTCGCGAGGCAGAAGGCCCGGGCATTGCTGCGGTGTGGGCCAAGAACGTGGCAGGAATCACACCCGGAGTGACGGGCGAATTCTTGCTGTACAATGTCACCACACCGGTAGAAGAAGACCGGACCCTCTTGCGCTGGTCGATTCTGCTGACGAAGAGCTTGGAGCAGGACGACATGGGAAAAACGCTGCTTTTCAGTTTCGCCGAGGGCGTGAAGAGCGACATCCCGATCTGGCGAGACAAGATCTACCGTGAGAATCCGGTGTTATGCGACGGAGACGGTCCCATCGCGGTTCATCGAAAATGGTTCTCTCAGTTCTATGCCTAGAAGTGCTTAGCCAGGCTAGTTGCGTAGTCGTCGAAGTTGCGTCGCGGCCAATTTCACTTCTGGAGGCTACGACTCGCCTCATCTTTTTCACCACCGCTAAGTACTCTTCTGACAACTACATACCGAATGAGGCATGTTCGCCCCCAGCCGGGAGACGTAGCTTGCGAGTTCGACGACACGAATACCTGCGAGGGGAGCAGTCATGTCTCACCTTCCTTCAGATGGATTGCAACGCCAATTCGATTGCATGAATTCTGCGCGATCAACAGACTAGCTGTTTGATTGCGAAATCGTCACGTGCGAGACAGGGCGTGTTCGAAAGGCCGGATCTTCTACAATGTGCGCCCAGATCAGGAGACCTCGAATCCGTGCCCAAGAATCTCTACTCGAAAACGTTCGTTGTTGTCCTGGCCTGTGTGTTTGCGAATTGGTTGTCTCCCTCATTGGCGTTCACCGCGGAGTCCGAGCCACCACCAAACATCGAACTCAGCTCGGTTCCGAAGGGTGCCCCCAACATCGTCGTGGTATTGCCCGACGATGTCGGGTTCAGTGCCGCACAGACGTTCGGCGGTGCGATTCCAACGCCGACGCTCGATCTCCCGCGCCGGCAGTCTCCATCGAGGACTCCGATCGTGCTCGGGATTCGAGGTCGTTGAGTTCGAGTGTGAGCTGCGCGAGAGGTAATACCGATAACGCCGACCTGACTTCACCGCATGGCTTGGCGTGAGTACTACACCCGATTCGTCAAACAGCTTCCCGCGCAGTGGACTGGGCCGGGCCGAGCCGGCTCTCGACCCACGCGCAGGAGCCTGCGCTCCGAGCAGTTTCTGCACCGCGTCCCACGTCTCGGGATCAATGATCGCCGCGTGCTGCCCCTCGTAGCTCTCTCCTCTGTGGGCGATGCGTCCTACATATAGAGGGTTGCTGAGCAGGCGATAGATGTGGCCGCGGCCCAGCGGGCGGTCCCCGAGCATTCGCTGGCCTACTCCTTGGCGCACCTTCGTCTTGAGGCCGATGCGATCAGCTTCGCCCTTCACCCGAGCAAAAGACATCATTGTTTTTGGAAACGATTACGACATCGTCATAGCGACTAATGATGAAGGCCTGAGTCTTCTCGCTCCAGAACACGGGGCGATTCGTACGCAGCCAGCGCATTCGCTGGTGCATTTCTTCGTTTCAGCTCTCGGCTTGAGCAAAATCAACATCGATTTCTGTGCGCACAACTTCTCCAGATCAAGGGCGGTCTAATTTCTGTTCGACCGGGTCGGTCTCTGCGAGCCGTGGTACGGCCTTCGCTGGCAGTCGCCCTGTCGCGAGGAACCATCGAAAGAGATCCTCGAGGGTTTGTGCCACTGGGCGCCACTCGATACCAAGTTCTGCGATCCGGGCGGAGTCGCCGATTTTGCGGAATCGAGTCGCGATCTCGACGCCTTCGCCGCTCATGGGCATGGGCAGACCGGTCCACTTTCCGACGACATCGAGCGTTCGGGCAGCACCGCGCAAGAGCCAGCCGGGGGCCGTGATTCGTGGGATCTCGGCCCCCGTCACGCGCTCGAGGACTTCCGTGAATTCATCCCAATTCAGGAAATGCCCACCTGCGACGATGCGCCCGTCCGTGCGCGTTTCGAGCATGCGCGTCACAAGCAACGCGAAGTCACGTGCGTCGACCATCGGCATACCGCCCTCACTCCGAAGTGTTCCGCGCAAGAACCCTCGGTAGGCCTTCACGGATTCACTCAAACCGGGATCGTCGGGTCCGACGACGCTCGGCGGATAGACGATGGAAACTCGAGCGCCTTCTACTATGCGCGCCCGCACCCAAGCGTCACATTCCGCCTTCGAACGTCCGTAGTGTGTGCGACTGCGAACCAGGTCGGAAGTCTCGTTCGTGGGGCGGTGGGGATCGAAGATGGCGGCCAAGCTGGAGACATAGATCGTCGGTCGCTCCTGCTCCGATGCCAGGCCGACGACGGTCTCGGTCCCTCGCAGATTCGCGCTGAAGTCTGTCTGACCGGTGGTGACCGAAACGTCGGCGGCGGCATGAATGACGGCATCGCAGCCCTGCATGGCTCTCGAAACAGCAGTCGAATCGGTCATGTCGCCCAAGACGAGCGCATCCCCGTTCAATCCGAGCTTGCCTAGGACGCGTCGAGCTTTCTCGGGGTCCCGAACGAGAGCCCGAACCGAATGACCCTCAGCCAAGAGTCGGGAAGCGGAATGAAAACCGATGAATCCCGTCGCTCCGGTCACGAGAACATGCATGATCGATTCTCTCTCCACTAAACGAATGAAATGCTAGGCGCGCAGTAGCCGCCGCTGTTCGAACTGAAACGTCGCGCCCCGGCTGAGTTTGGCAAGCTTCAGTTCCTTCGGTACAGGCTGCGGTTCGGACGAAGGATCGATGACGACGTCCCAGGCGAACCGGGCGCTTCCCGGATTGGCCACGGTTCGACATCGCGCGTGGGGATTAACCACTCCGGCGATCGCATCGAGTGCAGGATGAACGGACTCGGAAAGACCGGCGAACCAGCTGTGAGAGTCCGCTTCCGCGAACGCTGGACAATCGCCGATCTCGATGCGCGCGATCTCCGGATCGATCACTTCGATTCGAAAATCGATGTAGCTACGCGGGTGGAAGCACGGATGAATCTGAAATATTTTTGCGATGGCGTCGATTCCGTCATCGACAATGCCCAGAACACTGCGCAGGCGCTCCGCGGTGAGGGCCGCGATTCCCGTCCACTGACCGGCCCCGAGCTCTCCAGCGGTCTCGGGTCCGACACGCTGATCCGCACAGAGGATGAATGCGCGGGCGAGGAGATGGCTCTGGACCGCGGCTTCCTGCGCGATCACGACGAGGGCGCTGTGGGATAGATCTTCTAGCTGAAAGCCCGGATCGAAGGGGCCAGAGTAGTCGGCCCATCCACCCGGTTCGCCGTCGCCGTCCGGAACGACGATCTCGGTCTGTGCGATCTTGGACCTTTCGACGATCTCAAGATTGGGATGCTGTTCGTAAGGGTCTTGTTCATCTCCAATGAAGATCGCCCAGCGACACGCAGGGTGACGGCCCGCCGGAGACCGCGGCGGGCGATGGATCGGGCGCATCTTCATGCAGGGATGCGTCGCTGCGGCGGTCGCATCGAAGGTTGGATCCTCGATGTCGTGACACATCGACTTCACTCGCGTTTCACCGAATGGCTCGACATCCAGCAAGGCACCACAATGGGCCAGCCAGAATTCGCCGTAGTCCGGCCGATCGAGCCGAAATTGAAAGTCCATGAACTGAGGGGGTGCGCCGATATCGAGCTGGATGTTCTTGAAGACCGTGCCGACGTCACTGCCTTCGAAATTCATCGCGCGCTGCATCCGCTTCGAATAGATTGGACTAGCAGCCATCCATTCTTCGATCGCGAACTGAACATAGTGATCCGGTCCGCAATGTTGGACGACGAGTGGCATGCCGACTCGGTCCTGGAGATGGCCGTTTAGCAGATACTCTCGGCCGAGGTTGGCGAGAAGCTGTCTTGAGAAGTTCGACAGAGTCAGATCGGCATCGAACGGGCCCGAGTAGTCGTTTCGTAGAGTCATGATCTACGCGAACCCCTCATGCCTCTGGATCGGCAAGGGTCGAATACCAATCGAAATCCTCGAGCCGAACCCATCCCGGCATCTTGCTGCCCTTCTTCATTCTCTCCTGCATCGTTTCGTTGAGCTGGCCGGCCTGCATCATCGCGCCGAAGACCGACCCGGCGTTGATGTGATCGAAGAAGTCGCGCTGCCAACTCCATTTAAAATCACCCGCATAACGAAACCATGAACCGCCGGTACCAGCGATCTCATAGGGAACACCCTTTTCGTCTTTGATCGGCGCGACTTGTCTCCAGACTCCGAGAAATTCGCCCTTTTGATCATCGATCAATGTACGCACATAGGGGTAGGTCCAGTTCTCGAGTCCGGCCATTTCCGATCCGAACACCCAATCCTGAATTTGTTGACGGCCTCGTGCAACGAACTCGTTTCGGGGTCCCGTATTCCAGCTATAGATCGCGTCCTCGGTATAGAAGGCTGACATCTTGGACCAGTCTCCGGTTTGCCCGGCCTCGTTGTTCGCAGCGACCCACAGGCTCACCATCTCTTCCATCTCTTCACGGGGAAACGTTGGCATTCACTTCACTCCTGATCATCTGGATTGGTTTCGGGCGATTCGATCAAAAGCGCCCGGCTTGGACAATGGCGGACCGCGGACTCCACACTCGCGCGCAGGGATTCGTCCGGATTCTCGACTCGAAGAACGACCTTCCGCGACTTCGGATCGACCTCGAAAACTTCGGAGGACTCGTCGACACAGACCCCATGCCCCTGACATAGATCGAAATCAACGCCGATGCGGAAGGGACCGGGCTCCTGATTGACACGCCTACTGGCGGCAACGGCGGAACTTGTCGATGCGGTCTTACGACGACGACGATAACGCGCGCGACACGGCCGCATGAGCTGAACGACCATCTTCGAATGGTCGTTCCGGTAGCTATCGATGGGCTGGGGCAGATCGAAATCAAACTCTCGCAACAGATCACTGAAGATCGCCTTCAACTGCATCATGGCGAACGCCGATCCCACGCAACGATGACGACCAGCCCCAAAGGGAATCCATGCGAAGAGCTGTCGATCTTCTTCACGGTCCTTCCCGTATCGGCTCGGGTCGAATCGATCGGGCTCTGGAAAACACTCGGGCATCCGATTCGATACGGCCGGAGACACGCCGACGAGCTTCCCGGCCGGCACGGTCCAGCCCTTGTAGTGAAAGTCGTACATGACCTTTCGCATGAGAAGGATCAGGGGCGGATGCAGGCGAAGAGCTTCCTGGATTGAGGTCTCGAGCATCGGAATCTCTCGCAGCGCCTGATGACTCACATCTCTTCCGTCTGCGTAGATTTCGTCGAGTTCGGCAACGACCGACTTCATGATCGCTGGCGCTTTCAATAGCTCGATCAGTGTCCAGGCCGCTGTTCCCGAGGTCGTATGATGCCCGGCGAACATCATCGAAATGAACATCCCCGTCACCTGATCGATCGTGTAACGAGGCGTCCCCGCCTCGTCCTTGAGGGTCAACAGAATGTCGAAGAGCTCTCGTTTAGCGTTCGGATCGGAGCGACGTTTCTCGAATACACCGTCGAGCAGTTCGACCAGTCGCCGCCGAGCCTTGTCCCGAGCCCAGAAGGCCGGAATCGGTAGATTCGGATTGACATAGGCGATCGCATCCGTGCCCTTCTCGAGTTCAAAGAAGGTCTGAAAATACTCGGAGGTCAACTCCTCTCGAAATTCCTTGCCGATCAGACACGCGCTCGAGGTGTACATGGTTAATTCGGCGAAGAAATCCAGCAGATCGATCTCACCCTCGTCGCCGAGGCTCGCCATCATTCTCTGCACCTCGGAAGCGATGGTGATCGCATGTGCTTGCATGAATTTTGCGGTCAGCGATTGGTTCCGGAGCGCTTGTTTACGCTGCTCCGGAGTGCCGTCGAACACAACACCCTCACCGAAGACGGGCGTCATGAATGGGTAGGCGGCGGCCTGGTCGAGTTGTTCGTCCGTTCCGCGAAAGAACGCCTCCTGCGCTTCCTCCCCCATCATCATGACGACTCGATTGCCAGCGAAATTGATCTCGCCAATCTCTCCGAGTTCATTGCGCACACGCTGAAAGAGTTCGATCGGTCGCTTGCGGAGTTCGAGGAGATGACCGAGCAGCGGCCACGAACCCGAAAGAACGGGGGCCGGTTGTCCCCCCGGATGCGGCTGGGTCGTACCGCTGCTCTGGATCGATTCCGTCGTCGAACTCACTTGGCGAAGCCCTTCTGTCGTGGATGACGCAGCTCTCGAGCCAGCGTCTCCTTCAAGAACCCCAACTCCATTCGACGTTGACTCGCGCTAGGCCCTTCCAATTTCTTCATGGCGGCGAGTCCCGACATGACGGAGATCGCGTAGTACTGAATGGCCACCGTTCTGCGAGTAGACAGATCGGCTTCGCCAAAGAAGCGATCCCAAACACGGCCCCACGCTTGAAGTGTCGCATTGCGCGGATAGCCATTTCAAGCTGCGTTTTCAGCACCACCGATAGGTAGTGTTCTGACAACTACGCTTCGGATATAGCATAATCGCCCCGTTCCGGGTGCTCTTACTCGGAGATTCGATCACGCTCGAACTCGTCAGTCGTCCCGACGGGGATGACCGCGTGTGTTCGGAAGGCGCTTGCTATTCGGAGAAACTGAAAACGCTTCTTGGGAAGGATTACTCGGTCACGAATGCCGGGATCGGGGGGCTTCGACGACGGACTGGCTGCGTGGTGCCGTCTCGTTTCCGAACGTCGAGGTGAAGGGAACGCCGATGGGGCTCTTCGAAGGAGTCGCGATTCCGTTGCTGCCCGCGGATCTGGTTGTGATTATGTTAGGGGTGAGAGCCACTTGAGGGACTTGTTGAGATCCTCGACTTCCGTCGCAGCTGATCTCAGATCAGCTTCATCCAGGTCAGCCCCGCTCCCGAAAGAATGAGAAGTTTTGTTAGTCGACATCGGATTTTTTCCCAGCGTACTTCGCCCATTGACAAAACGTTGTACCGGTCTTCCTCATCCAGCGGCGTGCCGTGAAATGTGCAGTTGCGAGTCGCCATTCCGCCAGCTAGCATCACACGCTACCTCGGTTCTCGCAGAGTAACCCTTAACCAACCCTCCACGCGGTCGACTGCCAACATGAAACGATCGTCATTCGCAGTGGTTTTCGTTTTCGCCGCCATTGTGGGAACGACAGCTTGGTACGTGTCGCGGCTCCAGGACGAACTGCTGAAGACCGTCGCGTTGTCCGACGCGGCGCATTACTCCAGCGCACTCGAGCAGTTTCGCACGCTGTATACGTCAGAGGTCGTCGCCACGGCGATCGAGCATGGATTGACGGTCACGCACGACTACAAGGATCAGAGCGCGGCGATTCCTCTCCCGGCAACGCTCAGCATGTTGCTCGGAAAGAGCCTCGGGGACGGAGGGAAGGGTGGCTCATCCCGTCTCTACAGTCCGTACCCGTTCCCTTGGCGAAAGCACGAGGGGGGGTTGCGGGACGAGTTTGATCGGAAAGCGTGGGAATCGTTCCAGAATCGACCGAACGAGCCCTACTACCGCTTCGAGGTGGGCGAACATGGCTCGACGCTCCGCTACGCCACGGCCGATCTGATGCGTCGTGCTTGCGTGGACTGCCACAATTCGCACCCGGATACGCCAAGGACGGATTGGCGCGTGGGCGACGTCAGAGGTGTCCTCGAAGTGACTCTGCCGCTCGCTGCGGTCGAGGAGCACACTGAAAGCGGCATGCGCCGCATGATCACCCTGCTGCTCTTCCTGGGCGGCGCGGGGGCGGCAGCGGTGCTGATGATCGTCCGTATGCGGACGGCAAGTCACCAACGACTCGAGGAGGCGCATGAGGATCTGAAGCGGACGCAGGAGCAGCTCGTGCACGCGGGCAGGCTCGCCGGGCTGGGCGAACTGGGTGCTGGCATCGCACATGAACTCAACCAACCGCTGGCCGCCATCAAGACGCTCTCCGAACTCATGCTCGTGGAACCGGAGGTGGATCATGCCGACGATCACAGGCTCATCCTGAGACAGACGGAACGCATGAGCAAGATCGTCGACAACATTCGCTCGTTCGCACGCCAGACCCCGCTCGAACTCGTTTCCATCGATCCAGCGCATCCCTTGCGGGCGGCGTTGGAGCTTCTCGAGGAACAACTCCGGATAAACGGTGTGAACTTGATCCTCGATGTACCCGACGAGATTCCCACCGTACTGGCAGACACCGCGTCTCTACAGCAGGTGTTTCTCAACCTGATCGTCAACGCTCGGGACGCGCTGGACTCCATCCCAGAGGGAGAAAAGGTTCTTCGTATCTCGGTCAAGGAAGAAAACGGGCACGTGGTTTACAGATTTGTCGACAGTGGACCCGGTTTGACCCCCGATGTAGCTGACAAGGTTTTCGATCCGTTCTTCACGACCCACGGGATCGTCGAGAAGCACGGAGGCAGCATCCAGTGCAAGCCCAAGAGTGCGCTGGGCGGCGCTGAGTTCGTCGTCCGTATTCCGAGACCGGATGAAGGCGAGCCGGGCTGGGATCTTGCCGCGAGAGAGCCCGGAAGGATGGAAGACGATTCCATGCGTGACGCCGCCCGGCGCTCGCAGGACCTGCGGCGGGCCCGCGCTGGTGAGCCCCGGGCTGCCGGCCGCCGCGAATAGCGCGGCGCTCGCGCTGAGCTCGGGGGGGGCGCGTCTCGATGCGACCGTGCACGCCGCGAATGAAACGGTCGCCGCGGCTCACCAGCCTGCCATTGGCGATCGACCGCCGCCACCCAGTCGGATCCCACGAGGGGTTCTACCCCGTTTCCACGGACGGTTGAGTTAAGCCTACTTCCTTTTTCTCTCGTTCCTCGGTGACATCCTTCAACTTCTTTTTCAGAGCGCGAAGATCTTCGTTCTCAGGGTTCGGGTTGCCTCGTCCAGGGAACGCATCCTCGGCTTCGCCATCAAGCTGTCGCTTCCAGTATTGAAGCAAGCTTCGAGCAATGCCTAGCGAGTTCGAGACCTCGATCACCGTCTTGCCTTGGCGAACCATCTCCACAGCGTCCTTCTTGAACTGTGGAGTGAACGTCCTTCGGACGCGTGCTGATTTTCTCTTCGACATGAACACCTGTCTCGCGGTCATCATAGACCGTGGGTCGGTGTCGACTTATCCGGGCAACTTCAGAATCCTGCTGACGGGCTACAAGTTGACTAAATTAGGCATTTTGGTGGCTGCGTCTAAGGCACAGTGATGCTGGAATCTCCACACTTTCCCCCACGCAAAGTCAAGCCAGTCGGCGCAATGTCTACTTGCACACAGCAAGCGACGCATATCTAACAACAAAGGCGGACGCCTCCCATGTCGCGCAATATTCTGATCGTCGGAGACGAACCCCAAATGAGGAAGATCGTCAAAGGGCAGCTCACTCGGAGACCCTGGAATGTGACCGAGGCAGCCTGCTGCCGCGAAGCCGAGGCGATTCTCTCGGAGAAAAATACCTTCGAGGTGATTCTTTGTGATCTGAATCTACCCGACGGGATGGCTTGGCAGCTCCTCGACCAGTCGAGTGAGCGAACGGATCAGCCGGTCTCGGTCAAGGAAGAAAACGGGCTCGTGGTTTACAGATTTGTCGACAGTGGACCCGGTTTGACCCCCGATGTAGCTGACAAGGTTTTCGATCCGTTCTTCACGACGAAGCCGACC
>LWDU01038127.1_pt1 | contig 10866 bp, 8 predicted proteins | sample 727161 | NCBI WGS metagenome assembly LWDU01 (sample SAMN04566230, study PRJNA314399) | hydrothermal vent metagenome | isolation source: deep sea hydrothermal plume seawater | place: Mexico: Gulf of California, Guaymas Basin | collected 2004-07-11 | reverse complement strand
AACCCTGGAGCCTTGACAGCTTCCGAGGGCGCGGAAAGAGCAACACACTATAAACTAAGCGGGGTTAGTTATCCACAGATAAAACCCATCTAGAAGTTATCCACAATACCAGAGAGAAGCCCTTGTTTTATTGACAATAATGGGTGCGAACGTTTAGATTGGCGACCCTTTCGCCGCGGCCAGCGGGCAACAACACGACGTTATGAAGCGAACATTCCAGCCAAGCGAACTGAAACGCAAGAGAACACACGGGTTTAGAGCGAGAATGCGCACTCGCGGTGGGCGTGCTGTGATTAACGCCAGGCGAGCAAAAGGCCGGTCTCGGCTGACAGCTTGACGAATCCGCAGCGGGCGGCACCAGGTACCGGACAGCGATTGGGCTCGCTCCAGCGTCTGACCGAAGCTAACGATTACCGCGCGTTATTGCGCCAACGACCGGCTAGCGACGACTGCTTTAGGTTAGTGGTGAAGCCGAACCCGTTCGGCTATGCGCGACTCGGGCTAACGGTGTCCCGGCGAACCGCGGCGCGGGCCGTAGATCGAAACCGCATCAAACGACTGGTTCGGGAATCCTTTCGAGCTGCGCAAAAGCGCATCGCGGGCAACGATGTGTTAGTGATGGCGCGGAGGCAAGCGGTCAGCACTTCAAATAAAACCCTTCGGTACAGCCTAGAGCAGCACTGGAAGATGTTGGACAACCAATGAAACACGTGCTCGTTTTTCTACTTCGGTGTTATCAGTATGGCATTAGCCCGCTGTTGGGGCCGCATTGTCGCTTCTATCCAGCATGTTCAAGTTATTCAATCGAAGCGATCGAGAAACATGGCGCGGCGCGCGGTCTTTGGCTGTCGGTGAAGCGCGTGGCGCGGTGTCATCCTTGGCACGGCGGCGGCATGGACCTTGTGCCTGAGCGGCCAAAGACCGTCATCAAGCAATCCTAACGAGCCAGTAAATGGATTTTCAAAGGCTCTTTCTTATTGGCGCGTTGGTGCTGGTTCTGACCTTGTTGTACCAGAAGTGGTTGATGTTTGAGAGCGAAACGGCTGACCTCCAGCGATCTGCGCAGACATTGACAGCGCCAACGAGTGGTGGCGAAGCAGTGACCTTAGAGGCAACGGCGAAGACAGCGGATGTACCAAGCGCGCCGCCAGCGGTGGTAACGGAGTCAGCCAATGCTTCTGCACCGACCGTCACGCTTGCTAACCAGGTGCCTACGGCGAACACACGGCAACGCGTAGAGGTGATAACCGACCTGCTGCGAGCAGAATTAGACACCTACGGCGGTGATCTTCGCGTTCTTGATTTAATCACTTACCCAGAAGAGCTTGAGGCGCCGGATGTACCCTTTCGACTTTTGACAGATAGTGGTCCGAACCTTTACTGGGTGCAAAATGGCCTCCTGGGGAGTCAGAGCGATCTTCCCAACCACCATTCCGAGTACACCGCGACGAAGAAACGCTATGTGTTGGCCGAGGGAAAAGATCACATTGAAGTGCCGCTTCATTTCGAGAGCGGGGGCATTCAGTATCGTAAGGTTTACACATTCCACCGCGACAGCTACTACGTCGATGTGCGTTACGAGGTACAAAATAACACCAATAAAAAATGGCAGGGCTACTTATACGCACAGTTTGTAAGCACTGAAACAAGTGACGATGAAAACACCAGTTTTTTGGGCTTGGGGCGACTCCCGAGCTATACCGGTGGAGCCATCTACACGCCGGAGGAGAAATACACGAAAATTGATTTTGATGATATGCGCGAGGAACCCCTGGTCAAAAACACGACCTCGGGTTGGGTGGCAATGCTCCAGCATTATTTTGTAGGCGCCCTGCTGGCAGAGAAGGAGAGCCAGTATGAGTTCTATTCCTTGGTGAATGGGACCGGCGCGACAACGCAGTACTCGATAGGTTACAAACACCTCGCACCGTTGTCGGTGGCCGCTGGCCGGCGAGGTGAGATTAACGGGCGAATGTTTGTTGGCCCCAAGGAAAACAAACGACTGGTGGAAGCCAACCGCCAATTGGAGTTGGCAGTTGATTTCGGGTGGTTAACGCCCGTGTCAGCACCGTTGTTTTGGTTATTGACGCAAATTCAGCGGGTCGTAGTGAACTGGGGCCTGTCTATTGTCCTACTCACGGCGCTGGTGAAGTTGGTTTTTTTCCCCCTGTCGGCTGCGAGTTACAAGTCGATGGCCAAAATGAAAAAGCTAGGGCCGCGCATGAAAACGCTCAAAGAGCGTTACGGCGACGATAAGCAAAAGTTTCAACAGGCCATGATGGAGATGTACAAGAAGGACAAAATAAACCCGCTCGGTGGTTGCCTCCCGATCGTGGTTCAAATCCCGGTGTTTATCGCCCTTTACTGGGTGTTGCTTGAAAGTGTCGAATTGCGCCAGGCTCCACTGGCCCTATGGATTCATGATCTTTCCTCGCCCGATCCATTCTATGTTTTACCGATTCTGATGGGGGCTTCAATGTTTGCGCAACAGCTGCTAAACCCCGCCCCGGTCGATCCGATGCAGGCCAATATCATGCGCATTCTGCCGATTATGTTCACCCTCTTTTTCCTCTGGTTTCCCTCTGGCTTGGTCTTGTACTGGTTGGTCAACAATTTGTTGTCGATCACCCAACAATGGTTCGTCATGCGTAAATTTGCGTAATAGTTAATCGCTAGGGAGCAGGCTCACAGCCAATTAGGTGGAAACCCAAGACACCATCGCGGCGATTGCCACCCCCCAAGGGATCGGTGGAATTAGCGTGGTCCGAGTGTCGGGGCCGAACGTAGGTGCTGTCGCCAATCAGGTAATCGGACGATTGCCCAGGCCACGGCAAGCCAGTCTTCGGCCTTTCGCCGGTTCCGATGGTCACCAGATTGACGAAGGGTTAGCCATCTACTTCCCTGCGCCAGGCTCATTCACAGGCGAAGATGTTTTGGAGTTACATGGCCACGGGGGCCCGATACTGGTGAGCGAGGTGCTTCAGAGCATACTGAAAGCGGGTGCTCGGCCAGCCGCGCCAGGCGAGTTTTCAGAGCGCGCATTTCTGAATGGGCGACTCGATCTGGCGCAGGCGGAAGGGATAGCGGATCTTATCAATAGCGCAACGGTGACGGCGGCCCGTTCGGCTATGCGAAGCCTAAAAGGAGAATTTTCGGAGAAGATAAACGCTTTTAACGTTGTTTTAGCAGATCTTAGAGCATATATCGAAGCAGCGATAGATTTTCCCGAAGAGGAAATTGATTTCTTGACCGAGGGGGCTGTGGAAGCGCGGGTGTGCAGTGCAAGCCAAAGGCTAAGTCAGTTGCAAGAGGGCGCTAGCCAAGGGGCCTTGCTGGCCAGTGGTATTCGAGTCGTGCTGGCGGGGCGACCCAATGTCGGCAAATCTAGTCTTTTGAATCGGCTGTCGACAGAAGATCGAGTGATTGTTAGCGACATCGCTGGAACCACGCGTGATGTGGTGACGGTCTCGACCGAGATTGAGGGCTTGAAAGTGGAGCTTGTCGATACCGCAGGTCTTCGCGAAGCTGAGAACGCGCTTGAAGTTGAGGGCGTCAAGCGCGCGCGTCGCGCGATCGAAGAAGCAGACCTGACGCTGCTGGTGGTTGATGATGCGTTAGAGGCCGAGGGTGCGAACGGGGGCCTGGAAAACGAATGGCCCCCGCCGGCTGACTATATTCTGGTCCGCAACAAGTGCGATCTCAGTGGACGCCGCGTCGGGGTGCTGGACGGGAGGTCGCCGCCGGCGGTGTGTGTGTCGGCAAAGACGGGGGCCGGCCTTGACGCGCTTAAGCGCTGCATCGCCAGCGCTGCGGGCTACCAGGTCGGTACTGAACCGCCGGTCATGGCGCGCCAGCGGCATATTCAGGCCATAATCCGGGCCCGCGAGCACCTAGTGCAGGCCGAAATACATGCGGTGCACGGGCAAGGCGAGTTGATTGCCGAAGCACTTCGTTTGGCACAAGACTGCCTGGGCGAGATCACCGGGGCGGTAACGACAGAAGCGCTGTTGGGAGACATCTTCTCCAGTTTCTGTATCGGGAAATAGGGGGCTTGCGATGAACGATGCGATTAACCCGGTGACGCTCTGTCAGGAATTGGTTCGCATTCAGAGTGTCAATCCCGGCGGCTGTGAGGATCAATGCGCCCAATTCTTAGGTGATTTGCTGTTAGGGGGCGGGTTTGACGTGACTTATCACGATTTCGCACCCGGGCGCACCAGCGTGGTTGCGCGAAAGGGGGGGAGCGGTGACAGCGCTCGACTGTGCTTTGCAGGCCATATCGACACCGTGCCGTTGGGCTTTAATGATTGGAGCGTGGAGCCTTTCGGCGGGAACATTGTGGGGGATAAACTCTACGGGCGCGGCGCGACGGATATGAAATCAGGTATCGCAAGCTTTGTGGCCGCCGCGATGCATCTGGGTGATGAGCTCTTGGCGGACCCGGGTGTTCTGCTGATTATGGCGGCAGGGGAGGAAACCGGCTGCGAGGGGTCGCTCCCGCTCGGCCAGGAATTGGCTAAGGTCGTCCGTGTGGGTGCAATGATCATCGCAGAGCCGACCTATAATCAGCCAAAGGTCGGGCACCGCGGTGCTTTGTGGTTGCGGATGACAACAAAGGGCAAGACAGCCCATGGCTCAATGCCCGAACTCGGCGTTAATGCGCTTTACAAGGCAGCGCGCGCGACCCAAAAACTCGAGGACTTTGGCTTCAATGTGGCGCCCCATCCGTACCTTGGCGGCAATTCTCTCAGCGTTGGAAATCTCCACGCGGGACAAAACGTGAATTCTGTGCCAGACCATGCGGTTATGGAGGTCGATATCCGCACCATTCCGGGTGTTCGTCACGATCGCTTGCTAGAGGATTTTGGGGCTTACCTTGAGGGGGACATTGAGGAGATCGAGGCGTTCGTGGACCTTAATAGCGTGTGGACCGATCCACATCATCCGTGGATTGAGCGGGTTTACGCGCTCTGCGCTGCCCGCGATGGAGAGCAGCCAGCCGTTGCAGCGCTACCTTTTTTTACTGATGCCTCGGTGCTACAGCCTGCTTTTGGGGGCGCCCCCACCATTATCCTGGGCCCAGGCGAAACCCACATGGCGCACCAAACGGATGAATATTGTGTGGTAGACAATCTTCCGGCAGCGGTTTGCCTGTATAAAGCGTTATGGAGAGATTATTTAATGTACTACAAAATGGTGTGTATTGAGCGCTAACCCCCCCCTCTCTGACGGCTCTGTTGAACGGCCCAGGCTTTGGATAACCGGCGAACGCCGCGGCTTCGCTCGCCGCATAGAGGGTGGCGTGGTCAACCCCCATGGCAGCGCATTGCTCCAATAGGGCTTGGGGTTGATATTGTGCAACATAGCCTAATAGCCACCACAGTGGCGGCGGTCTCCTTTTTCGCCCCATCGAGTCACCACGGTTCATTTATATGTGCTTCTTAGTAGTATATATTAATTTCAGATAAAGATAACTACGAGTAACGCCAACAGTCGTAAAACCGGAGAAAGCCGGTAGCGGCGTACAATCTAAGGGATGTGTTTTTAAGGAGAGAGCTTGATGTTGGAGAGTGGCCACGCAAAACGAACACTAATTCAACTGGGAATTCTGACCATCGCGGCCCTTCTGATTGCGGCCTGGCAGCATGAGGTCCTCGGAGCGATCTATTGGTCCAACCAGCGGACTCACGTTGGCCTAGCGATTAACGGCGGGATCGTTGCGTTGTTCTTAGCGGGAATGGCGCAGTTGGTCCGGTTGTTCGTGCGGTACGATGACGAGGAACGAGCGGTGGGTGTGCTGAAGGCCAACATTCACGCAGCGCGGGATATCGAATCCGGTGTTTGGAGGGGCTCGCTCATGGCCCAGCGGTATCGCGTGTTAGAGGAGATGTCACGCCAACGGGCTCCTATTAACCAAAGCGCGCTCGCCGCGACGCTCGTCGCCACTGAAGCCAGCTGTATCAGCTTGCCCAAGTTTGTTCACAACATTCTCATACTGACCGGTGTTTTTGGCACGATCGTGTCCCTATCGATTGCTTTATTAGGGGCCTCGGACATGATTGGCGCGACCGCGAACGTTGGCAGTTTGGGCGCTGTGATACACGGCATGTCGACCGCACTGTCAACCACGATGACCGCGATTCTGGCCTATTTGTTTTTTGGCTATTTTTATTTGCGGCTGATCGATGTCCAGGCGCAGATCATCAGCCGAATAGAGGAACTCACAACCACCACGTTATTGCCACGTTTTCAACCGGGCCCGGAGAGCGCTGGCGAGGAATTTGCGGACATCATTCGTGCTGCAGCCGCCTTGATGAAACGGCTGGAAGCGTCACAACACGAATACGCGGAGGTCGCTATCGACTTGCGGGCATTGATTCGGACTTATCAGGCGGAGTTGAAACATAGCAGCAATCGACTGGACGACATCGCGCGTCTGTTGCGTGTTGGGTTCAGGCTTAACGAAAGAAACCGGGAATGAAAGCGCCCGGGTTCGTCAACCTGCGAGGAACAGCGACCGCCTCTACCAACGAGGACAGCGTGTGGCCCTCGTTTACCGACGTTATGATGGTGATCGTCATGGTGTTTCTGATGGCATTGGTCGTTATTCTGATTCGAAACGTTGATTTGACTGACCAGCTGGACAAAACGGAGCGACGCGTGGAACGCGACAGCGCCGAAAAGACAGCGTTCGAAATGAACATCGCAGGGCTTGGAGACGAGGTCGTTGGCTTGCGTTTGCAACTGGGAGAGGTTACGCGTCGTGCAGAACTTGCACAGGTTGCCACCGCGGATCGAGACCAGCAGATCGGCGGTTTGGTGCAAAGCGTTGCTTCCTTAGAGCAGGCGCGCGATCGGTTAGCGCGTGATAACGTGACGTTGGTGGGTCGCGAGGGCGCGCTCCAGGCCGAACTGCTGTCGCTAGAACAGATGCAACAAGCGTTGTTGGCAGTACGCGGCGAACTAGAGACGGAAGTCACGCGCTTGGACAAAGAGAAATCTGGTGTTGAAAAGGAACGCAGAGTACTTAGCAAAACGCTCACCACAGTGACGCGGGAGCGCGATGTGTTGTTAGAAGACAAGGCACAGCTAGTCAAGAAGCAGAGTGCGCTTCGAATAGAAAAAGAAAGCATGGTGGCGCGGCTGGCGGAACAGGGGGCATTGCTTGCATCCCGGCAAAAGCAGTTAGTGACGCTTTCTGGCGCGCACCAGGTGCTCGGCGAGGAGAAAGCCGCAGCGACCGTGGCGCTGCGCAGCCGCACCAGCGAGCGAGATATTCTTTCGCTAGAAAAATCGCGGTTGCTCGAAGAGGGGACAACTAACGCCCTGAGGCTAGAGGTTTTAGCCGAAGAGAAGCGCGAAATTGCTCGACAGCTGGCAGAAACGGCGTTTCAGAGGCAAACATTTAAAGGGCAAGTGACGTCGCTTGAACACAGCGCCAAAGAGCTTGAGGCACGAAACAAACAGTTGAGCGAGGAGGGCAGCCAATTAGAAGAGGCGGCCGGTCACTTAATTACGCAAAGAAAGCAACTGCAAACGGATCTTCGTGGGCGCAATACCGAACTCACGGAACTGGCGGGAGACAAGCGGTCTTTAGAGACACGAATCCAGCAGCTCAATGCTGTACAAGACGGGTTAACGGCTTCGCTGAAGGCGATGACGGATGACAGGGATCGTTTGTTGCGCACAGAGAGGACGTTACAACGCGAGAAAGACCATTTGTTGGCGCGGTTAACCGAGGCAAGACAGCAACAGGAAGGCGGGGCGGCTGAAATTGTCCGCTTAAGGCGTCAGGTCGTGGAACTCGACAAGAAAGAACAGGCTCTAGTGGGCGAGCGCGAAGCGGCACAAAACGCCATCGAGCGCCTTGAGAAGAAACGATCCCGCCTGTTGCAGCAGACTGCGGCGCTGCGGGCCGAGAATGCCCACTTGGCCAGCGATTATTTGGAGGCACAGCGAATCCAGCGGCAGATGCGCGAAGACATAGCCGGCTACTCGAAAAAACTCGACGTGGCGGAGGGCGGACAGCGGATGTCGGTCCAGGCATTGGCGGCGCTAAAAGCGCGTTATGCTAAGGAGATCACGGCGCTGCAGGCGGAGCAGCGAGCGCTGGTGGATGAGTTAAAGGGCCAGCACAGCGCGCTTCAGGTGAAATACGATCGCTTGGTCCGGCCCGCCCGCACGTTTCTAGGCAAGTACGTTGTGCGCATTGGGTACTGGAAGGAAGGCGGTATATTTCGATACTCTCTGCGTGAGCCGCGGGAAACGCAGGCAAGGAATGTTAATGAACAACAATTGCATCGCTCGCTTACTGCGCTGAAAAGCGTCTATGGCAAGCGGCTATACACAAAAATTCTGTTTCCCCGTGAGGCGGAGTTGTCGCAGAAAGATGCGTGGCGGTTCACGCACCAGATTCTTCGTCAGTACGACTACTATTCTCAGTAGGTAACAAGATGATCGAGTACCCGGAATCCTTTGATGTGATCGTGATCGGTGGTGGGCATGCCGGAACGGAGGCCGCGTTGGCTTCTGCACGCCAGGGCTGCAGCACATTGTTAGTCACCCATAGCGTGGAGTCACTCGGGCAAATGTCGTGCAACCCGGCCATTGGGGGTATTGGCAAGGGACACATTGTCAAAGAAATTGATGCGCTGGGGGGCGCCATGGCGCTGGCTACCGACCGTGCCGGCATCCAGTTTCGCACGCTTAACGCACGCAAGGGCCCGGCTGTCCGCGCGACCCGCGCCCAAGCCGATCGCACACGATACAAACAGGCCATTCGGACGCAGCTGGACAACCAGAAGAACCTCGCCTTGTTACAACAGACCGTGGTCGATCTTTTGATCAGCGACAAAACGGTCTGGGGTGTGGTGACAAACGGCGGCATTCGCGTTCGTGGGACAAGCGTGGTGCTTACCGTGGGGACGTTTCTCGGTGGGCGGATTCACATGGGCCTTGAGAGCCATGCCGGGGGTCGAGCGGGCGAGCCAGCGGCTAATCGTCTGGCAGAGCGTCTAAGGGCGCTGCCGTTCCGCGTGGCACGGCTGAAGACCGGAACGCCGCCGCGGCTGGATGGACGCACGATTAACTTTGACCAACTTGAAAAACAATTTGGTGATGAACCCAGGCCGGTTTTTTCTTATCTTGGTGATCGCTCGATGCATCCGCAACAGGTGTGTTGTTACCTAACAGCCACCAACGAGATGACGCACGACATCATTCGAGAGAATCTCGAGCGCTCGCCGATTTACGGTGGCGCCATTGAAGGAACGGGACCGCGCTATTGCCCCTCGGTGGAAGACAAGGTGGTGCGTTTTGCAGAACGGACTTCGCACCAGATCTTCGTTGAGCCAGAGGGGCTGGACACACCGGAAATCTACCCGAACGGGATTTCGACAAGCCTGCCCTTCGATGTGCAATGGAAACTGGTTCAGAGCATTCGGGGTTTTGAACGCGCGCGTATCACACGGCCAGGTTATGCCATTGAATATGATTATTTCGACCCAAGAGACCTTCAGCTGTCGTTGGAGACGCGGGCACTAGAGGGGCTATTCTTTGCGGGTCAGATCAACGGGACCACAGGTTATGAAGAGGCGGCCGGCCAGGGATTGGTGGCGGGGCTCAACGCGGGGCGCCGAAGCAAAGGGTTGGCGGCGTGGACTCCACGTCGTGACCAGGCCTACATTGGCGTGATGATAGACGACCTGGTGACTCGCGGTGTGACCGAGCCGTACCGGATGTTCACGTCGCGCGCGGAGTACCGGCTTCAGTTGCGAGAGGACAATGCGGACTTGCGTTTGACGGAAACGGGTCGTGAACTCGGTTTGGTAGACGATGAACGCTGGCAACGCTTCAACACCAAACGAACTCGGCTCGACGATGAGCGCAGGCGCTTGAGTGGACACTGGATTAACCCGGGAGATCCTGTTGCTGAAGCATTGCTTGGACAAGCAGTTAAAGAGAAGACGCGTGCGATTGATTTGCTCAAACGGCCGGAAATGACCTACGAGCAGGTGCTTACGCTTACCAGCGGGCCCGATGGAGTGACTGACCGTGCTATTGCTACGCAACTCGAAGTAGAGGCGCGGTATGCCCCTTATATTGAGCGCCAGAACGATGAGATTGAACGCCGCCGCCGTCACGAAACGATGACAATACCGGATGATTTTGACTATAGGAAGGTTCGGGGGCTATCGAGCGAAGTCACAGATAAGCTGGTAAGTCATCGCCCGGCGTCGCTGGGCCAGGCATCACGTATTTCTGGGATTACCCCGGCGGCCATTTCCTTGCTGTTGGTCCACCTACATAAGCGTGCGGTGCTCTCGGCGGCCTAATTCCATTGATGCAGGGCGCTTCCAATTCGCCCGAGACTCGGTTGCGTGAGGGTGTAGGTTGTTTGGGGTTGGACCTGAGCGCTGTGGCGATAGCCCAGTGCCTCGATTTCGTTGAATTGCTTCTCAAGTGGGGGCGGGTACATAACCTGACTGCCGCGCGTGATGCTGGTGACATAGTCACGCGACATCTTTTGGATAGCCTGACGATACTGCCGTTAGTGCGCGGCCAGCACATGTTGGATATTGGTAGCGGGGCAGGGTTTCCTGCTTTTCCCCTGGCCATAGCGCGACCGGATAACCGCTGGGTCCTGATTGAGGCGAGGCAGAAAAGGGTAAGTTTCCTTGAGCACGTGATTAGGCGGTTGCAATTGACGGGAATAACGGTGATCAATGGCCGTGTAGAGGATTACCGGCCGCAACGGCTTTCTGATACGCTAGTCATGCGCGCCTTCGCGCCCCTTCCTGAGTTGGTGGCTTCGACCCGGCACCTGTGGCACGCGCGGGCTACGGTGATCGCCATGAAGGGGAAGGA
>LWDU01000733.1_pt1 | contig 10867 bp, 16 predicted proteins | sample 727161 | NCBI WGS metagenome assembly LWDU01 (sample SAMN04566230, study PRJNA314399) | hydrothermal vent metagenome | isolation source: deep sea hydrothermal plume seawater | place: Mexico: Gulf of California, Guaymas Basin | collected 2004-07-11 | reverse complement strand
AAATTAAAGATATTAATGATCTTTCTGATAAAGAAAAGGATAAGTTCTTTACTTACATTGATAAAAATTGGGACGCAGAAAACGAATCAGTGCATGAAGCAAAGCTTAAACCGTCTGAACTTAAAAAATACCCTGCTCTAGTAGCAATTAATAAAGAAATCGATGATTTACTTGATAAGAATAAAAAACATAGATATCTTCCAAGAAAAGTTTCTGATGAGCTTGATAAATTGATGGACAAGGAGAAACAAATTATGCGTGATTTAGGTCTGGATAAATCAGCTGATAATACGCGGATGATGACGGACTCAGTTGAAGTCGATGAAAGGTTTGGTTTTAGTGGAAAGTATGTTATTAAGGATGGTGAATTGGTTGGTGATAAATTGCACATCTCTAAAAAGGTTTGGGGTGACATTGATCCAAAACATAAAGGTGGTAGTATGCAAGATACTCCATCGGTAATTTCTATAGATCCAAAAACAGGCAAAGATAGAATATTTCGTGTTGTATTCACTTAATCTTATTTAATGAGATATTGAGGTTTTAATATGTTTGGTTTGTTGGGTACATTATTTGGTGGTTCAGAAACAGCAGTCAAGTCAATTGATTTAATATCAAGTTCTGTAAGGGGGATTGGTGGATTTATTGACGAACAAAACTTTACTGTAGAAGAAAAGGTAAAGGCAAATCTTGAATTAAATAGACTTAATCAAGAATTGGTAAAAGCTACAATGAGTGAAAATTCTATTCGCTCAATAACTCGTAGAATACTCGCATGGTCTATCATGGGGTCATTTCTATTTCTTATCATGTTTTCTGCTATCATATATGGAATTCCTTTTCCGTCTGATGTAGAGGGTGTGTCATTCGGTGGTCAATGGGCAAATCATGTTATGGATGTTGCGGGAGAATTAGCTAATATGGCTTTAGCCGTATCTATATTTTATTTTGGTTCTGCATTACTAGGATCTAAATCAAAACCATAATATAATTGACATTACAACATATTTGTTGTATAATATATATTATGAACTATATAGATTTAAAATATATTAACCTTATATCTGTCAGATTAGACAGGTTTAAAAAGAAATCGGCATCTGAATATAACTTCAGGTGTCCTTTTTGTGGTGACTCAGAAAAATCAAAAACTAAGGCTCGTGGTTGGATAATAGAAAATAAACAAGAAGCTTTCTATTATTGTCATAATTGTAATATATCACAATCTATGTATAATCTTATCAATAAACTTGATGTGACTTTAGCTAAACAATATTATTTTGAGAAATTCAAATCAAAACATGAAGTCAAAAAAGAACTTATCACAGAGTTTGACTTTCATAAACCTTTATTTAATACAAATATTTTATCAAGAGTAGCAATAAGTTTGTCCGAGTTGCCTTCAACTCATATAGCAATAGAATACGTCAAATCTAGAAAAATTCCAAAGTCTGCTTATTCTAAACTCTATTATATTGATAGATTCAATAAACTTGATAATGAGTCATCCATAAAAGATGAAAGATTGATCATACCATATCACAATAAAGAACGTAGGCTTGTTGGGTTTACTGGAAGAGCATTAAAAAATTCTGGCATAAGATATGCTAATGTATCATATACAGATGAGCAATTATTTTATGGTTTGAATGATGTTGACTTCAAAAAAGATATATATATTGTTGAGGGTGCGATAGACTCAATGTTTATTAGTAATGCTATAGCTGTAAATAATTCGAATTTGTCAAGGGTTTCTAGTATTGTCGATAAAGAAAGATGTGTATTAATTCCTGATAAAGAACCAAGAAATAGAATAATTGTTAAAAATATTAAGAAGTTTATTGATATGGGATATAGAGTATGTTTGTTGCCAGATATAATTAAAGGTAAAGATATAAATGAGTATGTGTCGAACGGCATTGAATTGCCAGAATTACAAAGAATTATAGATAATAATATATATTCTGGTATGATTGCAAGTTTAAAATTAACGGAATGGAAGAGGTCATAAATGGATGATTTTAGAAAATATTATCAATGTGACGGTTGTGGAGCAAGTTTCAAGGTGTCACATTCACTAGAAGAAGATAAGTATAATGTAATTTGTTGTCCATTTTGTGGAGAAGATGAATTTTTTGAAGATGATATAGAGGATGATTATTAATGATTTTAATTGATTCGAGCCAAATGTTTATTGCAAACATGATGGTTCATATGTCATATAATGACAACAAGGTTGATATACATGCATATAAGAAATCTATATATGAGTCTATTCTAAATTATAATAAAAAATACAGTTCTAAATATGGAGATGTTGTGTTGTGTATTGATGCAAAAAAACCTTGGAGAAGAGAAGTATTTGATAATTATAAAGCAGTAAGAAGAAGTAATAAGAAAAATGATACGAAAAAAGATTGGGGTCTGGTGTATGATACAATCAATACTGTTAAAATAGATCTTATAGAACACTTTCCATTTAAGGTTGTTGAATGCCCAAGAACTGAGGCTGATGATGTAATAGCGGTGTTGGTTAAAAATACAAGAGATCCAACATTAATTATATCATCAGATAAGGATTATTTTCAATTGCATAGGTATAGTCATGTAAAACAATATAGTCCTATGACTAAAAAACTGGTATCGCCGAGTCAATCTGCATCTAATTATCTTAGAGAACATATTATTAGAGGTGACAGAGGTGATGGTGTTCCTAACCTTTTATCTGATGATTCTGTGTTCGTTGATGGAGGAAGACAAACCCCAATATCAAAGAAAAAAGTAGAATGTTGGATTGGACATGATCCAAAAGAATTTTGTGATGATGAGATGTTAAGAAATTTTCAGCGGAACGAGTTATTGATTGATTTTGATTATATCCCAGAGGATATAGTACAATCTATATTAACGACATTTTCTGAAGTGAAGATAAATAAGAAGTCTAAGTTATTAGATTATTTTATTACAAATAGATATAAAAACTTTATAGCTGAAATTGATAATTTTTAGGAGATATAATGCAATATACTATTCATGAAATGTTAACTGATGTTTCAAAGGGAAATACAAAGATTTTAAAAACAGAACGATTAAAGAAATATGATACACCAGAACTTAGAGCATTAATGAAAAGTTCGTATGATCCGAATATTAAATGGTTGTTACCAGACGGGGATGTTCCATATAATAAATCCGAAGCACAATTAGGTGACGGCCATAGATTTTTGGTTTCAGAGATATCATCACTTTATAATTTCATTCAGGGTGGAAATAATAGAATTAAGCAGAATAAACGAGAAGATATGTTTATTCAGATTTTAGAATGTTTACATTCGAGTGAGGCAGAAGTATTGATTTCTGCTAAAAATAAATCTCTTCATCGTAAATATGTTATATCTGATGCGGTTGTTCGTGAAGCATTTAATTGGGATGAAAATTATACGAGGAAATAATGCCAACATATACATTAAAAGAAATAAAGACTGGTATAGTATCTGATGTATTTATTACGATATCGAGAATGGAAGAGTTAACAAATTCTGGTGAATATGAACAGATTATTGGATCGCCAACTATTGTAACGGGTGTTGGTAATCCGTTAAAGAACACACCTGAAGGATTTAAGGATGTGTTAAGAGAAGTAAAACTTAAGTCTCCTATGGCGACTATGGAAATCAACTAAAGGGCGCTACATTGGCATCGAGAAAAAAAATGACTGTAAGAAAAGAGAATTTAATTAAAGTTGACCCTATAACAAAGGCTCAAGAGCGAACGGTAAATTCATATAATAAAGATAAACATTTATTTTTATATGGGTTTGCTGGTACAGGGAAAACGTTTATTACATTATATCATGCTTTACAAGAAGCTTTGACGGAACAAAAACAATTGTATATAGTTCGTTCTCTTGTTCCGTCAAGAGATGTTGGATTTCTTCCTGGCACCATTGAGGAAAAATCTGAACTATATCAAGCACCATACAAATATATGGTTAAGTTTATGTTTGAACAACAATCTGATGATGCGTTTAATTCATTATACGGAAGACTTGTTGAACAAGGAACGATTAAGTTTCTTACAACATCGTTTATTCGTGGAATTACATTAGATAATGCTATTATTCTTGTTGATGAGTCACAAAATTTAACATTCTGGGAATTGAACTCTATTATCACAAGGGTTGGCCAGGGTTCGAGAATTATTTTTTGTGGTGATATAGATCAAACAGATTTGAATAAATCAGAGTCTTATGGATTTTCTAAAATGTTATCTATACTAGATACAATGGATGAGTTCGATTGTATTGAGTTTGGATTGAATGATATTGTTCGTTCGGGGTTTATTAAGTCATATTTAATCGCTAAAATGAATATTGGTGCTTAAATTTTTATCGATAACATAATATATAAATCGGAGGAAGAACGTGGAAAAATTACAAACTGCTAAGGCATTTTCAAAAATGATTGAAGATTTAGCAAATGATCATTCTATGGAATTGTTGGATACTATTGTGTGGTATTGTGAAAAAAATGAGATAGAAGTTGAATCTGCTGCAAAACTGTTAACAACTACACTAAAAGAAAAATTATACTATGATGCGTCTAAACTTAGAATAGTAAAAAGAAATCCAGAACTACCTTTATGAATGATGTTTGGAATGAATATGAGGCATGTAAACATTATATAGCTATAAAGAATCATTTTTCAAAAGATAGTTATAATTTTCTTGGATTGACCAATACATATAGGGGGCTGGGGTTTAATTATTCGGTTACAAATTATAATAAAAGGAAAGATAAATTTTTTTTCAGGAAAGCATCACAATATCATAATAAAGAAGAGTTTATAAAATATATTATATCTAATATAATATATGGAACATCTTCAAAATATCAACTAGACTCACTTCATATGTCTTCCTTGACTGAAGAAAATTATAACAAATTGAAATGTAATACTGAAAGCTTATTTTATAGATTCTGTAACGATATAAATGATGTTCTAAGTGCAACAGATTCTTTTGAGAAGATATTTGATTGTTCTAATGGTAAGATTCCTATATTATTAGAGAGGAATGTATCTATTGAAACTCTTACAATTTTAGATAAATTTGTTAGGTTTTCTAAAACCTTTGATGATAATGCAGTTTATTACTGGCCATCTATAGGATATAAGGTTAAAAATTATAATATGTTTCTTGAGTATTTTACGTTATATGATACAGTAAAATATAAAATGGCTTTAATAAATAAAATTAAAGATTGTTACGGAGATAGACATGAACAAAACAGAAGAAATTGAAATTTTACAAAATGAAAATGAAGAATTAAAGCACACAATTAAAGATTTACAGTATGATAATGCCGAACATCAAAAAAAGGATGAAGTTCTTTGGAATTCTGTAAATGATGAACAAAGGAAAAATAATGGAATTAACTGAACAATCTGTTAAATTATTAAAAGATTATTATATGCGTGATGATGAGAAAACTCCAGAGGAAGCTTTTCTCAGAACAGCAGAAGCGTTCAGTAATGGGGATAAGAAATTTGCTAACCGTATATATTCATATATTGATAAAAATTGGTTTATGTTCTCGTCGCCCATCCTATCCAATGCCCCCAGAAAAGACGAAAAGGTAAGAGGTCTTCCAATATCTTGTTTCCTTGGATATGTGCCAGATTCCCTAGATGGTCTTATTGATCATACATCAGAACTTAGATGGTTATCCGTTAAAGGTGGTGGTGTCGGTGGTCATTGGTCTGATGTTAGATCTGTATCTGACATAGCTCCAGGCCCTATCCCATTCCTACATACTGTTGATGCAGATATGACTGCATATAAACAGGGTGTTACCCGTAAAGGTTCTTATGCTGCATATCTAGATATCTCTCATCCTGACATCATGGAATTCATGTCACTAAGAATACCTACAGGTGATGTTAATAGAAAGTGTCTTAATATACATCATGGGGTTAATGTACCAGATTCATTTATGAATGCAGTTAAAGACGATTTGGTGTGGGAACTTGTTGATCCAAAAACTGGTCAACAAACTGATACTGTTATGGCTCGTGAGTTATGGGAGACTCTATTAGAAACAAGGTATCGTACAGGGGAACCTTATATCTATTTTATTGATAAAGCTAATGAAGCTTATCCTCAAACACAAAAGGATAAAGGTCTATTTTCAAGAGGTTCTAATCTTTGTATTGAGATTACATTACCAACTAATAAGGAAAGAACTGCTGTATGTTGCCTATCATCATTAAATTTAGAAACATATGATGAATGGAAAGATTCTATGCTTGTACAAGATATTACTGTATTCTTAGATAATGTAATACAATACTTTATTGATAATGCCCCAGTTGAGATATCCAAAGCAAAGTATTCTGCAATACAAGAACGTTCTATTGGTATTGGGGCAATGGGTTGGCATAATTTATTAATGAAGAAATCTATTCCGTTTGAGTCTCAAGCAGCAGCAGAACTGAATGAAGAAGTGTTCGCTCTTATTAAAGAAAGTGCAGTTAGTATGTCGGAGATGTTAGGTGAAGAGCGTGGTGAATGTCCTGATATGGAAGGTACGGGTAGGCGTAATGCTAATCTATTGGCGATTGCTCCTAATGCAAATTCTTCCTCAATTGCCGGAACATCTCCATCAGTTGAACCTATTAAAGCTAATGCGTTTGTGCATAGAACTAGAGCAGGTTCGCATTTAATTACTAATAAGTTTTTAGAAAATTTGTTAGATGAAAAAAATAATAACAATGAATCTATATGGAACTCTATTATAGCTAACAATGGTTCTGTTCAACATCTAGACTTTTTAACAGATCATGAGAAAGATGTGTTCAAGACTGCTATTGAGATTGATCAGAATGCTATTGTTCGTTTAGGTGGCCAAAGAGCAAAATATATCTGTCAGTCACAGTCACTTAATATATTCTTTCCTGCTGGTGTTGATAAGAAGTATCTACATGAAGTTCATTATAATGCGTGGAAATATGGTAATAAATCATTATATTATTTAAGAACAGAGACATCAAATAGAGCAGAGGTGTTGTCTAGAAAGGTTGAACAAAATACAATGAAAGATTATATAGAACCATTTTCTGGACAAGATTTATTATCTAGGGTTTCTGATGAGTTTTCTTCACAAGAAGATTGTGTAGTGTGTCAGGGGTAATGGGTGTATTAAAAATGGGTGTATTAAAATGAATAAAAATAGAAGTATAGATATAAAAAATAAGGTAGATTGTTTATTAATGGAATCAGATTGGACTCAAATGCCAAATGCTAATCTGTCATAATAATTTTCTAGATGAAATTCATCAACAAGAATTGATGTTTAATCAATGTGTAGATGATATGATATTGCCAGATAAACCAGAGTAGTGATTTTATAGAGGAAAATAATATTAAAGAGGATATAAATTGAAAATTGAACTATACTCAAAGCCGATGTGTTCATTTTGTGAGTCCACAAAGAATTGGTTTGATAAACATAATGTACGGTATACTATATACGATATTACAATTGATTCTGATGCCTTTGAAAGATTTACAGAACTCGGTCAGAGGACGGTACCACAAATTATTATAGACGGAAAACATCTTGGTAATTATGATACATTGATGGATAATAAGGAACTATTCTTATTTAATAAACCTGTTAATATGACAACAGCATCTGAGTCATATAAACCATTCAGATATCCATGGGCCGTTGAATTAACAAAAAGACATGAACAATCACATTGGATTGAAGATGAAATTGATCTTGCTGATGATGTATCTGATTGGAAATCTCCTAATAAATTAACACAAGAAGAAAAGAATTATATCATCCAAGTGCTTCGTTTATTCACTCAGTCTGATGTTGCAGTTGGCCAGAACTATTATGATTTCTTTATTCCCAAGTTGAAGAATAATGAGATCCGTAATATGTTAGGATCGTTTGCAGCTCGTGAAGGTGTACATCAAAGAGCATATGCTCTATTGAATGATACTCTAGGTTTACCTGAATCTGAGTTCCATGCGTTCTTAGAGTATAAGGAAATGGCAGATAAAGTTGAGTTTATGCGTGATAACGACAACTCAAACTATTCTAATCTCGCATTAGCAGTTGCCAAATCTGTATTCTCTGAAGGTATATCACTATTTGCCTCATTTGTTATGCTACTAAACTTCCAAAGATTCGGTAAGATGAAAGGGATGTGTAAAGTGGTAGAATGGTCTATTCGTGACGAAACAATGCACGTTGATGGTATGACACAGATCTTCAGAGGATTCTGTGAAGAACATCCAAGAGTAGTGACGGATGATTTTAAGAAACAAATATATTCAATGTTAAGACGAGTTGTTGAACTTGAAGATAAGTTTATTGACTTAGCTTATGATGGGTGTGTGGAAATTGATGAGCTTGGGAGAGATGATGTTAAACAATATATAAGACATATTGCAGATAGGAGGTTATTACAGTTAGGATTAAAACCTAATTTTAAAGTAAAGGACAATCCGCTTCCGTGGCTTGATTGGGTATTGAATGCTCCCGATCATACAAATTTCTTTGAAAATCGTGTTACGGAATACGAGGTTGGTTCATTAAAAGGAACGTGGGGAGATGTCTATAATATGAGTTGAAAAGGAAAATAAATGGGATGGATTTACAAGAATAAGAAATATGACCCTAAAAATTTAGATCCAAAGGTAATATATGGATTTGTATATGAAATAACCAATCTTGATAATAGGAGAAAATATATAGGTAAGAAGTTCTTCTGGGCAACAAAGTCTTATCAAAAGAACTTAAAAAGGAAAAAAAGGAAAGTTGAGTCTGACTGGCGTGATTATTATGGTTCATCTGATGTGTTATTAGAAGATTTGGTTGATATAGGTAAAGATAGATTTGATAGAAGGATACTCAGATTGTGTAAAACTAAGTCGGAATGTGCATATTTTGAGGCTAAATATCAATTTGAGAATAAAGTTCTTGAATCAGAGGAGTATTATAATTCGTGGATAATGGTTAAAGTTAGGAAGGCTCATCTAACAAAGTTGTAATATTTATTTGACAATAACGACTAAAAACTGTATAATAAATCATAGAGAAATAGAGGGTATGAAATGAAAGTGGAATATATTGATCATATGGGGGATGATATTTCTGTAGTTAATTCTGCTAGAGTCTCTTTTAATAAGACATCTCAAGGTGTTGGTGTTGATGAAGTTGTAGATTATGAAGATGAGAATGGCGATTGTGTATTATATGCATTTATACCTAATTTAAAAGAAACTGATATGAAATTAATTAGATTTCTTGCTAAACATAATCATTTCACACCTTTTACTCATGCTACAGTTACAATGAGGGAAAAGGTACCTATATTTGTCGCAAGACAAAGGTTTAAACATGTTGTTGGATTTACATATAATGAATTATCTAGACGATATGTTTCAGATCCGCCGGATTTTCATGTGCCAGAGAATTGGAGATATAGACCAGAGAATGTTAAACAGGGGTCTTCTGATACCGAATTTATATCAAAATTTAATAATTCTATAATTACTGAAAATTCTTCTATTGATAAAGAATATATGCTTTATCTTTTTAAAGCTAAAACCTTATATGATAATATGATTAATTCGGGGGTTTGTCCTGAGCAGGCAAGAATGGTTCTGCCACAGTCTATGATGACGGAATATTATGTAACAGGATCCTTGATGGCTTGGGCTCGTGCATACAATCTTAGAAAGAGTCCAACTGCTCAATTAGAGATTCGTGATTTAGCGAGTAAATGGGATAAAATTATGGGAGGATTATTTCCTGTGTCATGGGAGGCCTTAACTAGTGATTCTTTATAATGATGATTGTATTGATAGAATGAAACAAAATTAAATTAATGTGGAGATTATAATGACAAAAGAAATTTTAGAAAGAGCGTGGAATGTGGGCAGAACTATAAAAGTTCGTTATAAAAAATATGATATGGATTGGGTTACTCTTCCTAAACAACAAGATTTTGGTATGTCAGAATATAAAACTTTAAAATGGGATATAGATACTTATGAATATATAATTAAGGATAATCAGTGATTGACTTTTATAAGCTTAACGTAAAAAGGTTGAGTTCAACTGCAAAGTTGCCTACAAAGGGTTCTGATTTTTCTGCAGGATATGATTTGTATGCTTCATTGGAAACTGATATTGTTATATATTCTGAAACTAGAGAATTAATAGATATTAATATAGCACTTGAAATACCAAAAGGATATGTTGGTATTATCAAACCACGTTCTGGATTAGCATTAAGATATGGCATTGATGTTTTAGCAGGGGTAATCGACTCTGACTACCGTGGGCCAGTGGGTGTTATTTTACAAAATGAAGATTCTGATGAACCATTTGTTGTTTCGTGTGGTGATCGAATAGCTCAAATTGTTTTTATTGAGCATGGTTCCCCTGAAATTGTAGAGGTTGAATTTTTTAGTGATACTGTGAGGGGTTATGATGGATTTGGGTCTACGAGGGGATATGATGAATTTGGGGCTATTGGTTAATAAAAATGTTTAAACATTTGAGAGATCAAGGGTATAATGGAAAACTACTTTCTAATAATTTGTTTTATTATGATGATCTAAAGTCTGTAACTTTAGACTCAGGAAGAAAATATGTTACTCCTTTTGGAAAAGAATATCCTTCTATTACTACGGTATTGTCGTTATTGTCTAAGGATTCTATTGATGCGTGGAAAAAACGTGTGGGTTATGATAAAGCAAAAAGGATATCTAAAAAGGCGTGTGACAGGGGAACTAAAGTCCATGAACTCATCGAAAAGTATTTGGATAATAATGATACTTATT
>LWDU01000935.1_pt1 | contig 10871 bp, 8 predicted proteins | sample 727161 | NCBI WGS metagenome assembly LWDU01 (sample SAMN04566230, study PRJNA314399) | hydrothermal vent metagenome | isolation source: deep sea hydrothermal plume seawater | place: Mexico: Gulf of California, Guaymas Basin | collected 2004-07-11 | reverse complement strand
TTGGTAGGTCTAATTCTCTAACGGATTTATAAACACCCAAACCACTCCATAAATTAATATGAACAGCATTACCACCCAATTCATGAACTAACTTAACTCTTTTTAAAATATACGCTGGGTCTGAATTAATACAAACGGCATAAATAACATTCTTATCTTTAAGATAATCCATAATAACTGGAACTCTAACTTCAATAGGACATATATTTGGATTAGACATTATTTCATCTTCCTTAATAAAGTTTATACCACCCATGACCATTTCTTTTACTATTTCTAATAAAACTTCTGGTGTAATTCCTACTTTTGGTTCAGTAATACCAAATTTTGGATATAAAAATTGCTCTTTAACTGAATCTGGAAATTCAAGATTAAGTAAATGACATTTTGTAACTATATCAATATCCATCTGACCACCCATAAGATGACATAATAATTGTGATATTCCGTCTGTTTTAAAATCTAAATTAGCAATTGGAAAAGCAATATCTATTATTCCACCCTTACCATATAATTTCTTTTTATCAGATAAAGTTAAAACAATACAAGATGAATTTTCAAATAATTCATCTGTTTCCCAACTACTTCTTATATTAGGATTTCCTACACTTTGACCTATTGCTAAATTCCAAGCCGCATCTTTTAATGTTTTATTGGATTCTAAATAATAAGTAGCTATAATATACTTATCCTTATCTACCGATTCTCTAAAAATATCAATCATCATAATTTATTCATCTACAGTATATTTATCATTTTTTATAGAAGGAACTTTTACAACAATAAGTTCACAATCTTCAAGAAAAACTGGGTCTGCAATATCATATTGTTCAAAAATAAAAATATCACCTCGATTCAATTCTGTATCGCCTATTGTCATTTTACCTCTTATTAAATAATTTATTTCTCGTTGTATCTTATGATAATGATTATCCCATACTTCACCTTTTGTATGAACTTTATAACACACTTCAAAATCTTTTGTTCTATGTACTGATGGTTCAAAGTTCCCAATAAACCAACCACCAGTCATAACTTTCATACCACCTTTAATTAATTTCATTTTTTACCTTTTCAATATATTTTAATAAATCATTTGGTGTTCCTACAGCATGATGTTGTTCATTTGGAATATGATATATTCCTACTTGTTTCCCCATTTTTATAAGACTATTATAAGACGGGCCAACATAAAATTCATTATTATATCTTTCGTTATCTTTAATCATTTGTTCAGTAGATTTAACAAAATGTGAACCCTTCTTCCAAAAATGTATTCCATTCAAAGATATATTACTTATAACTTCTTTTTCAGATATCTTTAAAACATACCCATTCCTATCAACTTTAGCATAACTATTTTTTATAGTGGACTCAGTATAAGTTACAACAACTCCATCATAAGAACATTTTTTAAAAAACATTTCAGCATGCTCAGAGTTCCACCACATTATTTGGTCACAATTAGCTATTAATAAAGGAGTATCATTATTTATATACTCTTTTGCAAGCAAAGATGTACACGCTGGCCCCTCTGTAACATAATCTATTTCTATTATCCTACTATTAGGATAGATATTTTCTAAAATTTTTAATATATTATGACTTTTTTGAATAACAAATATATAATTTCCATTTATATCCAACGAATTAACAACCCGTTGTATCATAGTAGTATTTTCAATTTCTATCAAAGGTTTTGGTTTTAGATATCCTTCTAATTTAAATCTTAACCCCGTCCCGGCCATTGGTATTAATATATTCATATTATCTCATTTATTCCTTTTCAAAATCTTCTGCCCATCTTTCACCAAATCTTTCTCTTTGAGAATTAAACCTATATTTTGTCCACCCATACTTTGGCCACTCCAATTCTATTATATTTGATGGAACACTTTTAAAAACTTTATGTGTTAATTTATCACTAATTAAAAGTGTTTCATTAATTTTTTCACAATTATCATACAAATATTTTTCTGGTTCTTTTAAAAATAATTTCAATCTATTGTCAAAATTTGAACAATAATGTGTTCCTATATATGATTCTGTTCTTATATTTGTTGTAACATCATAATTACTATCCTCATTAGAGCTTGGTGTATCCAAAGGTATATTAAATAAATCAATCAAATCATCTTTATGCCCCCAAAATATATGGTCTCTTGGATGAAATGGAAATGGTGAAAATATACCACCAGTAATTATACTATTTTTAGGTTTATCTTTATTTAACTCAAACTTCAGTGCACTCTCTTTGTTTTTAATAAAATACTCATACATATCATTCATACACTTATGTGAATATTTTTGGTCTGACCTTATCTTAAAAGCATATTTTGTAGTTACTTGTTTTAACCCTGCAAGTGAACTAACTATTTGTAAATTTCTATTTCCTGTTCCCCAGTCATCTGGATATTTACTTCTTATAAATTTTACACCATTTAAAGAAACTGATTCTTTATCCTTTTCCCAACAAGATACTATAATATTGTTGACAAAATCTAGCTTTTTATAATGTTCTATAAGTTCATCTGCATAATCATCATATTGACCTTGTATAACAATATCTATTTTATCTTTTAATGAAAAAAGTTTATTTTCAAAAATTAAATCTTGTTCATATTCTTTTCCGTCTCCATCAACTTTATCTATTAATTGAAAATTATTATTATTCATATATTGAATTATTTCTTTTTTTGTAGAACTTCCTTTATATAATTCTTGTAATTGAACTTCTAATCGTATTTTCTTTATATTTTTTATATATTTTCCTAATGATTGAACAACTTTTAAATCATAACCTTGTGTATCTGTTTTTAAATAATCAATTTTATTTAAATTATATTTCTCAATAAATGTATCTAAACGAATTGTTTTAACTTTTATTTTTCTTTTTAAAATATCAAAACTTTCGGCATTTTTATCACAATATTCATAAAATTTTCCTTCTTTATTAAATTCTAAAAAAGATGAATATCTTCCATTTTCATAACAATTTAATATATCTTCACCATTTTCGTCTGATATTGCACATTGAATAGGTATAATTCTTTTATCATTTTTATATTTTTCCTTTAATATTTTAAATTCTTCTTCGGCTGGTTCAATTGCATAAACTATATCAAAATCATCAAATTGATATAATGTTTCACCAATACAAGCTCCTATATCAATACCTACTTTTTTATACTCATCTCCTTCCATTAAATTATTTATAACATCTTTATTAACTTTTAAAAGATACGCTGCATTATCTTGAAACCCAAAAGTTATCAGTAAATCATCATCTACTGAAGCTACTCCACAACAAAATTCTACTTGACCATCCATAAATGTAAATGGGTCTGTATACTTAATAAGATTCCAATCACTATCCCACAATAAAATTCTATGTTTATATCTTGCATCTTTATACGCTATACCCCGTTCTTCTCTTCTCCACCATTGACATTCATGAATAATAGCTAACCTACATCCATTATCCCAAGGTATAACTTGTGAACTTCCACAAAATGATTCTTGTTCACCCTCATTCCATGATACATCTAAAAAATTATCACTTTTATGAACTATTTCACTTGTTCCTCGTTCTGGGTCTACCTTCATAATTTCTAAAGGATTAGACCATCTAACATAGTGATAAGGCATATCTAAAATAGGCATCCAATTTTTATCACAATAAGATTCAAATGGTACTTCAATTCTACAACGAGATATTTCTTGAACTTTTCTTGGTGTAATATAAATTTCAGATAATTCCATTCTACCTTCACCATCTGAATGTACATCTCTTCTAACTCCAGTTAAATATAATTTATTATCCCACCTAACAATTCTTGCATCTTCCAAACCTATAAATGTCCAATTAGGCTCGACATCTAATTCTGTAGTATCTACTAAGTTATGTTTAGTTATACTGTTTGATTTATTATCATATTCGCAAAAGAAATTATTAGTTCTCAACTTAGCATCCTTTTCTGGATGAATATAAGAAAGTGGGCCCCATCTTGTATAAAATTTACCACCTTCGTCTTTATAATATTTAGCACCAATTGAATGTTGAAGTGTATAACCAACATTTCTAATATTAACAAGAATATCATCACCATCAACATAAATTGATGGATTACATAATCCAGTTTGATTAGTTTCTTCTGATGGAATTATTAGTGGAACAATAGTTCCACCATTATCTAACCTATATTTTCCTATCCTTCTCCCAAGACTCTATATCTATTATCGAATAAATTCGAGTTGGTATAACATTTAATTCATTCTCATTTGTTAATAGTAATGAATTTCTATATTCTTCCCAAGGAATTGGAAATGTTTTATCAAGTACACCATTATTCTTTTCTCTAATAATAGTATTTATTGCGTTTATTGTATATAAACTATTTGTTTGTTTCTTTCTATGTAACGAAATTGTATCTCTTGTATCTGAACCTGCAAAGTCATAATCACCTGTTATATTGTATGTACATATTAATTCGTGATGGTCATTCTCATTAGTGAATACATAAATTTTATTAAATAATATATCATGGCATGCAATGATTAGGTCTATAGTGTCATAGAGTTTATTCCTTTTCGTGAATGTACATAATAGTTGAGATTTCATTATTTCTTGTCCGCGGGAATATGGTTTTTCTTTACCAATTCAGATTTAGATACAATTGATGAACCCTCAATTGTAAATGTAAATGCATCGGAAGCATTAGACCTAAAACCTACTTGATTATAATATGGTTCTGTTTCTTTAATTTCACTTAACATATAAGTTCCTATTGTACCATATCCTTTAGACTTCCCCTTTGGAGCATTAACTGAAACATATATCACCATAACAAATCTTGGAAAACCATCTTTAGTTGCATCCTTCCTTTTCGCAGCATACTCTTTACCTGTATTTAAAAATACATAAGCTGTACCACTGCCGGCCGAATCCAAACCATAAACCTTATATAATGGTAATGATGTTCTACCAAAATACATATCCTTTTCTAAATCTATTAACTCATCAAAAATTTCTGACGCGGTTCGTATAGTACCAGATGAAGATTTTAATATTATAGATAATGCATCAAACGCCCTTATGTTCATGATTAATTTTCTAACACCATTAATATCTTGACTCTGATAGGGTATTGTTTTAAGGCCATATCCACCCGCATCTGAATAACGAACTCCGTCAATTTTCTTACACGTATTAATTAGTAGTTTTAATTTTGAATTAATTTCATCATATAAGTTCTTTTGAGCTATTGGATTTTTTGCAATTATTTCAATTGCTCGATTAACTGACATCTTTTTAGCTTCATTTAATTTGCCCTCTTTAAGATATTTACTAGCTAATCCTTTAACAAATTTATCACTTTTCTTATCCGCTTTTTTCTTAGCCGAATCAAATTTTCCAAATATTGTTCTATAATTACCCGTAACTTTTTTAGCTATTGCAGATATTGTAGATAGTACTACTGCACCAATACCCTTTACAAATTCTTTTCCTTTGTTCCATAAATCTCTTAAACCCTCATCTAATAATTCTGGTTCAAAATCTTCTGTAATAAAACTACTTGCTAAAGCCGCATTATCAACAACACCAAATTTTGTTGCGAAATCGGCTGTTATTTTTCCTAATTGAGCTCCACCTTCGGCTTCTTTTAATGATACTTGATAAAATTTTTCTCCTGTAGCTAAAACACACAATCCATCGGAAGCTGATGCATCAACAACTTCTGATTCCATATTTTTAAGAAACGTAGAAGTGGCCGAATCAACAATAATACAATCTGCCGTATTAGCTTTACCACCTTCAGTTACAATATGTGGGTTGTTCTTTTCGGCGTCATAATACTTTTGAATATCCCCATGAATCATATTCCACCCAAGACAACCTTTATCTTTACAAAACTCTTGTAGTCCACTCGCTATAGCCGCAATTTGTATTAAATTTCCCAATGATGCTGTAGATAACTTACCTACAATAGAATGACTTGTCCAATCTTTACCATTACTAAAAGTTTTTTTCACTTCACTCTTCAACTCTTTCGACAACCCTGGCACACCTTCATCGGCTGTTGTATCATCTAATTTATTAAATCTATCTAAATAACCTTTAGCATCCATATATAACCCTAATAAAGCGGCAGATTCTTTACCAGCGGTATCTAATTTAAATTCTTTATTATCAGAATAGTGATTAAACCAATTGGAAAGACCAGATTGTGTTCCTTGAAGATGATAATTATTGTTAGAATCTTTCAACCAATATTCAATGGGCCCATCAACTTTTTGAAAAACATCTATAGCATCAGCCGTTTCATTTGTTTTCTCGGCAGGCATTTTTAACATTGGTTTCCCAGCTGGTAATTTCTTTTTAAAAGAAGATTCTCCACCTTTACTCCAAGTTACTTTATGTCCAAATTTATATTTATCTTTGTCAATAGTTGCTTCACTTAATATTTCACCCACTCTTATATAAAACTCTGTAATAGACTTTTTATCAATTTTATTTTTAACTGATTTTTCAATATAACCCTCACCAAGTAACTCAAGTGGATAACCAAAATCTTTCATTACACCACGTAAAACTGTTCTATGATATCTGTTAGTATAGATTGGTGCCCTACCACTCATCCTATCCGACCACTCTCTTACTAATTTATCGTAATTAATTTTCATTTGTGTAAGTGCCCCTTATTCGTAGTATACCATTTATGATATTGGGATATTGTTCCAACAGTAACTGGAACATTACCAGACGCCGTTCCAATAAGTTTTTCAAGTTCAACTCTTTGTACACCATTCATTTTATCAACGGCTTTATCTAATACAAAAACACTTTTAATTTTAACATCATATACTAAAAGTTCATTCCAATTCTGTCTTTGCCAATTTTTATTACCTTCAAGTCTCGTATCTGGTGCTACAAGACGTTTTTTAATTACATCTTTATTTTTTAACATCCATTTATTTGCTATATTAATATACATAGTAACCCATTTATATATTTGCATATTTTTTGCTTTTTTAGTTTCATCAGACTTAGTTTTGAATCCCTTATTTCTCATTTCTTTTTCTATTTTCTTCTCTGCTTTTTCAAAGTCATCCGACCATCTTGGTATATCAGTTTTCGTCACCATGTTATACAACTCATTTTCCATATCAGTTGATGCCATCCAAGGAATAAAAAACCATCTACGTCCTTGTTTATCTGTACCTGTGGCCATATCCATTATCTTTCTTGCCAATAAACTTCCTTGTATGTGAAACACTATACCACCAGTTGTTTGAATACCACCACCTGTAGCAAGTTTAGAGTCTATACCCATACGAGTAAATGCGGAAACAGGTTTCTTATTACCAAGTACATTTTTTACATTTTTAATATTCTTCAAATCTGTCATATGAAAGGCATTTACTGGTATTTTTTTACCAAGTATCTTCTCTATTATACCTGTTGTGAGTGGTACATAGTCTCTTTTCATCATATAATGAAGTACTGTTTTTGTCCAAGCTGGATATACCTTACCATCAAGTTTTACTTGTCCACCCTTTTCTACTAATAAATCTATCAACTTAATCATTAAATTTGTCCGTTATATTTTCCATTTTATGATAGTTTTGCCCCTTAGCAATTTTTACTGGGTACATACCACCTTGTTCTAAAATGTCCTTCACCATACCAATAAACCCCAACCCGTCACTAATTTTGAAGTCAAATAGAAATGAATCATAACTATACAGAACTAACTTGCTTTCATAATCTTCTATCTTCGGAATCAGTTCCGTAAGAACTTTCATATTGTTCTCTGTCTCCATCAACTGAATAAGGTAATTGAATACTTTATTCTTATTCATTTCGGATAGATTATCTCTATATATTCTCTTACTATAAATATCAGATGTTATAAAAGCTTCATCTTTATAGGTCTTCCAAGTCTTTTCTATATAATCATGAACTTTACCAAAAAATGGATTAAGTTGAACAATTTCTATTGGAATATGACCATACAAATATTTAAATGAAAGTTTTTTACTTTCTTCATAATCACACCCATAAAATTTAGACATATGTTCATGTACCGAACCATTAGGAAATTTATAATCAACTACATCACCAATCAACCTTAAATGATATGCATCATAATCCATCTCAACTAACATACCATCATCAAATCTACTAATATATTTTTCCCTACTACCATCAGTTTTATTTAACGCTGCAAAATTAGTACCACCAAATCTATTCGATGGTCTTCCAGTTGTTGTATATGGATTATACTCTGTATAAACTAAACCATCTTTAGTCATTAAACCATGTTGTTCTATATATTGTAAATTTTCTAATACATCAAAATTATAAGTCTCATAACAAGATGGTTGTTTACCAAGAGCAGATACTTTTATTTTATCAACAACTTCTCTACACCACTCAATGTGTTTCAATATAGGAACAACACAATTTAAATTAGAAAATTTATAAAAATGTGTATAAAAATATTGATGAGCATTAGTTAGTATATCATCAATCATAAGTGGTTCATTTTTTCGTAAATAATGCATCAATTGAATATCACATACATTCTCCCACTTTACAAAATGTAATAACTTCTTTTTATCATAAGTGTATACATTTTTTGATGTCTTAGTTAATGTAATATATTTATTATCTAAATTAATAGCATCAGAATGTTTAAATGGTAAAACATATTCATCTGTAGAATCATTTAATAACCTAATATAAAATAGGCATAATTCTGTATCAATTGGATGTTTATTTACATCACATTGTATAGGAATAACTACGGAATCGTTTTCTTCAAACTCTACCATGAATTTTTCCCACTCTTTGCGGGATTCTATTATAACCATTGACATAACCTTTACTTGTTAATAAATAGTCTAATACTTAGTCATTCTTTCAAGCTTTTTTATTAAAATTTGTTTTTCCCCTAAATCTGATGGATATCTATATTCATCTAACGCCGTAATTGATAAATCCGAAACCCCTTCTACAAATTTATCGGCTTTTTGAATTTGACTTATATTATTTGCCGCAACGTTTTCTCTTTTACCCTTAATTGACCATTTAATTTTAATTTTCTTATAGGTTTGTGGTACTTTCGCAAAACCACTTGGGTCAATCTCAATTGCTACAGCCTCTGGATTAGAAGCTATTTTTACAAAACAACGCCAGAAAAATCCCTTTTTAACATCAGAAGATTTAACTTTTGGTTTAAAAGGAACTGGTACATAACCAGGTACATAATTTTTTGCTTTCGTATATTCTTTAAAATCTGTTCCACCAATAAACCTAACTATAACTTCAGATTTATTTTCATCAAAATCACCACCAGTAACATATATTTCTCTTCCATCTGTTATATACATTATATGATATGGTATATCTGGACTAACCCACGCTTTATCAGTATATTTAAAATCATTTATACCAGTTTTTCCAGCATAAGTTTCTATTCTGTTAGACATTTTAGTTAATTTTTTTATAAGATTTGTACTTTTAGGCATATATCTTTCCTAATTAGTGACCACCGTGGTCAATGTATTTTTTCCATCGCCAATGTCCGGCATGTCCAAGAGCGTCTTGGTTTGCCAAACGGTCGGCTGACAGGCGGTCTTCGCGTGTTACTATTCCTGTAGCTCTATTTGTTTCTGTGATACTCCCGTCTGAGAATGTTCTATATTCAACAGCTTCGTATACTGTTGTCCATATTGTGGGGTATTCACCCTTTCCTGTTTCAGATATTTTTGTACTTTCATACGTCGCTGGTATCTGATAATTTATTGTTGGTGGAGGCGGTGGCGGTGGCGGTGGTACCGGTTCTTCAAAAGTTTGTTCTGCTAAAAACGCGTCCATTTCAGCACCATCAATGTCAACATCACCTTCCATTTCTGCTTCTGCACCTGGTATTTCTATTTTGGGTCTTTCTGGTGGTGGGCCTGCCGGTACATAATCTGCTCGAGGCTTTCTCTCTAATGTAAATTCTTGATTTAAACTTAAATTGGCTCTTGTTTTACCCCTCGTTGGAAGCATCGCAACACCTGGTTCTTCTACAGTTTCCTCGTTTTCGACAGGTTCTTGTTCGGTTACTATTATCGCTTCAGTATTTGCCGTTGATACTTCTTGTTCTAATGTAATAATTTCTGTATCCAATTCTTCATTAGTAAGTGATGTAGACTTTTGAGCAACTCCAGTTGATTCTGTTTGTAGGTTTGGGTCTGGTGACGCTTCCTTTATTGGGTCTCCAACTTCTTTAGGTGGTTTTTCAGCCATTCTCATTAAACCTCTTATTGTAGTAACCCAACCATCAGTTCCTATACTATGTGATATATCTATTGCTTGAAACGCTACCCAACCATTATATTCTGGTGGTAAATAATTTGTAGTAAAAGCATTACCAGGAACAATACCACCTATACCAGTAAGTACTATTTCTAATTCTAAACCTTCAGGACCAGTAGTAATTACTGACCTCATTATTTCATTCCACTTATATGTTCCGTCTACTTTTAACGCTCCCCATTCGTCATACATTTTTTCCTCATTAAATCTGCCCTCTAAATCTAATTTTTCATTTTTTCTAAGCGTTTCTAAATTTGTTATAAACTTTTTTTCTTGGGCAATTCTGGTTTGTTCCGCTTTTTTGGCGGCCGCTCTCGCCTTTTCCCCTTTGGGGTCTTCTTTTGCGTCTTTCTTTTCTTCTTTTGTCAATATCTTAGTTATCATTAATTCTGGTCCGCCAAAAGATGATAATCCTTTTTGTACATCTGCAAAACCTGTCCTATCATCACCATATCCAAACGTTGGATACTCCCATGCCATTTTCATATCACCTATTGATTCA
>LWDU01044916.1_pt1 | contig 10873 bp, 11 predicted proteins | sample 727161 | NCBI WGS metagenome assembly LWDU01 (sample SAMN04566230, study PRJNA314399) | hydrothermal vent metagenome | isolation source: deep sea hydrothermal plume seawater | place: Mexico: Gulf of California, Guaymas Basin | collected 2004-07-11 | reverse complement strand
ATTTTTTCTCTCCTTAAATACTTTATTTTTTAATCCAATTATTCCTCTCAAGTTTTGATAAAACTACTGCATTATTTTCAGTTTGCAGGAAGGTAGACGAACCAGACACCCCTCCCTTCCAATTATCTCATTGAAAACAAAGGATAAACTATCTATAATCTAGAATATGATGATTGAAGAAGATTTTCTAGTTATTGGTAGCGGGATTGCTGGTTTAACGTTTGCTCTTAAGGCTTCCCAGTTTGGATCGGTGGCGATTGTTAGTAAAGATGAACTAGCCGAATCTGCCACTTTATATGCCCAAGGTGGGATAGCATCTGTGATGACCGACGATGACTCATTTGAATTGCATGCTAATGACACAATAGAAGCAGGTCGTTGTGCGCATTATTTGCAGAGAAGGACCTTCTCATATCAGAGAGCTAATTGACTTAGGTGTTAAGTTTACTCGTATCCAAGGAAAAAACTATCATTTGAGTCGTGAAGGAGGACACTCCCGAGATAGAATTCTACACGCTAATGATCTTACAGGGCAAGAGATTGAACGCGCCATGATTGAGGCAATAAATAGTAAAAATAACATAACGGTTTTCCCACATCATATGCTGATCGATTTTATGACAATCAGTAGATTAGACTCTACAGTAGAACCTGGTAGTCCTAAAGATGAAGCACTTGGAGCATATATCCTTGATGTCAAAACAAATAAAGTAAAAACTTTCCTTAGCAAAATCACCTTGTTGGCTAGTGGAGGTGCTGGCAAAGTTTATCTTTACACCTCAAATCCTGACACTGCTACAGGTGATGGAATTGCTGCCGCTTACCGCGCAGGTAGCAAAATAGCGAACATGGAGTTCATTCAATTTCACCCGACCTGCTTATACCACCCTCAAGCAAAATCATTTTTAATTTCTGAGACAGTACGTGGGGAAGGCGGTATCTTAAGACTAAAAAGTGGACACACTTTCATGGAAAACTATCACCATAGATCATGAGATGAAAAAAAGTGGCGATGATTGTGTTTATTTAGATATAACTCATTTAGAAGGTTATCGAATTCGCGAACGCTTCCCGAATATCTACCAAACCTGTTTGAAGTTTAGTTTTGATATGGTTAAAAACCCAATCCCAGTAGTACCTGCTGCCCATTATACCTGTGGAGGAGTCTTAGTAGACCTTAATGGCCAAACAAATATTCGCCATCTTTTTGCCAGTGGAGAAGTTTGCTACTCTGGATTACATGGCGCCAATAGACTAGCTTCAAACTCGCTATTGGAGGGGCTGGTATTATCAAATCGAGCTGTATCTAAAGCGGCCTTATTACTTAAATCCCAATCATTCAATAAAACTATTTTACATAATGTCCCTAGCTGGGATTATGGAAATGCAGTAGATAGTGACGAATCGGTTGTCGTCTCACATAATTGGGATGAGATTAGAAGAATCATGTGGAATTATGTTGGTATCGTACGCTCAGATAAAAGACTTCGCCGCGCTGAAAGACGAATTCAATTACTACTGGACGAAATTAAGGAATATTACTGGGATTTCACAATTACCAAGAATACCCTAGAATTAAGAAACATCGCTCTCACTGCTCACCTTATTGTCATGAGCGCTTTAAAACGAAAAGAAAGCCGCGGACTCCACTTCACCTTAGATTATCCAAAAACGGATATTAGCTGGATAAAAGATACCGTACTTCAAGATACTACGCGTCGTTTAGTAAACCAAATCTCTCTTAGAGCTACATCCCATGAATGAAAAAACTTCTATTTTTATTCGCGATTTTCTGGGAATAGCGATCTTGGCCTTTTCCTTGTTCACTATAGTATCCTTAGCAACCTATTCTTCGACAGATCCCTCAATGAACACATCTTTTTCCTCTCAGGAGTTAGTCACAAATTCTGGAGGTCTGGTTGGTGCTTATATTTCGGATGGGCTAGTTCAACTCTTTGGAAGTGGTTCATTTTTCTTTCCCATGATTACCCTGATTATTGGATGGGCTTGCGTGCGTAGAAAAGAATTTAACCATTGGCCACTTCGCCTGGTTTCTGGAATTTTTCTACTCACGGGAATATGTGCTTTGAGCGCAGTTCTAATGAATGCTGGACCTGTTTTTAAAAATTATACTCAAATAGGAGGTCTCACCGGTGCAGTCCTTGGAAAGTTTCTAGTAATTTGGTTAAGTCCAGTCGGTGCTACCATTTTTTTAATCACTATGATTTTTGCCTCACTACTTGCCATGACAGGAAAAACGGTTAACTCTATACTGGAAATAGTGGGCAAACTTCTAGGAACCTTTATTGGTAAGTTATTACGACTATTAAATAATTTAAAATTCATTGTAAGTGAGTTTGTCAACACTGTTCGTAAATCCTCTTTGACTGCTAAAGAAAAACCCTACGATACAGTTGTACCAACTGAGCCATTAATTATAACCAGACCTAAACTTCCTGAAATAACTACAGGGTCCACTCAGACTCCTATTATTATCCCTCGAAAAAGAAAAAAAATTGTCAGTTTTGTTGTGAATGAAAATCAACCACCTGTACCAGAAAATGGGGATTATCAGATACCACCTGTCAATTTGCTTAATGAACCTTTGCCGATAGAAGATTCGGATGAAATGAAAGAAGAAATTCTGATTAGCACTTCTATACTTGAGCAAAAACTATCTGATTTTGGAGTGGAAGGAAAAGTGGTCCAGGTTCTACCGGGACCGGTCATTACACTTTATGAATTTGAACCAGCCCCAGGAATCAAGGTCAGTAGAATTCTTGCCCTGAGCGATGACCTTGCGCTGGCAATGCGAGCACTTAGTTTGCGGATTCTTGCCCCTGTCCCAGGAAAACCTGTAGTGGGAATAGAAATTCCTAATATCAGAAAAGAAGTTGTTTCATTCAAAGAAATAATAACTTCTAAAGAGTTTGTTGAATCAGACTCAAAGTTAATGATGGTAATAGGAAAAGACAACATTGGTGAACCTGTCGTTCAGGACCTTGCTACAATCCCGCACCTTTTGATGGCTGGCTCTACCGGCGCTGGGAAAAGCGTCGGATTAAATGCCATGATCTGCAGTATTCTTCTTAACGCTACACCTGATGAAGTTAAAATGATAATGATCGATCCAAAAATGTTGGAACTCTCGATTTTCGATGGTATTCCTCATCTTATTGCCCCGGTTGTAACAAATCCTAAAAAAGCCACTGCAGCTCTATCCTGGGCTGTGGATGAAATGGAAAACCGGTATAAGCTAATGTCCAAAGTAGGTGTTCGCAATATTACCGGATTCAATGTAAAAATGGATGCCGAACACGAAGAATATGAGATAAAACTCAAGCAATGGGAACATGATAATAAAAATAATGTCAAATCTCACGAAATTGAATCTGAAGAAGAAAGTGATAAGCCAACCGAACCCCCTGAAAAATTACCTTATATTTTGATTGTTATAGATGAGTTGGCTGACCTTATGATGGTTGCTTCTAAGGGTGTCGAAGAAGCCCTCACTAGACTTGCTCAAATGGCGCGCGCTTCTGGAATTCATTTGATTGTCGCCACTCAACGACCCTCTGTGGACGTTTTAACCGGAATCATCAAAGCTAATTTCCCATCCCGAATTTCCTATAAAGTAACATCTCGTGTCGACTCTCGAACCATACTTGATTCCATGGGAGCTATTTATGCCTCCAGGAACTCATCGACTTTTTAGAATTCACGGTGCAATGGTGAGTGACGAGGAAATCGAAAAAATTATAAGCTTTATCAAAGAACAAAAAAAACCTACTTATAAAGAACAGATTTTTGAAGTTGCTGTAAGTGGTAAGGGAAAAACTAAAGAAGCAGAAGACTACGACGAAAGGTATGATGAAGCATTGGCCATAGTCGCAAAAGATCGTCAAGCTTCTATTTCTTATATTCAACGGAGACTACGAATAGGCTACAATCGTGCCGCAAGCATTATCGAAATGATGGAGCGAGATGGCGTGGTAGGACCCTCCGATGGGGTCAGGCCTCGTGAAATTTATGTCAGTCCCATTCCTAATGAGTGACTCCTGTTTATTTTGGAAACAGCTTAATACTCAACCAATATGTCCTTTGCCGACCATCTAGCCACTCTGACTAAGGACCAAACACAAAACCCTGTACTTTTTATTCTGCTTGGTGCAAGCAATCTTGCCCGTTCCTTCCATGGTTTAAAATGCTGTATCGAACGATGCATACTTCCAAGAACAGCTACCTTTTTACATGCTATGGGTCCGGGAAGAGGTTATGTTAGTCGCGGTGGAATACTTAACGCAACTTATTCTCCAATTATCAAAAGTGGCATTTTTGAAGCTACTCGAAACATAAAAAAACAGAAGGTAGTCGCTCTTATCACAGATATTGGCAATGATATTATGTACAATATTTCTCCAGATAAAATCATTGACGGCCTGCAACATATCTTTAACGTATTAGATGAGATTGGAGCAAACATTGTTATAACTTCAATTCCTGTAGATCTCGAAAGAGACATTAGTGAATTTAATTTTCAAATTCTCCGTTCGATTTATTTTCCAAAGAGTTCGGTAAAATATTTCCAAGCCTCTAATAGTATTAAGTCTATTAACCAGTTTATTTTAAACACTTCTAATCAGAAAATAACTGTAATGAATGACATGAAACGGTTCATCGGTATAGATAAAATTCACTACAGCATCCTCAAAAGTCCATTAGCATGGTCTCATATCGCTGAAAAATTAACCGCTCCTCTTAGTACTAACGTTTTTCCAAAGTTAACAACTTCAGATATGGCACTGTCTATGACAAACAATATAGTTCAAATACTATTAACCGATATATTCAAAATAGAAAAAAAAACCAACCAAACATTTTAAAACTGCCATGGGATATCTACTGGCCATAATAAGAATAACTCTATTAGTCCCGACCTATATTTTTTTTGGACTGATAGGTTTTGGATTATTCTTTATTTACTTTTGGTCTAAAGAAACTTATTACCGTAAAGTTATTTTCTTTTCCCGATTATGGGCACTATGCTCATGCTTGTTGCTCAATATTAAAATTAAAGTGACCTATGAATCTATGGTTGAACAAGGTTCTCTTATCATTGCAAATCATGTTGGCGTACCAGATATTTTTGTTATGGGTTCCTGTTTCCCATCTTTTTTTGTGTCTAAAGTAGACGTCAGGCGATGGCCTTTGATGGGCTGGTTATCACAACTTGGCGCTACTATTTTCGTGGACAGAAACCGAAAGCAACAGGTCCGCTCCACGATTGACCAACTTCAATATCGCTTAAAGGCAAAGTGTTCTGTAATTCTTTTTCCTGAAGCCCAAGCCACCGATGGCAAGGATATTTTACCGTTTAAATCATCCTATTTCGAAGCAGCTATTCAAACTGGAAAACCAGTAGTACCTGTTGTCATTACCTATCATGACAATAATCAACCATCAGTTGCCTGTTGGTATAATATTAATTTTCTCACTCATCTTTTTAGACTATTAAAACAAAAGCAGTTAAATACAACCGTTCAAATTCTATCGACGGTTCAAGGGGAGACTGACCGCAAAGTTTTGGCAAATAAATGTTACGATGTTATGCAAAATGCACACTTAAATTTAGCGAAGCAAGCTGAGTGCTAGAACTGGGATTTGTATTTCACTGCACCAATCATTTTTGATACTTGTCTATAGTAATTTTTTTTGAGAAGCCAAACTGGTAACTTTTGATTATTTAAAATGCTTTTATCATTCCAAGAAAAAAATCCTCGCATTGATTCCTCAGCCTTTATTGTTGAAAGCGCTGCGATAATTGGTGATGTAGTAATAGGTGCGGAAAGTAGTATTTGGTTCAATGCAGTGATTCGCGGCGATGTCAATTATATTAGCATCGGGAAACGTTCTAATATTCAGGATGGTTGCGTGCTCCATGTGTCTCGAAAAAGCTACCCGCTGATAATTGGAGACGAAGTAACCGTCGGACACAATGCTACCCTTCATGCCTGTACCATTGAATCTCGCTGTCTTATTGGAATGGGCGCGATAGTAATGGATGGTTCGATAATTGAGGAAAACTGTATAGTTGGTGCAGGTTCCCTAGTAACTCCAAATACTACTATACAGCCCGGATGTCTGGTAATAGGCGCTCCGGCAAAAGTTAAACGGAAGCTTACTGATAATGAGATCCGCTCGATTCTCGACTCGGCACGCCATTATGTAAACGATATTAAATCTTATTTATATTAATGAATAAATCTACTGAGAAAACTCCTATTTCAATTTCACTTGGTGTTATAGGTGGAAGCGGTGCTTATGATCTACTGGCTAATAAAGCGCTAGGTGAAAATATTAATACCCTCACATTAGAAACTCCTTTTGGGAAAAGCGCCCCGATTCACCATTTTCGAGCTGGCAACTTAGAATACCTGTTTCTGTCACGACACGGAGAAAAAGACTATTCAATCACTGCCCCCTTTGTTAATTATCGTGCCAATATTTATGCCCTTAAAGAGTGCGGTGTTGATCGTATTATTTCTTGGTCTGGCCCAGGAATCATCAATACGTTTTTTAAGCCCGGTGAGTATGTATTACCCAATGATATCATTGACGAAACAAAAAATCGTCAAACCACTTTTTTTAAGAACCGCGGTATTGGTTTTATTCGACAAGACAGTCCCTTTTGTCCTCAAATCAAAAACGTAGTACATGACTCAATGCACTCACTTGGCCTACCTCATCATGATCAAGGAGTCTATGTCTGCTCTGAAGGACCACGGCTCGAAACTCCTGCTGAAATTAAAAAATTTCGTTTATATGGTGGAGATCTTATTGGAATGACCCTTGTCCCAGAACTCTTTCTAGCCCGCGAACTTGAAATATGTTATGCATCTATTTGCTACCTAACCAATTTTGCGGAAGGCACGGTCACACGAGAGTTTAAAACAGGAGAGTTATTTGAAGGTATGCAAACAGATCAAGAAAAAAAACAAGTTGAAAAATCTATTTCTCACTTTCCCAGCATTCTTGCTGGAACATTTCTAAACCTATATAAAACTAAACGAGCATGCCACTGTAAACACGCTATGGATAGATATAAAAAGAAAGGCGTAATTAATGATGATTGGCATACTTGGCTAGGCCCTGCATAAAATATGGTACCCAATCGAATAGTTAGATATTTTTATTACCTAGGCTATGCTCTAGCTCAAACTGGCCGAACTAAATTCCCTGTCTTTAAAGATAGCCTGGGGGTTTTTTACACTGCCTATCTTTGCGAAAATTACTGCATAAAGGAACCATTTCGCTACCCATCAACTTACGGCCGTAATTAATTGACCATAATGTCTGACCTTTTTTTTCTATTAACTAAAACTTATATGTCATCGCCGTATCAACTTTTATGAAAAATTTAATTTTAATTCTACTATTCGCATTAGCCATCACTAATTGCAACAAAACTAAAGAGACCCCTCTCCTATTACCAATAGCAGCAGAACCTTCGGCAAAGTTACATAACAATAAAGGAATTAGATATTTCAATAATGGTAAATATTTAGAAGCCCTAATCCAATTTACTCAAGCCAGCGTCGCAGATAGCACCACAGGAGAAATCTATTTTAACCTGGGATTAACGCAACACCTGAAGGGCAATCAGGAAAAAGCAAAAAACCTTTTTAAACAAGCTCGCCAATTTGCCAATGGTAATAAAAAAATTCTAGAGTCCACACTGATAAAATAACATCTTCATCCCTGATCATTTTTTTTAAAACAGCTTCTTTTCTTCAAAACAAAAGTGCGCTTTTCTATATTCCACGCCACTTTTAGAAAATAAATTCTTGCCACACATCTTCTCACGGTCATTGACTTCACTCGTTAGAACAGTCTTTTTTATATTAATAAATTGAGATATGTTAAAATACAGCGAATTGACGCTTACTACGAAAAGTTTATTTTAGAAGTTTATTTAAACATTCAAACTCTCCCAAAATAAAGTACATTTCATGATTAATTTTATTATAGAGATTAACCCCTTTAACTCAGGAGAGTTTCTTGGCTAACCATAAATCTGCGCTCAAACGCAACCGGCAAAACGAAATACGAAACGATAGAAACAAAACCAAACGCTCCAAAATTAAGAATGCAATAAAGGGTGTTCTTCTAGAGATAGAGGATAAAAGCTTGGAGGGAGCCCAAAACTCTCTAAAGGAAGCATCGAAAATCATTTCAAAAAATGCAGCCAAGGGAGTAATTCATAAGCGAGCTGCTTCTCGCAAGGTTTCCGGGCTAGCAAAAAAAGTCCACCAATTATCTGCCTCAGCCTGAGCAGATTTGTAAGAACAGTGTTTCTAAAGCCCCTTGAGGATCCTTCCCGGAAGTTTTAAGTTTTCGGTCAGTTTAAAGCAAATACTCCATCCCTGTTTGTAGATTTGATCGATCAAAATTTTTTCTGTACTGCATGGCCTTTTCAACTAAAAATGGTTTTACCCCCACCTTCTCTGCTATTTTTTGAACTCTATACTTTTGAGCTTGATAATGCCTAACTTCCCATAGGGTTCTATATTGCCAAGCAATCAAACCCAGTATTTTTATCGGATCTTCTCCATGATCTAGCTGGTTTAGCAATAAGAATAGTGCGTTCTCGGTTTTTTTTCCTGAAGAGCTTCCGTCAACAAAAAAGCATTTTCCGTTTTCATATCTTCTACAAGTTCTCCAACCATAGACTCTGTGATTTTGTTTTCTCTTCCTGCATATGCCATCAGCTTTTCAAGTTCTTTCACTAAAATCCCGGGTTTGGCCCCAATTCGGCCTACCATTTTTCGGGCTGCTTCCAAACTTAAATAATAACCAAAAGATCTAGCTCGATGTTTCACCCAAGAAGGAAGTCCTGCTACTTCTGGTGCTTCATAGGTCACAGCCCCTTGCTGAGTTATTAGATTTTTATAAAGTTTCTTTTCCGATCCACCTTATCTGCTGTAATTAACTTTTGATTTAGCGTCTTAATTATTTTCAAACGATAAAAACTTTATGGTCCGTAAAGAAAATAAAACGGGGCAATTTCCCCTTCGCTAATATTAAGAATTATTTGATCAACTAACATAAGCAACTAGTTAAAACTGTTCTATTGTTAAACTGACTAGTCTATCAGCAAGATCATCATAGGCTTCCCTAAGTGCCATAAATTTTTCTAATTGGGAGCCTACTACGCTAGATGTGGCTCGATAGTTCCATTGAGTGGTAAATTTCTGCTCAAAAATTATTTTCTTTTTAATTCGATTATAAATAGTGATTTGAACCCCTATGCGCACAATATATTCTTCTGCCGAATCTTCTGAATTAAATGCAACTGCACGTAATTGGTAGTCTGTCAGAGTTCCTCGAATGAGCAAATCTGCTTTTTTGGAATCAGCAACATTGAGTCGACCATCAGAGATAAAAGCGCGGCGAACCGCGTCAGTAACATCCCTTTGAATATTTGGTTCGTTAGAGGAATTCTTAAACACAGGAATGGATATAGTGCGAATATTTGGTGAAAGGCTCGATCCGTAACCAGAAAGGTGATAGCCGCAACTAGAGAACAAAAAAACAACTACCAGAAAATACAAAGTATTGCGAAGAAATCTCATCCCTTTTATTTCACCACAATATTAACTAGCTTGCCGGGAACCACAATAACTTTTTTTATTTCCCGATCTTTTGTTTGCTCCTTTATCTTACTATCATTAAGAGCCAAACTTTTAATAACTTCTTGACTTGCACTCGCTGAAACAGTAATCCGTTGTCGCACCTTACCATTCAGTTGGACTACGATCAACAACTCCTCTGTGGTCGTAAAATCTTTATTAAATACTGGCCACTCTACTTGCACTATTGAGGTTTTATGGCCCAAAAGGGACCACATTTCTTCTGCAATATGCGGAGCAAAGGGAGCAAGAAGAAGAATTAGTGTTTCAAAACTTTCCTTGACTATCAGTCTAGAACAATCATCATTATCTTTAAGCAAAAGCCAACTGTCGCGGAAAGTGTAAAGATGATTCACGAACTCCATGATCGCAGCAATGGCAGTGTTGAACTGCATTCTAATTTGAATATCATCTGTCACACGACCAATCGTCACATGTGTTACACGCCTCAACTCCAACAATTCTTTCGAATCAGTCTTATAATCTTTGGTTATAGAACCTGCTGACTTGATATCAATTATAAAATCATCAAAAATTTTCCAAACACGTTTTAAAAAACGATAACAACCCTCCACGCCCTGATCACTCCATTCAAGGTCTTTAGAGGGTGGAGCTGCAAACAAAATGAACAACCGGGCAGTATCCGCCCCATAATTTTGAATAATTTCGTCTGGATCAATTACATTGCCTTTCGATTTTGACATCTTTGCGCCGTCCTTAATAACCATCCCTTGAGTGAGCAAACGGTCAAACGGTTCATCTGATTTTATGAATCCTAAATCTTTAAATACAAGATGAAAAAACCGAGAGTATAGTAAGTGAAGTATTGCGTGCTCTATTCCGCCGACATACTGATCTACGGGCATCCAGTAATCCAAATCGTCTTTATTGAACGCAGACTGATTATTTTTAGCCGATGTGAACCGATTAAAATACCACGAAGAACATACAAAAGTATCCAACGTGTCTGTTTCTCTTCGAGCTAAGTTCCCACATTTAGGACATTGCGTCTTGTAAAATTTAGCGAGTGTTGTAAGAGGCGACTGCCCTCGATCACCTAATTTAACGTCAAGAGGTAATTGGACTGGCAGTTCATCTTCTGGGACCGGCACCAACCCACATTCGTCACAACGGACAATCGGAATTGGCGTGCCCCAGTATCTTTGACGCGACACACCCCAATC
>LWDU01034834.1_pt1 | contig 10873 bp, 12 predicted proteins | sample 727161 | NCBI WGS metagenome assembly LWDU01 (sample SAMN04566230, study PRJNA314399) | hydrothermal vent metagenome | isolation source: deep sea hydrothermal plume seawater | place: Mexico: Gulf of California, Guaymas Basin | collected 2004-07-11 | reverse complement strand
GGCTGCTGGTAATGCAGCATCAGCAGTAACTCCTTGTGCAGCTGTGGCATAATCACCAGAAGCTGTTGTTGCAACTGTACCTAATCCTAATATAGTTCTGGCTGTAGCAGCGTCATTTGCGGTTATTACTCCAACCATTAATGCGGTATTTGACCCTGTTCCTCCGTTAATAACTGGCAATATACCATCAACATCGTCAACTAAATCTACTTGACCAATAGTTAATTCTTGATTGTTTAGCGTTATATAATCATTGCCTGTTAAATTTAAGCTATTTCCTGAATACAAAGCATATGGCACGCTTAAAAGCTGCGAAGTATCTTCAATTAAATAATTACTGCCACCTAATGGATCGACTTCAACCTTTAAAAAATATTGTCCCGTAGACCAATCAATCGACGAGAAATTATCGGAGGAAGTTCCATCTCCAATAATTAAAGTAACCAAACCATTTTGATTAGTATCACCCGTATGTGTTTCGCTATAAACAGACGATCCAGTAGAAGAGTTTTGTAAAATGGTTAATCTAAATCCTATTACTGCTGAAGTCAAAACAGCTCCATCTGAGCCTCTAACAATAGACTGATAAGTAAATTTTTCTGGTGATTGAGAATAAATTTGAATGCAATAAAAAATAAAATATATATATAAACTTTTCTTCATATAGCTTTTGTAACTACCCTATCCAATATTTTTTTATATTTCCCTCAAGTAAAAATTCAAAGGTTATTATTTCTTGTCTAAAATTAATTTAAAAGTAGTAAATGAACCGCAAACATTTGTTATTGTTAAAAAATATAGTGCTGATGAAAATTGGGATAAATCTAATTGTGTTTTATTTGACTTAAGTGTTTCAGACCAAACTACTCTCCCTAATAAATCTGAAACAATTAGCTCAACATTTATTCTGTCCCAATTTATTAAATCAATATTGACCAATCCTCTTGATGGATTTGGTGAAGCGATAATTTGAACTTTCTTATTGGTTATACAATTAGCTATAAAGTACTGCTGAACCCCATGATTCAAGGTTATAGCCTCATCCCCAAATAGCATTGAAGTTGGATTCACTTGAGTCACTATTAATTGTCCTACGCTATAACTAAATGATCCATTTGAATTTTTTGCATCCCCTCCTGTTCCGCCAATTGCTTGTTGTGAAAAACCAATAATAGAAAATATTCCAAATAATATGTTAATTAACACATGCTTCATCATTAAATGGAAAGGAAGAGTGGTGAAGGGTAATTCTCAGATTTCCTTTCGAATCTTGAATATACAAAAAAGTATATTCTATTTTAACTTTAATCCCGTTAGGATCGGTAAAAAAATAATTTCCCATAGCAATAGCGCTTTCTTCATTTACAATTACAGAAACATTCTCAAATTTGACTTGAATCCAAGGTTGAAAAGCAAAACCAGTGTCTTCCTTGTAGTTGTCGTTCCCTGCAATAAAATAAGATTTTGCTGCTTCAAAATTTAGTCTAAATTGAATTTTTGCTGCTTTAGTTGGTTTAAACAAAACCTCTCCTAAATCAAAAGCATAAAGCTCATTAAGCATATCCTCTGTTGCTTTTTCGCAAGATTCTCTATCTTTTTTAAGCGATCCTATTTTGATTAAGTTTTCCCCCCATTTGGACTGAACTAACTCAATGTCTTTTGTCGAAATCATCTTTTATTAAATCTAATTTGATGTCAAATTTAATTATTTCTATGGATTCTCTTAATTTTTAATTATTGTATTAAATTTACAAACTAAAATTAGTCCATGAGTAAATATTCTATTACTGTTTCAAAAAAAGCAAGATATTATCAAATAGGAGAAGCTAGTCCTTCGATTAAAAAAGTTTGGATTGTCTTACACGGATATGCTATGCTTAGTGAATTTTTTATAAAAAAATTTCAAAATTTAGATGATGGCAACACTTTAATTGTAGCTCCCGAAGCATTAAATCGATTTTATATAGATGGTCAATACATTAGAGTGGGAGCCAGCTGGATGACCAAGGAAGAAAGAATAACCGATATTAAAGAAAATAATGCTTATTTAAATTCTTTAGCAAAACAGGTTTTTGATAAAATTGGGCATACTAATTTTTCTTTAAATGTGCTAGGATTCTCTCAAGGAGGAGCTGCAGCATGTCGATGGGTTTTTTCATCTCCAATTAAATTCAATAATTTAATTCTTTGGGCTGGTGACATCCCAAAAGACACTCTAACGGTTGAGAATAAAAAAAAGTGGTCTACAATTAATACGCATTTAATTATGGGGACACAAGACTTTCTGATTCCAGAGGAAAGCAAAACTCAATTTGAAGACTTAATTAAAAAATATGGAATAAAGTATTCCCTAACTAAATATGATGGAGGCCATAAGATTTACCCTGATGTTTTGCTTAAACTTTCAAAAGATTTATAATTATGAAAGTTTGTTTACAAAAATTAGAGAAAGAGCGCCTGTCGCTTTTTGAAGATTTAAAAAATTTAGATGACAATAACCTTAACTTGTGTAATAATGGGTGGTCAATTAATCAAATTCTTTATCATGTTTGGCTCGCAGAATCTTCTGCTGAAAAATATATCAGAAAAAAAACACAGTTTCCAGAAACTATTATAAAGATTAAGCTTAGCGCTTACGTTCGCTCTTTTATCTTTAAATTATTTCTTAATCTAGGGTTTAAAGTAAAAGCCCCTAAAATAGTAACTGATTTCCCTAAAAAAATAACCCTGGATGACTTAAATAAAAAATGGATAAAATCTAGGGAATCTTTTGATTCGCTTATTGATTTTCTAAATGATACGCGCTTAGCTAATAAAGCTATTTTTAATCATCCTGTGCTAGGCAGGCTAAACTTAAATCTGACTCTTTATTTTTTTAAAATACATTTCAGACATCATCAAAAACAAATCATAGCTTTAAAAAAACAGCTTTAAGCTATTTTAAAGACCTCCTTTTCTTTGTGGACTTCTTTGAGTTGGCCAGTTTCTTTGTTTTCCAGTTCTTGAATCGATTGGCATAATTATTCTTTCTCTAGACGTTTTGCTGTCGTCTTCACTAGCCATATATGCGAGAACTGCTGTAAGAATTACATTATTTCTAACATCATCAAAAATAATTTTATCATAAGTATCTCTATTAGTATGCCAAGTGTAATTCCAATAAGACCAGTTTAAAGAACTTAAACTAAAGGCAGGAACTCCTGCCGCAACAAAAGACGCATTATCTGATCCACCACCACTTGGACTTCCAGGATATGAAGTTTTTATATGCTTGGTTACATCTTTTGGAACAGAAGATAACCATCTGGACATGAATTCATAAGAATGTAAAAATCCTGCGCCGCTTATATTAACCACTCGACCCGTTCCATTGTCCTGATTAAAAACTGCCTGAGTATTTTCTACAATTTTAGGAAAATCTTCAACAAATGCTCTAGACCCATTCAATCCTTGCTCTTCACTTCCCCAATGGCCAACCAAAATCGTTCTCTTTGGATTAGGATATATTTTCTTTAAAACTCTCATAGTTTCCATCATAACTAATGAGCCTGTTCCATTGTCAGTTGCTCCAGTGCCACCATCCCAAGAGTCAAAATGAGCTGATAAAATCACATATTCTTCTGGTTTTTCAACTCCTTTAATTTGAGCAATCGTATTAAAAGTTGGTACAATTCCTAACTCTTTTGATTGCGCTATTACTTTGATTTTAGGCTGATCTCCATACTCAACCATTCGATATAACATGGTGTAATCTTCTAACTCTAAATCAATAGTTGGAATTTTTTTAGCTCTTGAGCTAAAAATTTTATTTACCCCAAATCCTCTTGACCAATTGGAAGAAATTAGCCCAACAGATCCTGCATCTTCAATAGCTTGATTAATATTTCTAAAATTGTATCCCGACTTTCTTAAGTTCGCTCTCCACTCTTTTGTTTGATTGTCTCTTTCTTTTTTCATTTTCTCAAACGATTCTGGAGTGGCAAATTCTTCCCAGTTATAATCTGGTCTTCCAGTAGGCTGCTTCATATCAATCATAACAAATTTTCCTTTAATACCTTCAAGCCAACTATCGAATTCAGATTTGTCAGATACCATAGGTATTACCTCTAATTCTGCAGTTACTCCCTTTTTTTTAGTTGAAGAACTCCAAGCTAATTGCATTCCTGTCAAACTTCTTTTTCTAGGATGAACCATCTCTATATGAGTTGATATCCTTTCCCATCCTCTCCATTCTCCCCACTGGTGAAGTCTAGATGAAATTCCCCACGAATTATATTTATTTACTGCCCAATCATGAGCGTTTTTCATTTGAGGAGTCCCCACTAGCCTAGGACCTACAACATCCAATAATTCATGGGCTAGTTCTTCCAATTGAGAATTGTTTGTGGCCTCTTCCACAATATTATCAATTGTTTCATTTTGAGCATTAACGACTAGAGAAGTAAATAGGAATATTAAGAGAAAATATTTTTTCATGATTAGTTATATTAAATTTTAAATGAAAGGTATTAAATTTATACCAACTAAATAAAAAAGTTATTATGATCTCCAGTCTCAATCATGTGCTTAGAAGTGAAAACAAAAAGCCTATTGTATATGATGTTTATTATACAAAAAATCGTATCAAAAAACCAATAATTATTTTCTGCCATGGTTATAAGGGGTTTAAAGATTGGGGCGCATGGAATTTAGTAGGCAAAGAGTTCGCCAAAAACAATTTTTTCTTTGTAAAGTTTAATTTTTCATATAATGGAGGAACTTTAGAGAACCCTATAGATTTTCCTGACTTAAATGCTTTTGGCAATAACAATTATTCACATGAATTAGATGATTTAGAGCGAGTCTTAAGTTATTTTAAAAAGGGGAAACATCTTTTTAAAAATATTGATTTAAACAATATTATTTTAATTGGCCACAGTAGAGGTGGCGGCTCTGTGCTTATAAAAGCTTCGGAAAATTCCATAATTAAAAATGTAATTAGCTGGGCAGGAGTCAGTGATTTTAAAACTCGATTTAAAAAAGAAACGAGCGAAGAATTTAAAGAATGGAAAAAAACAGGAGTAATGTTTGTAGAAAATCTGCGGACCAAACAATTCATGCCGCATTTTTTTCAATTTTATGAAGATTTCAAAGAAAATGAAGATCGGTTTAATATTCAATCTGCGGTAAAAAAACTAACCATTCCATACTTAATTATTCATGGAGAGAAAGATCAATCGATCCTTCCGATTGAAGGCAAGAATTTATTGTCTTGGAATTCCAACAACAAATTTGAATTAATTAAAAATGGAAATCATACTTTTTCTGCAAAACATCCATGGAAATCTGATTCTCTCCCAATTGAATTAAAAAAAGTTGTGAACTCCACAATTAATTTTATTAAATCCAATATTAGCCGCTTTTAAAGTAATGAATAATTCTCCTCATGTTATGCTTTCAGGAAGTGGCGCAGATCAGTTTGCTAAAAAAGAGGGCTTAGAAATTAAATTTTATTGACATTTTTCTTCATTCGTCTTAAAAACATTTTTGTAGAAATAGACAATCCATTTATTCCTTATAAAAGAAAAGTAATCCAAATTCCAGTAGCTCCTGCAGAACCCTATAACGTCAGCAATGTTCCTTGCCATCGCATAATACTACACTTTTAATGATTGCATGTAATTGAAATTGTCCTTAGCTGACTCAAATTGACTGGTGTCTCTATAAGCTTCTTGCTCAATTATATGCCTTGAAAGGCCTTTTGTTTTTCCATGAGCTAAAATAGACGGGAAATCAATAGAGCCTTTTCCAAGTGTACAAGATTCAAACTTATTTTCCGAAAGACTTAAATAATCTTTAACATGACAATATTTAAATCTTTCGGGATGTTTATTAAACCACTCTATAGGGTCTTCCCCGGCTACCACAACCCAGTAAATATCCATTTCAAAATCTACCAAATTTTTATCTGTATTTTCCATAAGAACATCTTGTAAATAAATCCCGTCCTTTTTAGTAAAAGAATAGGCGTGATTGTGATAAGCAAATTTAATCCCATTATTTTTTGCAATCTGGCCACATTTATTAAACCTTGAGGCATGTCTTTTAAAAGCGTCTATTTCTTTTTTCCCTCCACCAAGGCTTGGACATATTAAATACTCCATCCCGATTTCACCTGCTTGAGCAGATTTTTCTTGAAAACTTTCTAAATTATCTGTATTACCACAATGACTGGAAATCATTTTCATTCCTAAATCATCAAGGTATTTTTTAAATTCTATGTTTGTCATTCCCCAAAAAAGGCCAAATTTTCCTTCATATCCTTCAATATATTTATATCCATATGAGGCTAATTTTTCTAAAGTGCCTTTAGGGTTTTTTGTCATTTCGTCTCTTAAAGAATACAATTGGATTCCAAAAATATTTTTCTTAATACTATAATTAGTAGTACATGCATTTAGGGCAAATGGGGTCACCATAGATGTCGTGATTATTGAACTTTTTAAAACAAAATCTCTTCTCTTCATTTTTTTAATGTTATAATGAGCATTCTTTATCATCGAAGATATGTAAAATCATCAAAACATAACTAGTAGATTAAGATTTACTATATTTAGTATTCACAAAAATGTTATTATTATGAAAAAATTATTATTATTATTTACTTTAAGTTTCTTGGCTTCGTGCAATAACACTGCTATTCAAAAAGTAGCATCGTCACTATCTCCAGACGCGGAGATTATAGAGGTTGAGGTTAATACTCCTGCAGGATATTTATCTACAGCTAACGGCAAAACTGATGCTTATGACGGGGATCCTTCAAATTTAGAGCTATGGGATCAATATATCGATGCTCATAACAACAAAGACTTAGATGTTATTCGTGAAATGAATGCAGATTCAACACAACAGTTTGGTGGTTTCAAAGTTTTTGATGCCTTCGGCGATGTTGTCGATGGTGTTGATAGCCATATAGACAAATTAAGTGGATGGTTTGAAGCTGAAAATCCACAATGGAATACATTCTTTTCTTATACTATGAAAGTTGATGGTCAGATTGGTGAGTGGGTAATTTCAGGCCATAGTCTTAAAACAACTGTAGATGGTGAAGAAAAAATGAGAATGGATTTGGCTGATGCCTATATTGAGGATGGAAAAATAGGTGCTTTTTGGATTTATACTAGGGCTGTTCCTCCTCCGGCTAAATAGTTAACTAGATACAAAAAAAGCCCTGTCTTTCTTAAGACAGGGCTTTTTTAATTTTTAATAAGAATTAATTAGCTTGTTTTAATAGGCAGTGATGGATTTTTGATCCAATTAAATAACGAACTTAAAATTCCGTAAAAGAAGCTATAGAAAGCTAATGCTACGTAAAGTTGTGCTAAAATAATTGCCACTTGAACATATTGCCAGCCAACTGCTAATGCACCATCAAGGGTGTATCCTGTCGCTTCAGATCCTGTAACATCCCACGCAAAGAAGTCACCAATAAATCCTCCAACAAAATCAAGGCCAAGCATTGACGTGAATGCAGCCATAGCGTCTACAGGCAGCGCATATGCATATGCAAAGCCATCTGTTAAACCTGCGCTAATTGACATGCCGCCAGAACCTAGCACCCATCCAATAGTTGCGCAAATAGCTCCAAATAAAGCAGCTAAAGCCGTAATATGACCAAGAGCTTTAATGTGTACAACGATGACATCTTTAAAAAAGAAATCAACAATTCCGCTTTTTGATGCAGCTAATGAGTCTCCAGCAGATCTTACAACTTGAGCGATTGGAAATGCAGCATAAATTAAAACCAATGTGCATAAGCCTGCGGATGCTTTACCTAAGCCATCTGCCGCACCAAGGGCATCCAGCCCTCCCGTTACTACTGAAACTAGCATTCCTACAAGAACAACTAACGCGCCAACTCTGAAAACAGTTCCAGCCCAGCTAGCTATAGAGCCTTCAGAACCTTCCATCGTTGCGTTGAAGTTATTTTTAGGAAGCTTTTGATTTACCAGATTAGGTAAATCTAAAATTTGATTAATAATCTTATCCATAATATATTATTTAGTTAGATAATGAAAATACAAAAAATTTATCACTTTACTAATACTTTAACATTTATTTACATGTTTCCTAATGAGATTCTCGCTTTAAAATATCTTATTTTATGGATTAAATAATCTAATAATTATTCCTTATTATGCTTTAAGATAGATTTAATAATTCTTAAGTTTGCCATTCGTATATAAATGCGAGGTCCTATAGCTCAGTTGGTTAGAGTAGCTGACTCATAATCAGTTGGTCCCTGGTTCGAGCCCAGGTGGGACCACCCTTAAAACCCTTCTTTATTAGAGGGGTTTTTTGCTTTTTAGATGTTTAGCAACAACTTGCTTAAAGGTATAAAATCTTGGCAACTATATGGCAACTACAACTTCTCAATTAAATTTTAATACTGAAAACACAAAATCAAAACTCAAATCCGTTATATAAATGTAATGGGTTTAGATTTGGTACATAGAACTCTCTAAGACGTTAGAAAACCAAGATATTTTCTACAAAGAACCTTTAGATTCCCAATAAGGTTCAACGTTGTAAACTCGCATAGAGTACACAAGTGGGTAAGTGTAGCAGTTTTTCCTGTGTCAGTAGTAATCGACACCGATTGAATAGGTTTTCTGCCTTGATACTGATGGAGGGTTCTTCATATAAAAAGAATAGTATCTTTTTTAAGTGAGGTGCGGAGTAACTTAAGATAAAGTGCCCTTGCGGGCAGTCTGGTACGAAAAATTTAAATAATAAAATACTAATAAATACTACTATGATTTATTCTTTCTGTTTTTCCACATATCATACAATGAAGATGTTAGTAAGAACATTCCAATTAACATTAATGGAACTAATATATATGATGGAAGCTTAAAATATATATCAATAATAATTATTAGAGAAACTATCATCAATCCAAAAAATGATTTATAATTCATAAACACTAATATAAATAAATATGCCACGACCTAAAGGTTCTCCTAATAAATTGACTAAAGAAATAAAAGAGAAATTAAGTGAAGTACTAATGGATGCTATGTCTACTATTGATATAGATTCAATGACACAAAATGAAAGATTGAAACTTATTCAAATAGGACTTACTTATGTAGTTCCCAGATTAAAACACACAGAAGAAATCAATGAAGTACCTACAAACTTTCAAATAGAAATCATAGACAAGACCTCCGATGTAGATAAATAAACTTTTGTAAATTGTAAGTTTAATCTCAAAACTTATTAATTATGAAAAAATTAATCCTTTTAATATCAATAATTGTTTTTTCTTGCAGCACACAAAAAAATAATTCAGAAAATCCAATTGATTTTATTTATACCCCAACTTCCTTAGATAATTTTATAATTGGTAGTAATGAAAATACTATGATTGTTCAAAAAATACATAAAGCTATAATTGATAAAGATTTTGAAAAAGCATATACATATATATCTGATGATATAATTATGAACAATGCTGACGGTACATCAGTTGAAGGTTTAGAAAATTTTAAATCAGCAATAAATCAAGCATATTCTGATGTAACTTTTTCTAATTATGAAGTATTCGTCAATATCCCTTTAATAGCAAAAAGCAACGATACTGAATGGGTAGTTTTATGGGACAAAGTAGATATTACTGATTATAATGGTAATACAAAATCTGAAAATTATCAAGAAGCGTTTAGAATTAAGGATGGTAAAGTTAATTTTATAAATCAGTTTGCAAAGCCTGACATAAATTAAACTAAACTAGACTCTTTTGAATTTTTCTTGAATAGTTGTAGATTCGCAAGTCTAATTAAATAATTATAATATGGAAGTGTTTGGATTAAAAACAACTGTGGAAACCTTAAAAAAAGATGTTGAAGAATTAAAGAAAGAAGCCTCCACTAATTAAACTCCCCAACTTAGTGTTGTTTATCGTGGCAAGGTTTACAGAGAGAAACTAACCATTTAATAGGTTCTTTACCTATTTTATATTTAGCATATCTTTTATGATGTACTTGAGTTGCTTTTTTACCACAATATTGACAAGTCCAATTATCTCTTTTTAAAACTACATATCTTTTTCTTTGCCAAGCATCTGTTTTAAGATATTCCCTGTATTCATTAGTTCTATCAGCAGACCAAATATGACCTCCTAACCATTTGCCAAATATTGCTTCTTTGAATACTTTAGAAAAAAACCCCATTATTCAGGTGGAAAATGACTTATATATCCAAATCCTTCTGCAACCATAAATCCTATCTTGCCTTTATAAGAGGAATCAGCACAGCTATAAGAAACATAGTCAGTTCCATTATAGTTAAGAATTTTATAATACTTACATTTTTCTTTTACTTCTTCAAAAATTACATCATAAACATCATCTGTTTCATTTTCTTCATCCTCCTGTTCTGAAGCTGTTGATAGCAATGCCCCTAAAAGTGGAAGAACTCCCATTCCTTCTATTTTTGCAACATTACTTAATAAACTTCCATAGCCAGCTTTTGAAAATCTAAAACTCCATCTATTATCTTTAATATTATATGATGTCCATTTTGAAGATTTATTTCCATTTATTGAATCTTTCATAATATCATAACCATATGTAACCCAACCATCATCATTATCATTAAACTCATAACCATTTTCAATTACAACCTTCTTAAATATATCAACAGAACTAATAGACATCAAATCTTTATAAGTAACCTGACTAATGAGATTAAAGGAAACTGTAAGATTAGAATTAGTTTTTTCATAGTTGTCTGTTTTACAATAATTCAATATTTTTTTAACAACAACTTTTGTTTTCTTGGATTGGTGGACAAGCAACAGTACCGTATGAGCAATAAACACAACAATCGC
>LWDU01000719.1_pt1 | contig 10878 bp, 17 predicted proteins | sample 727161 | NCBI WGS metagenome assembly LWDU01 (sample SAMN04566230, study PRJNA314399) | hydrothermal vent metagenome | isolation source: deep sea hydrothermal plume seawater | place: Mexico: Gulf of California, Guaymas Basin | collected 2004-07-11 | reverse complement strand
TCCATTTCTGCGCATTAATTTCTGATAGATTCAAAGACTCTAGAATTCTCGTATAAATACCCATTCTAACTCCAAAAAAAGATTATAGCTTCCTACATTATTTATAATTATCTTAACCTGCTATCGGTTCAGGTGGGTCTGGAGGGCCTGATTTTGGCATTATGCAACATTTCTGGTGAGCTTCGATGAAAACCTCAGCGTCAAGATCATGCCAACCTAGGCATGTCTCATCATCCATTATTTCTGCGACCAGATTGCCGTGCTGGTCTTCCATAATGTAAACGAGATTGTTGATAAATGTGTGGGACTTGTCTGTGATGAATAGGCAGTGAGCCATTACACCAAGTTCTGGATAGATATAGTATTGGCCTGGTTCAAAGGCCATTACGGCGGGAGCATTTGCTAAAGAATTTTTAAACTTCTCCTTTCTAACTTCATCTAAATTGATTATTTTATTCTGGCTCACCTGTAACCTTCAGTGGAAAGTTATGTTCACGAGCAGATTCTGTTACATCGTATATCTTGGATTCAGCTATCTGATAATCATAAATTCCAGCAATAGCCTTACCTTGTTTGTGTACTTCTAGCATGATAGAGTTCGCTTCTGGCTCAGATTTACTAAAATATGCTTGCAATGACCATAAAACGAACTCCATTGATGTATAGTCATCGTTATGATAAATTACCTTGAATTTATCTGGTATGCGTGGATCTTTCTTTTTCTTCTTTTCCGGTGGTCTATCCATTACTTCAGCATCTTCTACTGAGTCTATGTGTTCCATATTACATTTCTGTATTGATGGTTAGCTTCTCTGGTGCTTGTTGGATTGGGGGTGGGCCCGGTTGCTGCTGTTGTTTTGCCATTTCTTGTTGTTTCTCGTAAGATCCCTTATCTATGAAATCAGCATTGAATGATATGCTTCTTCGCTCTTGGTCACCTTCAGTCTTGAATGGATACACACAATGCTGGAGATGTGCAGGAAACAGAAAAAATTCACCCACTGCTGGTTTAACTTTCACCATGTTACGCGTCAAGCGAGAATTAATACCTGCACCCCCAATGAACATGATACAACCATCATCATCCCGTTCTGGCTTAGTTGATGGCAGATATTCTGGAATTTTGAGATATAGTACCGTTGACATTGCACATTCAGTATGAACATGCAGTGGATTATATTCTCCTTCCCATTGACTGATAATCCAGGCGCTCTTCATTTGTGTCATCCATTGTATATCTTTAATCTTATCAACATCATAAAAAGCTGCTTGTTGTATTGAACAAGCTTTAACATATTCACCAACAACATTCATAAGCCAATTGAATACCGTGCCACCNNGCATAAATGGAGGCAGTACAACTCTCCATAAAACATCAGCCCAAGGCATGATAGGAACAACCTCAAGTTGTGTTACTCCAGCTTTACCTGCTTTTCTATCTAATCGTTCTTGGTTTCTTCGTTGTTGTCTATTCATAGTCGAATCCCGAAAAATCTCGCTTTTTAAATTTTCCATTTGTTGCTACATCAAATGAGGGTGTATCATCTTCTTGGCCAGTATCGACCAATTCATCTTGAGCTGCTTGACTCACATCAAACAGTCTCATCTTTGCTCTATCAATACCTACCACAAATTTACGATTTATAGTAGGGTCATTATATCTATTCTTCAACTGCTTTACTAGTATTTGTCCGAGCTGTTCCATTTTTTCTGTTGAAATGATGGCAAACATAAAATCCGCCGTAGCAGGTAATCCAAAAGATTCGCTTGTGTCTTCCAGACCCACATCCGTATTGGAGTATCCTGCCCTTGTTGTTTGAGTTGCTGATACAATCGGGATCTTATTTTCCACAGCAAATCCACGGAGCTCCTCAGCAATGGATTTGATATAGGTATACGAGTTGACATTTGCACCTGCCTTTATTCTAGAGGATGTACATATATTAATATAATCAACAAAAATAATATCAGGTACAAAAGACCTTTTTAGATTCAGTTCATTTAACAATGCACGAAAATGATTAACACCTGCTGAAGCTGTGGGGTATTCTTTAACAATTAGTTTACCCTTAATTGTTTTATTTAGATTACTAATTTTTCTGTCATAAATGTCTTTGGGTAATTCATGCAAATCATCTATTGAAACATCTAGCAAATTAGCATCAATTCTTTCTGCTATTTTTTCTTCTGCCATCTCTAATGTAATATAAAGTACATTTTGGTTTTGAGATAGACAAGAAGATGCTACATGGCACATGAACAATGACTTACCAACTCCAGTACCCGCAAGACAAATATTTAACGTCTTCTGTGGTAATCCTCCTTTTGATATTTTATTAAAATATTCCAAATCAAAAGGAATACGGTCTTCCACACGATGATAATAATCAAAGCGGGCATCGCTATCATCAAGGTAATCATGCCCAACATGAGGATCAAAACTAACAGCAAGGGCATCAGAAAGAATGTCAGGAATAGCCCCCTTATCAGCCGTGGACTTCGGATTGTCCAAGATTGAGATTGATTCGACCACTGCATTGTAGATTGCCTTATCTTGGCAGAATTTTTCAGTGATGTCCAATAGCCAGTTGATATCCGTGTACTCTTCTGAATTGGAATTGATTTCATCTAAAAGCTCTATTGATTCTTTAAACTCTTCCTCGTTTATTTTCATCTCTTGAAGCTCAATCACCAGAGCTTCTTTTGAGGGTAGAGTATTATATTTAATTACAAAATCATTTACTTTATCGTATACTATCTTATCAGCATTTTCTGTAAAATACTCCATTTTAAGAAAGGGCAAAACCTTTCTGGTGTACTCTTCATTCTGTAGTAAGTTCTTCAGTATCGCTGTTTCTGTTCTCATTTTCTGCTGATTTCCATAATAGTTCAATTATTGCTTCACCAATTTTCTTTTCAAATTCTTCTCCCTGCTCATCAGTAATGTCTCTCTCACCAATATCGCCTGGCACCATCATAAAATCATATTCATAGTCACAATTAAGTGAGCCATCTTCATTCAATTTCCGGTAAGTTTGAAAATTTTTATACTTTAATATAACATTTGCAAAGGGCCCTTCTATGATTTGAATACAGAGATCGTTATCATCAGTATCAATTGGATTCGGAACTACCCGAAACCAGTTATCCTTCAGTCTGCTCTTCGGAATTACTGGTGCTAAGTTCGGCATCATTTCCCCTTCCATAAGTAAATTCTTTATTAGCAGCTACTTCCAAGGCATCCATAACATCATCTGTAAAATATTTTTCTGGTTCCTTCATTATTTTTGTACCAAATATTTTTGTACCATCTGGCAATTCATAACGAGTTGATACTTTCTTAAGTATACCATATTTTTCAGCTAAGTCAAGCAATCCATGATATCTACTAAGCCCCTCATCATAAGTCAAAAGAACATCAACTTGTTTGTTTTCTTTGGTAAGTCGCGACTTGTAATTTTTACAATGAATGATATTTCCGATCACATCAGTTCCATCCTTTTCTTTCCTCTTGGAGAGAAACACGATGTTAGATGCAGCATACTGGAGCCCAGAACCACCGCCCATTACACTTTGTGGAAACATGGTTCCAACCTGCTTATAGGTGTGATTGGTGACTAGTAAAGGAATACCAGCCTTAGCAAGTTTCAACGTAAGAACTCTGAACGCACCCTTTACGATTCGTGCCTTCGTCATATCTACCTTGTCCGCACCCGCAGATACATCACCCACTTCTTTAGCTGTAGATAACATTCCCAGACTATCGAGACAAAGCAATAATGGTTTGTCACCCTTTTCTATATGAGTGTCAACTACTCTGGAGGCTTGATTTGCAAACTCCTGAATAGTTGCTACTGGAAGTTGAACAAATCGGTTAGGGTCAATGCCACGCTCCTCAATCATCTGTGGAGTAAGAGCAGATTCTGACTCAAAGTAAAGAACACCGCCGCTAGGATTATCTGCAAGAAACTGTCTGCACAACCCCAATATAAAGAAAGACTTTCCAGTTGCCGATTCCCCAGCAAAAGCAGTAATCTTATTTGTCGGCAACCCCTTGTACAGGCTTCCAGAAATAAGTGCATTAAGTATATAACTTCCCGTATCAATATATTCATCTACATTTCCTAACATTCCATCTACAACCTTAGATGCATATTCATTACCAGTTGCAGATATCAATTCATCTAAAAAATCACTCATATTCATTATTCCTTTTTTGTATTTCAGTCATTACTCTTACTACTAAATGATTGAGCTGTACTCTATCACTATAAGATTCTGACCGTTCTCTGCCCCTTATTAGCTCATCATAATGAGTATTTAAATCTTCTAAAAACCATCCTCCATAGTCAATTTCCTGACCGTCCATTTATACCTTTAAGTAAAAAAATTCATAAGGGTGGATTTTCTTTCGTAGTCCCAACCAATAGTGTCAAGTAGGCCCCGCATCGGGTCAAGAAATGATTTTTGAAATTGCCTATCATAATCAATATAATTATCTAGTTTAAATTCTTTAGGTAATGTAGTCAACATAGCAATAGAAGAATCACCAGTAGGATTAGGTTCTTTTAAATATGTATATTTAATCTTTTCCCCTTCTTGAATCATGAGATATTTTTTCGTCAACTTGTTTTTCTGTAACATCATATTATAAATTAACGAACCCTTGACATGCAATGGCGTAGACTTTCGATAAATTGAAGCTGAATCTGCATATTTTTTAAGACCTCTGACAGACCGCGGAAATGCTACATCCTCGGCAGGAAGTCCCTTAAACTGTTCACGATAACTATCAATGAAGTCTATAACATCGTCTTCTGTTCCATTCATTACAATCACGAATGCTTTCTTCAAGGCATTGCGAACTGTCTCTGGAGTTGAAGACTTAACCGCCTCAATCCCCATTATCTTGAGTTTGGGTTCATCATACTGAACACCTTCTGAATTATGAACATTCAGAATATAATGTTTCTTAGCAGTCCAGATACCGACATCAGCCAATACCTCGCGTGTCATTACCATCTTCTGTTGAAAGGCATTAACATACTCTGCCATCTCATCATAACAATTATCAATTACACCTTTGAGTTTACCCTCACAGACCGTATCCATAAACTTAATAATTTTATCTGTATCAGTAAGCCCTACTTTCTGTACGAGTGAATCAAAAGCAATGTATAGAGAATCGGTGTCAGAAGCAATGACATAATCTTTTCCATCAGTCTCCAGTAATTTGTTCAAATACTTGTTGACTGCATTCTCTGCCCAACGGATAGAAAGTTGACCAGCAACAGACACCGCCTCAGCATTCCTCTCATCATAATATCGGAACCATTGATTACCAAGAGCCCCATAAGCTGAGTTAAGAGCAATCTTCAAATTTAATTGACGAGTATGATACTGGGCCAATTTATTAGAATCAGCATTACTACCTTTTTTCTGTTCCGCAATCAATAAGTCCTTATACTTCACACGGTCAGTATACATCTGCTCCATTAGTGCAGGAAGAAACCCCTGTTTCTCGCGAGTGTATAATGAACCATTTGGAGTCATAGTTAAATTTTTCTCCTTGAGGAAATCCGTATCAGTCTCACGATTAAGCATAGAGTCCACCATTGAACCAGTAGGATGCATTCCAACCAGAGTCTCTGGAGAAATGTTGTACTGCATAATCAAATGTGGATACAGAGAATTTAAATCGAAACTACCTACCCATTTATGCCTACCCACTTGTGGTGTTTTTACATAAGCACCCTCATACGCACTAGTTTTCTCATCATGTTTCTTTTGGGGAATTACAATATTCTTTTCTCTAAGATGATTGTAAATGATCATATCCCACATCTTTACTGGACTGAATACATCATTATAATTAATCTTAGCCAAATAAGCTAGAGAAATTATCATCTCAAGAATTTTCATTTTCTCCTCAAGACGCTCAACTAAAACTACATCATGTACGTTATAGTCCACAAACTTCTGAAAATTTGTTTTGTATAATTCATGGAGTGAAGCATATTCTGAATAATCTAATTTCTTTTCTCCAAGTTCTACATAAGCTATGAAGTTCAAAGCATACGATTCCCTATTCACATAAGTGAACTTACCATACGCATCCATATAGTCAATACTGGAAATTCCAATAATGTCATAAACTTGCTGTTTTCTACCACCCATCAGGTTCACTTCTTGCTCTCTAAGCCATCCCCAAGGAGAGAGCTTATCAGCCATCTTTGAACCAAGTATCCTAACGATGCGGTTTACTAGATACGGAATATCAAAAAAACGACTATTCCAACCAGTAACAATATCTGGATAATCGGCAGACCAATCTAGAACAAATCTTTCAAGTAATTCTACTTCATCTCTGCAATGAATATATTCTACACCACTTGGTGGAGTATATTTACCACAAGCATAAACATTGAACTTACCATTACATTTTATAGAGATAGCAAGAACTTCTTCATTAGCTTCTCTGATATTGGGGAATCCATGCTCTGAGCCACACTCAATATCAATGAATGCAATTTTAATCTTAGATAGATCGTAATCTATCATGCCCTGATATTGGTCAGAAATGAATGAATACTGGAATTGCTCGACCCCATAGACATCGGAACCATAGTCTCTCATAGCCTGTCTAGACTCTTTCATAGAGCCCCATTTAACAGGAGAAACCACTTTACCGTCTAAAGTTTTCCAGTTTGAATTTTTCTGTGAAGGAACATATAAGGTGGGCTCATAGCGAACCTTTCTTTGGAAAGGTACTCCATGACCATCAACACCCCTCAACGCAATAAAATTACCGTGAGGTTGTACATTAGTATAAAACATTTATTGGTATTTTTGATAGGAAATTTCTAAGTTGTCAAATATATTATAACACCATTTAACCTGTTTGTCAACCCATAATATTCTACCCGAAAAGGCACCAATCAAAAATAAAAATTGAAGGTACATTTTTAGGAAAATGCCTATTAAAATAGAAGACCCTCTTTGTATAAAGTCTTGCCCTTGATTCTTAAAGCTGTCGTAATTTTTTGACGGTTTGAACCATCTTTTTTGAAAGAACAATGTACCCATCCGCTGTTTGGCTTTCCTTTAGTATAAAACTCTAAAATAAGCTGATCAAAATCTAATTCGTTACTAATCCAAGTTGCAACTTCGGCGTTTGGAGTTCCCATCTGTTCAAAATCTGCGGCCTGACCGAAACAATGTTGACTTGTTTTGGAACCACCTACCTTACTATTCAGGTCTGGGGATCTATAGCCACTGTTGACTGCAATAACTCCAAACTTTTCTCTAACTGGTTGCAACACATGATGTGTAAGTATAGTGAGATTCACAATTTCTTCGAGTCCAGGCTCATTTGCAATTCCCATTCTATCTGCTGTTGAACTCTTTGTAAGTTCATTCAGCCAAAAGTTTTGTGATAATCTCATGTTTCCCTTACTTCACTATTTCAAGTGATTGTGTATTAGGATCAAATCTAACCTTGACCGTCATTTCTATTGGTAAAATTTTTCCATCTTTTAGATTTATTGGTAATTTACCCTCAATTGCACCTATCAATGCTTCTCTTGCACTAGTAAAGGTATGAGTTGGGTCTTTTTTGACAATTTCATCCAGTTCTTTTTTAGCTTTATCTGGGAGTACATCATCAATCATTTTTTCTACATGGTCTTTTGCTAGGTTTTGAGCCCTGTCAATCACTAGTCCAGCGACAACATTAAATAATAATCCTGCAAGAGGTAACATAATTTTCCTTAATTTATAACTTCAGCGTCTTCAACATCTTCTGTCCCGACTACTTTATTTAGGATTTCAGTAACCCATTCTGGGCCACGTTGTGTATCTGGGAAACCATCTACTGAGGCTCTCCAAACAATATCAGCACCAACTTCAATGATAATGTCATCTTCTGGAATTTCCATTTTCTGAACATCAGATGGCTTACCTACGAGTTGTGGCTTGTGGTTTGCAATACCTGCAGTGATTTGAATACCATGAGGAAATCCATACTTTTCATTCATATAGATGCGGACTGATCTTCCACCCTCAAATACTGGTGCCCTCATACTATCGGGAATTTCCATATTTTCCATCCCCTTACCAGTCGAGGTATCAAGGACTACACCCTCATCTTCGTTTTCTGGTTCCTCAAACTCTTGCTCTACTTTTACTGTTTTATCTTCCGTATTTTCTTCGGTATCAACCTTAAATACTTCTTCTTCTTTTGCCATTTTAACTCCAAATAGTAGTGGGGGGCAATTACCCCCCGCGTAATAATTAAGTACCGATTTGAATAAGCCGTGGCTTCTTCTCATCAGGTATCACTCTCTCAAGATTGATGATAAGCATACCATCCTTGAGATCCGCACCCTTTACAACTACATCATCGGAAAGAGTATAGGTACGAGAAAAGGAACGCCTTGCGATTCCTTTATGTACGAAAGAATCAGAATCTTCTTCCTCTTCTTTTTTATCTTTAGAACGAATGACTAATTGGCCATCTGTAAGTTCCACCTCAATATCATCCTTTGAGAAACCAGCAAGGGCTAACTCAATGACATATTGAAGATCATTTACTTTTCGTATATTGTATGGTGGATATCCCTGTTCACGATTAGTGTCCATATCGAAAAAACGGTCAAAGACTGAATCGAATCCTACTGAGAATCCCATCATCTTCTGAACGTCTTGGGGCGTAAACGCGGAGTGTCGTGCTAAAACATAATGCCTCCTTATAAAGCGAGGTTAAAAATAATACTCTCCCCATAGCACATGGCAGAGAGTTTGTAGTACAAGGCCATCACTATGATGCACCTCAATCACGCCAACCTTCCCCTTTCAAGAGGTGTTGACAGCGATGTTTTAAAACTATCCAAAATAGTTCAGTCAAAGTGTCGGCTGTATAATTGCCAACTCCATGAATCAATAATTTATATTTAGCCTCCATCATATCTTCATCAATCATCCAATTTACATTTATAAATTTTGCCATAATAAAAAAAGGGTGAGTGGATAGTAGGACTAGGATTTACCTACAACATCGGGGAACAAGCTACCATTTCGTAGTTGACCCTCTATACCAGTACCCTCGCTGGAACGCGAGATGTGACCCCCAGCTGTTACCAACTGGGTAGCCGCGGCACCACCCGTGAACTGTCTGACTATCCTCGCTTTCGTTAGGATTGTTATCAGCACATCCAGAAGCCGTCGCCTCTTGTATTCACCCTTTAATTATAGTATAACATATATATATGATTTGTCAAGTACTTTGAGTTACTTTTTGTTATAAATTCCCCAAAGAACCCAAAGTGCTACCAAACCGACTAAGCCTTCAGACCCCAATTTGCTGACTAATGCAACAACTGAGCCAACGACATCAAGACCAAGGAATGGAATAGTTGCACCAAAAATCACTTGAAGTACGACTCCAAGTGCAATAAGTGCGAGACCTACTTCTGTAAGTTGGCGAATCCAACCTAATAGTTTTTCTACCATGTAAACTCCTGTGATTATTAAGTTCCTGTTGAACCAAAGCCGCCATCTCGTTCAGTCTTCTGAGTTGGTTGTTCTTTGATTTCCTCTAAACTATGATATACCTTTTCTACCAATTCAGCCTGACATATCCTATCTCCATTATTTATAGTCTTTGGAGATTGCGAAATGTTAGTCATCATAACAAAAATTGGTTCAACATAGTCATAATCAATTATACCTTCACAATTAGTGAGGTACACGCCGTCATTCCAGACCAAACCAGACCTAGAATGCAGACGAACTGAATATCCCTTTGGAATGTCAAAAATCAATCCAGTAGGAATTAAAACACGCTCCATGCAAAATATTGAAATTGAAGTACCCCTTACCGGCTTTTCAATAGTCCTGTTCAATGTATCTTGATTCAACTTATAAGTAGTATTTTCAAGTATACATGCATGAACATCAAAACATGCTGACCCTTTTGTTGCAAAATATGGGTCTTTTACACTAGCGTTTAATTTGTAATATTTAAGTGATTCACTGCTGCTCATATTCACCTTCAATTTTTTTACTCCCAATATTATATTTAGCTGTTAGATTCCATTGATCTTTTTCTTTGAATGCTAGAATCTTAAGCTGATTTAGAGGAACTACTAATTCCGCTGTCACATCAGGACTAACCAACTTGATCAATCCCCATTCCGCCAATAAATTTGCTACCGTATTTTTTCTCGCTTGGTCATTTTCTGAATAATTGGTAGGTTTACCATCAAGTGCAAATAATTCTTTAAAGTGTACAATAAAATATCTACCTTGCTTATGTAGGATATGACAAGATTGATATAAAGTTTTATCTTTTCGAGAAGCTACTCCAATTCTTGTCAATGTCTCTCGCACCTTCAGAAAATCATCTGGGGTTTCTAAGGTGCATTCTACCATCGTATCAACTGTTACATTCATTTCTCCACTCCACCCTGATTCAGTTTGCATCTGATATAGACCAGTTGATCCACTGAAAGAACTTGCAGAGCATTCTTGGCCTTTTCATTACCAAATCCATAATACTCTTTGACGATATCTAAATCATCAAGCTTCTCAGGTTTCAACCATTTACTATACCGTTTCTTCTTTCTGATACTATTTAGTAAATAGTCAAACTGAAGGCGTGAATCAAGGTGGTGGTTTCTATTAATTTCGTTTGCTTGAAAGATGGTGTCCATAAAGAAAGACAACCCGCGATTCACAATGAAAGCAGCATACTTCTTCTCATCTTGAGAAGTCAGCATGACATCTTCTTTGGACTCGTTGATTGCCTTTAGATAATCAAATGGACTCATACAGCTTCTTCTAAAAAATCATATACTGATTTAGTTGTATTTTTTTCAT
>LWDU01042864.1_pt1 | contig 10881 bp, 10 predicted proteins | sample 727161 | NCBI WGS metagenome assembly LWDU01 (sample SAMN04566230, study PRJNA314399) | hydrothermal vent metagenome | isolation source: deep sea hydrothermal plume seawater | place: Mexico: Gulf of California, Guaymas Basin | collected 2004-07-11 | reverse complement strand
AAATAATTTATTCAAGTTCGCTCCATTTTTCATAAAGAATTTCAAGATCAAATTCAAGTTTAGCCAGTCTAATTAGTTCGTCCTGTGATTCGTCCTTAGCGAAGAATTCTGGGTCTGCTAACTGTAGTTGAATTTCCCCAATTTGTAGCTCAAATTGCTCAATTTTTTCTGGAATTTTATCTAACTCTTGTTGCTCTTTGTAGCTAAGTTTTTTGCTCTGTAAAGGTTTGGATATTTTAATTGGCTTGTTTTTTGATTTTTGAACACTAACTTGTTGCTGTTTTTGTACTAAGTAGTCGTCATAACCACCCGCATATTGATTGATTATTGCGTCTCCGTCCATCACAATGGTAGAGCCAACAACGTTATTTAAGAAAGTTCTATCGTGTGATATAAGTATGAGTGTTCCGTTATAGTCAACTAGCATCTCCTCTAGCAGCTCTAAGGTCTCAACGTCTAGGTCGTTTGTTGGCTCGTCTAGTACGAGCAGGTTGGCTGGCTGAGAAAGTATTTTAGCCAGCATGAGTCTATTCTTTTCACCACCAGAAAACATTCTGATAGGGGCCATTGCCTGCTTACCGGTGAATAAGAACTGCCTAAGGTAGCCTATTATGTGTTTACTTTTTCCCCCAACATCTATACGCTCTCTGCCTTCAGATACAAAGTCCATTGCTATCATGTTCGGGTCCAACATTTCTCGCATCTGATCAAAGTATGCCAGTTCAATTGTTTTGGATCTCCTGATAGAGCCCTTGTCAGGCTTTAGTTCACCAAGAAGTAACTTGATTAGGGTTGACTTTCCGGAACCATTGGCACCAATTATTCCAATCTTTTCACCCTTAAGGATGAGCATAGAGAAGTCCTTAACTAGCTCTATATCTGCTATCTTGTAGGATATATTTTTTACTTCAAAGACTAACTTCGAGACCCTCTTTTCATCCTCTAAGGAGTGTATCCTTACTTTGCCTTGCTTTTCTCGTCTATTGACGAATTCCTGCCTCATTTTTTGTAAAGCCCTTACCCTTCCCTCATTACGAGTCCTCCTGGCCTTTATTCCTTGCCTAATCCAGGTCTCCTCTTGGGCAAGCTTTTTATCAAACCTTGCATTGGCAAGGTCCTCAGAGTGCAACTTATCATCTTTACGTTTAATGTAGTCAACATACCCACAATCAAAGACTGACAATTGGCCACGATCTAAGTCAAAAACCTTGTTAACAATTCCCTTCACAAAAGAGCGGTCATGACTAATAAGTAATAATGTTCCATGGAAATCATTGAGCATTTTTTCAAGGTCCAATATTGCACTAATATCCATATGGTTGGTTGGCTCATCAAGCAGCAATATGTCTGGCTCCTGTATAAGTGCTCGGGCCAACATAACTCTCCTCCTCCAGCCACCAGAAAGTGTAGACAATATAGCGGCTGGGTTAAGATCAAAGCGATTAAGGATGGCCTCAATTTTGTGCAAATATGGCCAACCATCTAGGTGCTCAATCTTTTCCTGTATAGAGCTGGCCTTGTCTGGTTCATTGCTATTGAGTAGAGACTGGTACTCACTAATGATAAGGCCGACATCACCCAACCCCTCTGCAACTATATCGAAAAGGTTCTTGCCGTTGTCCTCTGGAGGTGTTTGTTCTAGGTGGCTTATCTTTATACCCTTTTTAACTTTTAGCACACCATCGTCAGCATGAATCTGCCCAGACAGCATCCTCATGAAGGTTGATTTGCCTTCTCCATTTCTACCTATGAGGGCAATCTTGTCGTCATTAAGGATAGTCCCACTGACCGCATCAAGTATTGGCTTTTCTGAAAATCTGATGGAAATATTATCTAGAGTGATAAGTGGCATGGGTTAAAATCATATATATTCAATAAACACCTTTAAGTATGCAATATTTTATTCGTTTTTTGTTGTTGTTTTGTTTAATTCAACTAACACACGCAGAGAGCATTGATGCGAAAGTGTTTTCTTCTGACCAGCAGCAGTCCCGCTACCGCTCGTTGATAGACGAAATACGCTGTCCAGTTTGCCAGGGACAAAGCATTGGAGGGTCAATGATTATTGATAACAAGAGTGACAATGACATACGCACATTCATGACTGACAGGTATGGAGACTTCGTTGTGTTTAAGCCGCCAGTTAATAATTCAACCTATCTGCTATGGTTTGCCCCCTTTGTATTCTTGTTTATAGGGCTAATAATATTAATTAGAAGCATTAAAAGTAATAGCCAGAATGGTCAAGAAAATGTAATAGACACCTCAAAGGCAGATGAGCTATTGAAGTAGTTAGAGTCGTTAGGCTTTATATAATTGTATGGATAATGAGAATAAACTTAGTGAGATAATGGTAGATGCCTATGCCCACCAAAAAAATGGTGATTTATCTTTTGCTATTCAGAGTTGGAATGATTTGCTTAAGTTCGAAGGTGTAAACAAAGAACTTCAGGCTAGTGCCTATTTAAATCTTGGAAACATACACCAACAGCAGGGCAACCACGATTTAGCTTTTGAGAGTATGTCTAGCGCAATAAATGCAAACCCTAACAGTTCTGAGGCATACTTTTGTTTGGCATATATAGAGCAAGAGAAGGGTTCATTAGGTAGCGCTATAGTTTTTTTTGAGAAGGCCCTAGAGATCAACCCATCTGACAGCGGCGCGTATAATAATTTGGGTAACTGTTATGACCTAACGGGGGACACAGATAGGGCCATTAATTCTTATTCTATGGCGATATCAATTGATGATGAGTACATTTCTGCAATATACAACAGGGGTAATTGTTATGCCAAATTGGGCAACAACGAATCCGCATTAAAAGACCTAAGTAGGGCAATCGAATTAGATGAAAATTTTTACCAGGCCTATTATAATCGTGGCACTATGCTCTCACGTATGGGAAAATTAAAAGAATCGGACCAAGATCTGGGTAAAGCTAAGGATCTGGCTCAGAAAGAACTTAACAGTAAAACACACTAGGAAAATTAAGTGATCGATCAAGACGACAACAAACTAATTGCCGAACGAAAATCAAAATTAGCAACACTAAGAGAGGCTGGCAACCCGTTTATCAATAACCTCAAACCAACACACCTGGCAAAATCAACTGCTGATACATATGGAGACCTCACCAAGAGCGACCTTGAACAGGAAAATGTTGAGGTTGTTGTGGCAGGAAGGTTGATGCTAAAGAGGGTCATGGGGAAGGCCAGCTTTGCCCACATTCAGGACTCTAGCGGACAGATACAGTTGTTTGTTACCAGAGACGAGTTGCCTGAAAATTTCTATAATGAGCAATTCAAAAAGTGGGACATAGGCGACATTATTTGGGCCAAAGGAGTACTATTCAAAACCAAGACTGGCGAGCTTTCAATTCGGGTTAACGGTATTAGCCTACTTACCAAATCTCTTAGGCCTTTGCCAGAGAAGTTTCATGGGCTATCGGACCAGGAGATTAGGTACCGTCAGCGCTATGTCGATCTAATAATAAACCAAGAGTCAAGAGACACCTTTAAGAGGCGCAGTCAAATTGTTTCCTATATTCGAGATTTCTTTAACGATAATGAGTATATTGAGGTCGAAACCCCTATGCTGCAATCCATACCTGGAGGTGCAACCGCAAAACCTTTCGAGACACACCACAACGCACTCGGCATTGACATGTACATGCGTATAGCCCCTGAGTTATATTTGAAGAGGCTAGTTGTTGGTGGCATGGATAGGGTGTTCGAGATTAATCGTAACTTTAGAAATGAGGGCTTGTCTACTAGACACAATCCAGAATTTACTATGATCGAGTTCTATCAAGCGTACGCGACATATCACGACCTCATGGATTTAACTGAAGAGCTACTGAGAGGTATTGCGATAGACGTTTGTGGGGGCGCAGTAGTTCATTACCAGGGTAGCGACTTTGACTTCTCCAAGGTTTTCGAGAGGATGAGTGTTTTTGATTCTATACTTAAATTTAATCCCAAACTGTGTGCAGACGATTTAACTGAAAAGAGTGCCAGAGGTACAGCTAAGAAACTAGGAATCAATCTCAAAGATAGCTGGGGTCTTGGAAAGGTACAGATAGAAATTTTTGAGGCCACAGTCGAAGAACAACTTGTACAGCCAACATTCATCACCGAGTACCCTACAGAGGTGTCACCACTAGCAAGACTAAATGACGACAACCCGTTCATTACTGACAGGTTCGAATTGTTCATAGGTGGTAGGGAGATAGCTAACGGATTTTCAGAGCTAAACGATGCACAAGACCAGGCACAACGATTCAAAGCCCAGGTCGCAGAGAAGGATGCTGGAGATGACGAAGCGATGCACTACGATGCAGACTACATTCGAGCACTGGAGTATGGGATGCCGCCAACTGCTGGCGAAGGTATAGGCATAGATAGGCTCGTTATGTTGTTCACAAATTCAGCATCAATAAGGGACGTCCTTTTGTTCCCACATTTGCGCCCCGAGGTTTAAAAGAGTGATCCATATACTTACTGTTGACGGCCCGAGCGGTGTTGGCAAGGGGACCATAGCGAGGGCCGTAGCAAAAACTAAAGGCTGGCATTTGCTTGATTCAGGTGCAATTTACCGGGCATTCGCTTTGGCAGTTAACAACAGAGGTATAGATATAAATAATCACGATGAGTTGGAATCGCTAGCCAAAAACTTGGAACTAGAATTTTTCACTGAGAGCGATAGCGACCTTGTTAGTGTTCTGCTAGATGGTGTAGATGTGTCAAGCGAGATACGCAAAGAAGAGACAGGTGAGATGGCCTCAATGGTTGCCTCAATAGGCATTGTTCGTGCAGCCCTGTTGGAGCGTCAAAGAATGTTTGCTAAGAAGCCCGGACTTGTTGCTGATGGTAGGGATATGGGCACTAAGGTTTTTTCTGAGGCAAAATTTAAGGTGTTCCTGACTGCAACTCCACAAGAGAGGGCTAATAGGAGGCTAAAACAATTGCAACAGATGGGCTCCCAAGGTATAATCTCACAAATCTTAGCAGACGTTGTGGCGCGAGATGAGCGGGATAGCTCTAGAAAGCATTCACCACTAAGGCCTGCAGAGGATGCACTCATCATTGACACTACTGAATTGTCGGTTGATGAGGTTATCACTAAGGTGATGACATTGGTAGAAGCTTAAGCGGTTAAGCTTCATAAAAAAAACTAACCCGATATGAACTAGGCGAAAACCGTATATAGCCTAAGAATTACCGGTCAAAATCAAAAAAAATAATATGTCAGAATCATTCGCTGAGCTATTTGAAAATAGCGTAGAGCAACAAAGCGTTGCAGTTGGTGCCCTTTTAATGGGTACAGTAGTTACTATTACTAATGAAAGAGCAATAGTTAATGTTGGACTTAAGTCAGAGGGATTTATTGCCCTAGAACAGTTCAAGGATCATAATGGAGAATTAGAGATAGAAGAGGGCGACGTAGTTGAAGTAGCCCTTGACTCTATCGACGACGGGCTAGGGAACACCCTACTTTCCCGTGAAAAAGCTAAACGTATCAGGTTATGGAAGTCTTTAGAAGAAGCCATGAACTCCAAGGATACAGTAACTGGAATAGTTACAGGGGCAGTGAAGGGTGGCCTTACAGTTGATATTGGTGTGGTAAAAGCTTTCCTTCCTGGTTCATTGGTTGATGTGAGACCTGTAAAGGACTTCTCATACCTAACAGGACAAGAGATCGAAGCGATCGTAATCAAAATGGATTCCGTCAGAAACAACATAGTGATCTCTAGAAAGGCCGTACTTCAGGAGGCAAACTCAGCAGACAGAGAGGCACTACTAGATACTCTTGAGGAAGGAAAAGAGATTGATGGTATAGTCAAAAATCTTGCAGATTATGGTGCCTTCATTGATCTTGGGGGTGTTGATGGATTGTTACATATCACCGACATATCATGGCAGAGGGTTAATCATCCGTCAGAGAAGCTTAGTATTGGAGACAAGATTAAGGTCAAGGTTCTAAATTACGACAAAGAAAAGATGCGCGTTTCTTTAGGACTCAAACAGTTAACTGATAGCCCATGGAGCAATATTTCAGACAGACTGCCTATAGGCAAGAAGGTAACAGGAACCGTATCCAACCTCACAGATTACGGTGCATTTATACGTATCGAAGCGGGTGTTGAAGGGTTAGTTCATGTGAGCGAGATGGACTGGACCAATGCCAACGCAAGGCCATCTAAGTTCGTTAAATTAGGTCAAGAAGTTGACGTAGTTGTGTTGGACGTTCAAGAATCTAAGCACCGAATATCACTAAGCATGAAGCAAGCACAAGACAACCCATGGCAATCATTCGACGCGACATACACAAAGGGCGACAAGATAAACGTTAGCATTAAATCTATCACTGACTTTGGTTTGTTCGTTGGTCTACCTGGAGGGATCGATGGCTTAGTACATTTGGCAGACATTTCTTGGGAGAAGCAGTCATCTGAACAGCTGGTTTCTAATTTCACTAAGGGGCAAGATATTGAGGTGGTAGTTATTAATATTGACGCTGAAAAGGAGCGCATATCTCTAGGCCTTAAGCAATTATCTGAGGACGGATTTACTGCTTTTGCATCTTCCACCAAGAAGGGTTCTATTGTTAATGGTGTCATAGCCGAAGTCACACCGAGAGGTGCGGTGGTAACCTTGTCAGAAAACATTACTGGATACTTGAAGGTTAGTGAAATCTCTCAGGAGAGAATTGAGGACGCATCCACTGTACTAAAAACAGGTAACGATGTTGAGGTTGTCATAACCCAGATAGACAAAAGATCTCGCAACATTGCTTTGAGTATTAAGCAGAAGGATTCGGTTGAAGAGAAAGCCGCAATGGCAGACTACAACAAGCAATCTGATGCCGCCACAGGTTCAACCTTGGGCGACCTTTTGAAAAAAGCGAAGGACAAGTAAGGCTACAAAACGACTGCGCGGTAACGCGCAGTTGAATTAATTTTTTATGAAAAAAACAGATTTAATTTCTTCTATATTTAATAGCTGTAATATTTCTAAGAGTGACTCAAAGAACTCAGTTGAAGCAATACTGCAAAAAATAACCGATGCGATATCTTCCGGAGAAGGGGTCGAAGTTAGAGGGTTTGGAGGATTTAGCAAAAAGCACAGAAAGGCACGCTTAGGAATTAACCCAAAAACTGGTGAAAGAACTCAAGTAGAAGAGAAATCTGTGCCAGTCTTTAAGCCCGGAAAAAGCTTGAAAGATTCGGTTAATAAAAGTAATGTTTAATTGACCTGTTGATGTATAATTTCATTTTTTTGCATACAGGGCAAAGGCCAACTGAAATTGTATTTTAATTATAGGTTGGATTTATTATGGGTCGTTAGCTCAGTTGGTAGAGCACCGGACTTTTAATCCGATGGTCGAGCGTTCAAATCGCTCACGACCCACCATATTCTAAAAGGGATTCCAGTGATGGAGTCCTTTTTTTTCGTATCAAATAATACTCGGGTACACACAGGGTACACAAATGGACTATTTATTTGTTTAATAGTAGTTTACTAATTAAAACAATAATTTTACAGTTAATGAGAAAGAACAAGCCAACAACAATAGCAGGAGCGATGAAATGTAGGGCTAAATAAATGATGAGGGCACTCCCGTAACAATTATTGCGAAGACATTATCACATACAAGATAAGTGATACTACACATAATAATTCACTGATCTTTTACTTTGAGTTTTTGGTGTTGGGAGCAGATTTTAGGAATTGAGTTCTTGTAGTTCGCTTCTTGAAGTGCCGCAAATCAAAAACCCCTTCTTGCTTTCGTGGATCAACATCAGCAGAAAAGATTTTGTGTTTTAGCACCTTTTGTGTCGCTGTAACGGGCAAAGATTCGACAAAGAGAATCCAACCTGGGGCTTTGTAATACGCCAAACGGTTAAAACAATGGTTAAAGATATCGAGAGCTATCGCCTCACTTGTTTGAGTTTGTGTCGCTGGCACAATACAAGTAAACACTTCTTCGTCTCTTAGTTCATCAGTTACTGCAATACAGGTTACTTGAGCCACCGCAGAGTGCTCTTGGATAACCCCTTCAACTTCAGCAGCTGCAATATTCTCACCAGAACGGCGAATAATATTTTTCTTACGATCAACAAAATAGATCATCCCACTTTTATCCTGATAAACGTTATCTCCTGTATGAAACCAATCGCCCCGCCAAGCGTCTTCGGTAATATCAGATTTATTTAGATAACTCAGAAAAGCCCATTTACGTGGCGTTTGAGCTGAATGGCGTACTAACATTTCACCCGATTCGCCCACCGGCACATCGTTATCATTCAAATCCACCACTCGCACTTCCAGCCCAAGCTGTGGTTTACCTATAGCGCGAGAGTTAAGCTGGCGTGGCTCATGGCAATCTAGTAGAAGACGGCAAAACTCTGTCATCCCCCACCCCTCTAGCAAGGGAAAACCAAACCGCTGTTCGAAAGCCTCATGCAAAACCGGCTCCAATCCGGCGCCAAACGCAAATTTAACCTTATGATCTTGATCGTGTTCAGTTGGTGTTGCATTCATTAGGATTGGTACAATTGTACCCAAATAATGGACAATAGTTGCTTCAGTCTCTCGAATCATAGGCCACCATTTACTAGGACTAAATCGCTCTAGCTGAATTTGACAGTTGCCAGTCAGCATCACAGCAAAGAGCGAAAGGATTGCTGAGTTAATATGAAAAAGTGGTAAGGGGTTTAGCAATCGCTCATTTCCTTCTTCAAACTGAATAACGCCGCCTCTTGTTAAGTACCAGAAGCCAACCATCAATTCGTATTCATGGCCTGTGCGGCAACCTTTTGGTTTACCTGTAGTGCCACTGGTGTAGAGTAAACTTGCCTCAGTTTCGGTGTCCACTGGAGTCAAGTTAGGCGGCTGGGTTGAAGATAGAGGAATGTGTTTGTGCATATCTTCAAACAGTACCACTGGCATCTTCTTAGTAGACTTCGTCACAGCGGCAATAAATTGCTTACTTCGTCGCTCCAAAACGATGGCCAGTTCAGCATCAGAATCTTCTAGCAAATAGGCAATTTCAACTGAGCGGTAATCAGGATTCACTGGCACAATTGAAATGCCCAATTGATTACAGGCAAGTTTAACAAGCACAAACTCCGGTTGATTTTCAAGCAGAGTGACAATACGATGACCATGACCATACCCAGCGACACTGAGTTGACTGGCAATCTTATCTACTTCTTTTTGAGTAGCCTGATATGTAATGGAGTAACCATCGGGGTGGTACGCTCGATCTTCATCTTTAGGTACCATCAAAAAAATATTATTTGGGTATTGAGCTACCGCTTCTTGAAAGGCCTTGCCGATGGTTTTTCCTTCTGCTGAAATCATTATTTCTCCAATAAATAAGACTATGTTCCGTTAAAAACCACTGCCTTTATTGCTTGCTATTACGTGAAAAGCTTGCTCGAATTACAGCTAAATTTTTATGACACAAGCCCAACCAGACAAAGTGCTAATCTATTCAAGAATCAATTCACACACAAAACCGATAATGTCCATGACAACTTAATAGTAAGAGTAGTTTTTTCACAATAGAGTCATTTTTAAAACTAAAAGTTAATTCTACTACTGAAGTTAATCAAAAATATAGTAATTGACCTCAAACTTTGAGATCTTGGTGGGGAAATGTTGATTTATTATCTGCTCAATCCTTAGATCACGTTCATGTTTTCTCTTTAAGACTGAGATAACCGATGAATAGAACCTTTCTGCCAGCTATTGAGTCTCAATAGGCATATGCGGAATAGCGGCGGCATACCTGTTCCAGAAAAGACCTGTATTTTTGAGGATGGTAGATTCTATGAAGGCGAGGCTAGTTTAGTTTCCTATGTGAAATCCGTAGCGATATATGCACTACAACTGTTTAGGTTCGCCACTATTATGGTGCTATCACTTGTAATTGTCCCTATTCTTGTAGTAGGTCTATTATCACTTCTAATTATCCCCATTCTTATAGGTCTATCATTGCTCGTCTAGTGGTGTTTTCATTGATGGCTCTATTTATTCTCATTGGTTTAAATGTGTTTATATTCCCCTTTGCTATACAATAGTAGTTACTATGAAAAAACTAATTCTTGTAATAATATCTTTTTGTTTTTTAAACTCACCAGCTTTTTCATTATCTAAAGCTGAGATAGATGAAGTGCTTTGGGAGTCTGCTTCTGAATTAAATAGCTCATTACCAATGATGGTTGATGAATTTACAAGATGGGATAATTCTATGTATATTAAGTATTCAAATATTTTTACATATTCTTATACATTGCTCAGTGATGATATAAGTTCTGACTTTGATTACTTAGTCTTAAAAGATTTTTTTAGAGTTGCCATAAACAAATTTTGCACTAATCCAGACACTAGCTTCTTACTTGAATATACAGACATTAAGTTTACTTACAATAATATAAATGGGATTCACTTATTCGATAATGAGTTTGGTAAGGATGACTGTCAATAACTATGAAAAAACTAACCATACTACTATTCTCAATACTTATTTCCTTTAACTCTTATGGGGAGTGGGCAGAGCTTGCACAAAATGGTGAAGGTGATACTTTTTACATAGATGCGGATACAATCAGAGAAAATGGTGGATATGTTTATTATTGGGAACTGATAGATTTAATTCAACCTGATGAGTGGGGAGATATGAGTGTCAAAATATATATCCAAGGCGATTGTCTAGTTAACCGGTTTATATTTTTATCCAGTATGACCTACAAACAATCTATGGGTGGAGGCAGTGGTGAAACAATGAGTCCACCTGATGAATGGCAATATCCAGTACCTGAAAGTGTTGATGCGCATTTATTAGATGAAGTTTGTAGGTATGTTGACTAACTA
>LWDU01039127.1_pt2 | contig 10883 bp, 9 predicted proteins | sample 727161 | NCBI WGS metagenome assembly LWDU01 (sample SAMN04566230, study PRJNA314399) | hydrothermal vent metagenome | isolation source: deep sea hydrothermal plume seawater | place: Mexico: Gulf of California, Guaymas Basin | collected 2004-07-11 | reverse complement strand
GACTGAACCCCGATGAGGAGGCGACTGTCTACTGCCGATAGATCGAGATGAACTCGTCGGAGGGAGAAATAACTCCTGACCCGACTTCTCTGACCGCCCCGATGACCTCGTGTTGTCGGGGCGGTTTTTTTTGCCCGGGGTTTGTCCGGGGATTGGGAAGGCCTGGGGAGAGGTTTGGCCGGGGGGGGGCGGCACACCCCCTCCTGACCCGGCGAGTCAAAGCCCCTGGGCTCTCGCTCCCGATACGCCTGGCGTCGGTCACTGGGACAACCCTGGGACAACCTTGGGACAACCCTGGGACAACCCCTGGGTCAGTCACTGGAACAGTCATTGCGACAGCCCCTGGGACAGCCACACAGACCAAAGATTAAAGGCTAGAAACTAGAGACTAAAACTAGAGGCTAAAAACTAAAGACTAGAGGGCGTCGAGAAAATCCTTGAGCGGTGACGTGTGAGCAGGAAAATACCGGCGAGTGCCAAGCAGAGACTCAAGACGACTTGGGCCGGTAGGGAAAGAGGAACGGCATGGGGAGGGGTGGTTTCGAGAACTTCGATGGGAAAGAGTGCCGTGGTGGTGGACCCGTTGCCCAGCTGCCCATAGAAAGAATCTCCCCAGCAATACCGAACCCCCATGGCCGTTTCGGCGCACGCGTGGAGATCGCCCAGCCCGATATCGATGACCCCGCTGGTGAGCCCGGTCACGGGAGCCGGAATAAAACGATTGACCAGGCTGCCGCTCCCGAGCTGGCCGTCCATGTTGTTCCCCCAGCAGTCGACGCCGCCAGAAGTCAGCAGCGCGCAGGTGAATTCCTGGCCAGCTTCAATGGTCTCGATGGTGCCTGCCAGTCCGATCACAGCAGCCGGGGTGGTTTGGGCATTAATCAGATCTGCGTTGCCGACTTGTCCGGAAAAGTTGTCTCCCCAGCACAGTGCCTGGCCGGTCGGTGTCCTGATGCAGGTATGAAATTCCCCGGCCGCGACCCGGTCGACAAAGCCGATTCGGGTTCCGACGAAGCTGAGGCCGGTCACCGGCGTCGGCTGGAGCCTCTGGATGAAAGTTCCGTCGCCGAGTTGCGCGAAGTCATTGTTGCCCCAGCAGTAGGCATCGGCGGAAGTGGTGACCGCGCAGCTGTGGTCGTAGCCGCTGGCTACATCGGAGACCAGGCCGCTCAGCCCGGCAATGTTTGTGGGCAGCAGCCGGTCGAAGAAGCTGTTGTTTCCCACCTGGCCGGTGGAGTTGTCTCCCCAGCACTGGGCGGTTCCCCCCGTGATGACGACGCAAACGTGTTGGCGCCCGGGTGAGAACGTCTCGACGGTCCCCGCGAGCCCCGCCACCGGGTTGGGGACCAGCGATGAAACCCGGCTTCCGTCACCCAACTGGCCCTGGGAATTGTCGCCCCAGCAGAGCATTTCGCCGAAGATCGTCAGCGCGCAGGTGAAGGCTTCGCCGGTGCCGATCGCGAGGATCGGATCCGGACCGAGCCCGGTGACCGGGGCCGGGTAGGCGCGGGAATTGAGGGTGCCGTCGCCGAGCTGTCCCGAGTCGTTGTTGCCCCAGCACTCAGCGGCGCCGATGCCCGAAACCCAGCAGGTGTGGCCGTTGCCTCCGGCAAATTCGGCCAAGGCGGCGGGAGCCAGTAGAGTCGAAACGCCCAGGAGAGCCAGGGCGAGCCCGACGGTGGGCCGTAATCGGACCGAGGACGGGGATTGTTTTGTCCCCGAGGGATTAGCGCTGGGGGCTTGCATTCAGTGTTCCTCGCGGGTTGCTTGCGGTTGCGGGCCAAGCTTTGCGTGCCAGACCCGTTTTGATGATCGGTAAACCCGAGGCATCGCTTGAGCTTGGGAGGGGCGCTCGCACTGATTTCATTGGAGAAAGCGAACCGCAACCGTGCGGATCGGCGGTCGGGGCGCGTTCCAGGAGTCCCGGGGAGCCCGGGGGCGGGGGCGGTCGGGCCCCGGGGAGCGTGGGTTAGGGATACGCTGGGCGAGGAGCTAGGTAAAACGCCAACAGGGCAACTGGCTGTCCGGGTGCGGGAGAGACGCACTTGGGACGCACTCCCCATGCGGTTTCGAGGCAGTTCCGGAACGAGGGGGGAGGGGGAGCGGGCGGTTCTTCGGCTCCTCGGTGGGGTGCGCTGGAGGACCAGGGGGGGAACGCTTAGAGGCGCCCTCGCTTCTTGTAGAGCGGAGCGAAATGCGTCCGGGTCGATTGGGGGAGGGGCACGGGATTTCCCATCAACCGGGCGCCCCAGACCAGCTGAGCGGTCCGCTCGACTAGGTGGGCGACCCCCAAGGCATCCGAGGCGCTTTTCCCGACGCACAGGAGCCCATGGTTGGCCATGAGCACTGCCCCGCGATCTTCCAGGTGTCGGGCCACCTCTTCGCCCAGGGCATCGGAGCCCGTGCGGCGGTACTCGGCCACGGGCACGTCGCCACCCACGTAGATATCGAATTCCTCCACCACGCAGGGAATCGGGGTGTGGTTGACGGCGAACATGCTGGCGAACAGCGCGTGGCAGTGGAGAACAGCGCCGATATCCGCATGCCGGGACAAGCACGCCAGGTGGAGGGCCTTTTCCGTGGTGGGCGCCCGGTGGCCCTCGAGCACGTTGCCCCCAGGGTCCACGACCACCAAGTCGTCGGGAGTCATCCCGGCGTAGCCCAGGGATGCGGGGGTCAATACGATACGGCCGTCGTCGAGGCGCGCTGAGAGGTTTCCCGCGGTGCCTTCGACCAGGCCGCTGGCCGACATTTCCCGGGCGACAGAGAGCAGTTCTTCTTTGATTTTCTGATCCAAGGTGCGGGTCCTCGTGGGGGGTGGCAGGTTGGGCCACGATTGTTGCTAGCCTGAGTCTACACCGACCCCCTCAACGTGGCCCCCAGGAGACCCCCATGCAAAGCCCTCTCAGCTACGAGCAAAAACGTGCGGTGGTGGTGGGTTGTTTCTCGGGCATGGGGGAAGCGACCGCCCGGATCGTCGGGGAACTCGGTGCCGAGATTGTGGCCGTGGATATCAAGAAGCCCAAGGTGGCCCATGCGGATTTCTTCGAGGTTGACTGCCGAGACCCCGGGGCAATTGATTCCGCGGTGGTCGAGATCGCCCAGGCGGGTCCTATCGACGCACTTTTCTATTGCGCCGGCTTGCCCGGTGGATCGTTTTCCAACATCGACGTGATGAGCGTGAATTTCCTGGGTCAACGGCATTTCGTGGAGGCGTGCGTTCCCCACATGAAGCGGGGCGATGGAGTCGCGTCTATTTCCTCGGCAGCGGGCATGGCGTACATGATGGCGCTGGAGCGAGTCAAGGAACTGCTCGCCCTGACGGATCACGCCGAAGCGCTGGCCTGGGTGAAGGAGGCCGACGCCGCCGGAAACCTCGAGGGGTATTCGTTTTCCAAGATGTGCACCATCGTCTACGTGCTGAACCGTGGACCCCTGCTCACCCGGGAAACGGGCATTCGCTTCAACTGCATCAGCCCCGGCCCCACGGATACGCCCATGATGCCGCATTTTGAAGAGCAGGTGGGTAAGGCCTTCATGGACAATTTCCCCAAGCCCATTGGACGGAATTCCAGCGCCGACGAGCAGGCCTGGCCCCTGGCTTTTCTCAACAGTTCGGCGGCCAGCTACATCAGCGGTGAAAATATCTTTACCGATGGGGGCTGCGCCGGGGGGATTATGACTGGCTCCATCGATCTCTCGAAGATGATGCCGAGCTAGCGGCGAAGTCGCTTCGCTCCTGATCCCGCGCTCTAAGTCCCGCGCTCCTGATCCCGCGCTCTTGGGATCCGCGTTGCCCGAGACTGCCCGGACCGAATGGGTTCAGGTGGGTTCGCAGATGAAGACGGGGATGTCCCGGGTGGTTCGGGCTCGGTAATCGGCGTACGGGGCATAGTGCTGGTCGCATAAGGGCCAGAGAGCGGATTTTTCCTCGCCGCTGGCGAGCCGTGCCTTGAGGGCCATGTGTTGGCCCCGGTGGTTGACGTCGATGTTGGGGTGCTGAACCAGGTTGTTGTACCAGACCGGGTTTCTCGGGGCGCCGCCTTGGGAAGCAACGAGCAGAACGCCCCCGCTGTGGGGCACGTACATCAGCGGGACCGTCAGTCGTCGGCCACTTTTGGCCCCCGTCATGGTGACGAAGCAGACATCGTCACCCGTGAGGGTGTTGAAGAGTCGGCCCCCGGTCATGCGATGCAGGGCCACATGCATGCGCGTCATGGCCTTGAGCACCCAGCGCGGAGGCGGGCTGCCCTTGTCCGCGGGGGCATTTGCTTCGCTCGGAGTCTCGGAGGCCATATAAAATCTCCCGGAAAGGTGGAGGGGGTGAACCAGCGAAAGGCATCCTGGAACTCGACGCGGATGGATGCGCGTATGAATGGCGCGAATAAAGCAAGTGGCTTGACGAAAGTCGTGCCCAGGCGATCGACTCTAGACGTCCTCGCAGAGCGTGGCAATCGCGCTGACGATGGTTTTGTCGGCGCCGGGGTGCATGTCGTGGCCAAAGCCTTCGATGATGAGGCGCTGGGCACCAGGGATCGCCTGGGCTGTGGCCTCGGCGTGCTCCGAGCTGAAAAGCGTGTCGGCGCTGCCGTGGATCACCAGGGCGGGCAGGGACAATTGTCGAAGCGCCGGGGTGCGGTCGCCCGAAGCCAGGCTGGAAAGCATTTGTCGAGTCGAACCCTCGCGGTCGATCCCGTAATCCCAGAGGCGCGCGGCTCGAGCGCGAAGCCGTTCCTCTTCATAGGGAAAGAACGCCGGGTCGGCCCCCACCGCGCGGTTGCTGGCCAGGTGTTGCTCGCTGAAGGCTTCCCTGATCTCTGCGCTGGGCGTCATCAGCACGGCCATGGCCTCGGGGGAGGGATTGGGGAGCGCGGTGTCCCCGGTGGACGACATGATCGAGGTGAGCGATCGGGCGCGGGACGGATATTCGATGGCCAGGGTCTGGGCGATCATGCCGCCCATGGAGGCGCCCACGACATGGGCGGTTTCGATTCCCAGCGCATCCAGTAAGCCCACCGCATCCGCCGCCATGTCCGAAAGCCGATAGGGCCCGTCGATTTCGCCGCCCTGCATCCAGTTGCCCATGACTGCGGCCAGATCTGGCAGGGGTTCCGAATCCAATTTTGTCGAGTGTCCGCAATCCCGGTTGTCGTAGCGAATGACGAAGAATCCCTCGGCTGCCAAGGCCCGACAGAACGCTTCCTCCCACATGATCATGGGCCCGCCCAGGCCCATGATCAAAAGCAGTGCCGGCCCGCTGATTTCGCCAAAGGTTTCGTATTCGAGGGTGATCCCATTGGCGGATGCGGTGGGCATGGATTGCTTTGTCTCCGGGAGGCACCCGCCGGGGTTTCCGGCGGGTTTTGAGGGGACGCCGCCCCCTCTAGGCGATTTTCGAGAGGGTCTCGTCGGCGAAGCGCTGGATCGCTTCCAAGGGATTGCCGCCGCCGCCGGCCACTGCGGGGAGCGGCACCACCAGGCGGCTGACGCCGAGATCCGCATAGCGGGGAACCGCGTCGAGGCCCTCGACGCCGGGGATCCACATGGCACTGATTTCGACCGTCGAGCGGTCTCGCCCGGCGGCCGCGCAGGCCTCATCGAGTTGCTTGATGAGTTCCGCGAGCTGGTCGACGTTGCCTGTGGGCGCGTACCAGCCGTCGCCGTGAAGCGCGATCCGCTCGAAGGCCTTGCCCTTGGATCCGCCGATGATGACGGGCAGCGGGCTCTGGACCGGCACGGGGTAGCTCTTGAATCCGCTCCATTGAATGAATTCGCTCTGATGCTCGACCACGTCTCCGGACCAGATCTTCTTCATGGCCTCGATGTAGTCGTCAAAGCGCGCGCCCCGGCGTTCAAAGGGGACTCCCAGGGCTGAAAATTCCTCGGCGAGCCAGCCGATGCCGACGCCCAGCATGAAGCGGCCGCCGGATACGAAATCCAGGCTCGCCGCCTGCTTGGCCAGGTAGAGGGGGTTGGTTTGGGGAAGAATATTGACCCCGGTGGCCAGGCGAATGGTCTGGGTATGGGCCGCCACCGTGGCAAGCGCAATCAGGGGATCGACAAAGTTGGTTTCGGGGGTCGTCCCCATCTTGCCATTGGCACTGTAGGGATATTTCGATTCGTAATTCACCGGGACGATGGCGTGTTCGAAAGTCCAGATGGATTCGAAGCCGCTTGTTTCGGCGGTGGTGGCGAGTTGGATCATGTTCTCGGCGCTCTGTGCGCCGACATTGACAGGGATCAGTCCGATCTTCATGGGGGTCTCCTAAATGCCTGGTGGCTCTGTGGGGTTGTGGGGGAATGGGCTGGGTTGGGGCTGCGGGGGATGGGCTGCGGGGGGATGGGCTGCGGGTAGGGCTGGGTTCGGTCGGCCATTCTCGCATAGGCGATACGGAGGCGGCAAGGCCGGGTGAAATCGGTGGGGAAGCGGGAAAAGAAGCGGGAAAGGCCTGGGACGGCCTAGTCCCGGGAGGTGGGCGTGATCTCGAAACTCATCCGCCTCTCCCCGCGCAGCGCGACGATGGGAATGGGTTCGCCGATTTCGAGCGCGTCCAGGGCATAGGTGTAGTCGTAGATATTTTCGATGTTCCGTCCCGCGACCTCGACGATGATATCCCCGGTGCGCAGGCCACCCCGCTCGGCGGGGCCGCCCTCGGAAACCCCCGACAAGGCGAGGCCAACCACATCGCTCCGGGCGTAGTCGGGCAGGGTTCCCAGGTAGACCCGAATTCCCGACGGGCCCAAGTTGCCTCCAGCGGAACTGGCCGGGACGAAGACGGGCCGAACCGCGAGGCTGGAAACCGAGAGCCCGATCTCGCCCACGAGTTCGGCGATCCGGCGCAACCCCGTGTAGTCGAGCTTGTCTGAGGTGTCGCGCGGGGTGTGGTAGTCGGCGTGGGCGCCGGTGAATGCCGAGAGCAGGGGAACTCCCCGGTTGAAGAAGGCCGTAGCGTCGGTGGGGAGCAGGCTGTCGGGCTGGGCCAGAATCGGGAGCGCGATTTGGATATTCGCCCTTTCGATTTCTCTGGGCCAGACGGGGCTCGACGCGACTCCGTAAAGGGAGACCGCTTCGCTCATCCGTCCCACCATGTCGAAGTTCAGATAGGCGGTGACGCGATCGGCCAGAGAGCCGCCGGGCGAATGGGGGTCTGCGGCATGGGCGACCCACCAACTCGATCCGAGGAGACCGATTTCCTCCCCCGACCAGGCGGCGAAGACCAGATCCCGTCGGCCGGAGAGTTCGCCGTCGGCGAGGCCGTTGGCCAGCTTTTCGGCCACTTCGAGCAGGGCGGCCACCCCCGAGGCGTTGTCGTCGGCACCGGGGTGAATCTCTCCTTTCTCGTGCTCTTGGGCCAGGGAGGATGCCCCCTCGCCCCGGCCGAGATGATCGACATGGGCGCCGATGACAATGAAATCCGCGCTGGGTTCGGGGCCGACCTGCAGTCGCCCGATCACGTTGCGCCCACTGCGGCGCTGTTGCTCGAGCTCGACTCGGGCCGAGACCCGGACGCCGGGCACAGGAAAGCCCACCGGCGCGCTGGCGGAATCCGCCTGATCGTGAAGTTGGGCAAGACTCTTGCCCGAGCCGCGCAAAAGATCTCCGGCCACCGTGTCCGAAATCGAGAGAGCCGCCATGGAACTGCCCGCTAAGGAGACATCGAAGCGCAGGGGTGCGAGTTCGTGACGTACCCTGGAATTGGGACCACTGACGACCAGCAGTCCTCGCGCCCCGCGATCTCGCGCAAGCATGGCCTTGTAGCGCAGGCTCGAATAGCGGTGGAGGTGTTGACGGGATTCGGGGGTGAGGTTTCCGGGCATGTAGCGAAAGACGAGAACCCATTGGTCCCGAACGTCGAGTCCCGCGTAGTGGTCGATGGCTCGCTGGGCCTCGCCTGCCGGCGCAACGATTCCGTAGCCCGCGTAGACCACCGGGGCGGTTTCGGCGGCGCCCTCTCGGGAGAACGCGAAGGGGCGCCAATCCTGATCGACCTCGAAAGTGGTGAGTTGCTCAGCTTCTTCGGTGGCCGGGGTGGAAACGATTGCTTCGCTCTCCTGGCTGCCGGGGTGCCAAACGTCCAGTCGGTTGCCCTTGCCTAGGGAGACTCCCGCGGTGAAGCCAAAGGTCTGGAAGTAGGTTCCTCCATCCCCGGCTGGCGCGAGCCCAATGGCGCGGAAGGCCCGGGCGACATAGCTGGTGGCGATTCGCTCTCCGGCGGTACCCGTCAAGCGACCCTCGGTGATATCACTGGAGAGTGCTTCCACGTGGGCACGCAGGTCGGCTTCGCGAATTTCAGCGTCGGTATGGAGAGGCAGGGGCAGCAGGGGCGCGGCCTCGGGGCCGGTTTTATCCGGAAGTTCCATTAGGGTCCGGGCGTGGGCATCGTTCCAGGTGGCCCGGAAGAGCTGAGACTGCCCCCCAACGGTTCGGTTGCTGGTCCAGACGAGTTCTTCCCCGTCGGGTGCAAAGGCGGGCAGGCCGTCGAAGCCTTCGGCATGGGTGACCCGGATCGGCGCGTGGTCGCCGCGTGTATCCACCATGTAGAGTTCAAAATTGGCGTGGCCATGCAGGTTGGTCGTAAAGATCAGGTACTCGCCCGAGGGGTGATAGAAGGGCGCCCACGACATGGCACCCAGGTTCGTCAGTTGCTGGATATCGCTCCCATCGGCCTTCATGCTGTAGATCTCGGCGGTGGCGCCGTCCGGGGAAAAGCGACGCCACACGATTCGTTCGCCGTCGGGACTGAAAAAGGGTCCACCGTCGTAGCCCGGGTGATCGGTAAGCCGACGGATATTTCGACCACTTGAATCCATGCGGTAGAGGTCGATGAAATAGGAGGGATCCCGAGCGAGGTGAGCTGCGTCCACCTGGGCGCTCTCCGCGTATGCATGGCGATTGGACGCGAAGAGAATTTCGCGGCCGTTGGGCGACCACGAGGCCTCGGCGTCGTAGCCCGGGGTGCGGGTGAGGGCCCGGGGCACGACTTCTCCCGGGGCGTCGAGGGGCACCGAAAATAGATCGTAGTTCGGGTCGTAGTCCCAGGTGTAGCGGCGTGCCTTGCCTGAATCGCGAAGCGCCCATTCCGTGTCCTGCTTGGCCTGGGCATCGGGGTCGAGATGCGTGGAAGCGAAGAGTGCGCGTCGGCCACCGGGATGAATCCAGCCGCAGGTGGCCTTGCCGACGCCCGGGGAAATACGTCTGGCCTCACCGCTGCGAAGGTCCAGAGTATAAATCTGGTAGAAGGGGTTGTCGGTCTCGCGCTCGCTCTGAAAGACGAGCTGGGTGCTGTCCCGGGAAAAGTAGCCTTCCCCGGCGCGTTGCCCCTGGAAGGTGAGTTGGTGGACATCGCCGAGGAGCCCGGGCTCCGGGTGCGCTTTGGGGGTGGGCGGAATGGGGCGGGTCGCGCAGGCCAGGAGGGCTGCTGCGGCGAGGCAGGCGGCGGGCGCCCTGAAGGCGCTGAAACGAGGCATACGCGCGGTCCGATCACGAGGGGTTCGGGGACGGGGCTCCGAGTCTCGCGAAGGGGGCGCCGGGGCGCAAGCGGAAGGAACGGAGTTGGGCCGTGATGTGCCCTTCTCCTGAGGAAGGGTCGGATTTCACGGTACTCCGAGGGGGCTCGAGAGGGGGCTCGAAAAGGGGGGCCGAAATCAGTTTTGCTTGCCGGCCAGCGCAAGCCCGGCCAGGCCAAAACCGACGAGCAGCGCGGTTTCGGGTTCGGGCACGACGGTGAAGGTCTGCTCGATGGTGGTGATGCTCGCCACTGCTGGGCTTGCACCGGGCCCGCCGGGAGAAATGGAAGCGAAGGCGTCGACATTTTCCATGACGACGTTGATTTGTCGGCTGGGCGAAGTCAGTAATTTCATCCCGGAGTCCATGGAGGATCCTCCGGCACCAAAGTTGTGAGAGAACAGTTGGATCAATTCTAGGGATTTGTTCAAAACGTTCGCATTGAGATTCGCGTAGCCAAGGTCGGTCAGGACGAATTTGGCTCGGATGTTGACCGATTCAATGACCAGGTCCGGGGAAAGGGAGTCGAGGATGGAAACCGAGTAGGAAATAGCTGCTGCCGATGGGCCCATGGAATCGCTCGTATCCATGAAGTCCCCAGTGATCAAGATTCCCGCGTTGCCGTCGCCATCCACGAACATGTCCAGCATGATGTCCTGGGCCTTGGCCATGTCGCCGGTATTCGAATAGGCGAACTGATCGAACTGGAGATCCCCGCTTACCATGCTCTTGCCCGGGGCCAGCAAGTCGGCCAGGGAGAGCGCCTGGGCGGAACTCACGAAGCCCAGGCACAGGCTTGCGCTGATAACAAAGGAAGCGCGCAGTGATCGGAGGAGTGAACGCATAGTTGTTGGCCTTGGGGAGTTGGGGTGGGTATAGGGTTTGGGGTTGGTCACGATCGGCAGTCGATCGGGGATGTTTCCTCTCTTCAGTTCTTCAGTCCGGTCCGACGATGCGCCGCTCGGGGTGCGCTCGGCGAACTCGGGAAGGCGCTTTCGGTCGCCAATCAGTGGTCCCCAAGTAACTGAAATGGCAGATAAAATTAGACTTTTAGAATTTCCAACTCGACTGTATTTTGGACCGTGGGAGAGGAATCCTCGGGCTGCTGACAGGACTTTCCCGGGGCGTCCTTTCCTCGTGCCGTTCGGGTAGTGACCCGTTTCGGCGTAGGCGTCGCCTTGGCCGCTATGGTTTCGATCGGGCGCAGCTTCGGAGAACGCCTCGGCTCATGGATTCCCGAGTATTGAAAATTTCTCCGGTGACTCGGGCTGAGCGACTCGGCAATTGAAGGGAAGAACAGAAATGCTCCACCGTACCGATGACCTACGGATCGAGAATCTCCGACCTTTGATCTCCCCGGCGATTTTGATGGAAGATT
>LWDU01040157.1_pt1 | contig 10884 bp, 6 predicted proteins | sample 727161 | NCBI WGS metagenome assembly LWDU01 (sample SAMN04566230, study PRJNA314399) | hydrothermal vent metagenome | isolation source: deep sea hydrothermal plume seawater | place: Mexico: Gulf of California, Guaymas Basin | collected 2004-07-11 | reverse complement strand
ATTGTTCTGGACGATTGGTCGGTGACTAACCAGGCCCGGTCTGGCCGTTGCTGGATGTTTGCCGGGTTGAATCTGTGCAAAGTGGACACCAAAGATGTCCTAAACGTGAAGGACTTTGAATTTAGCCAGAACTATCTGATGTTCTGGGACAAGCTGGAGCGGGTTAACTTCATACTGGAAGCGATTATTGAGACGGCCGACAGGTCAACCGATGACCGCACCGTGGCCTTCCTGTTGCGGAACCCGCTTTCAGATGGCGGCCAGTGGGACATGTTCACCGCCCTGGTCGCAAAACACGGTGTGATACCCAAGAGCGCCATGAAAGAGACCGAGAGCTCGGCCAATTCCGGTCGGATGAACGCGAGTCTCAACTACCAGACCAGGCAGGGCGCCAAGAGCATCCGCGACGCCTACGCTGAAGAATCAGGGCTGGTTGAACTGCGTCGGATTAAAGACTCGGTGCTGAAAGTCGTTTATGACATTCTCTGCATCCACCTGGGCACCCCGCCCACGGAGGTGGACTGGCAGTGGAAGGACAAAGACGGAGAGTTCACCCGCTCCGGAAAGCTGACTCCGCTGGAGTTTGCCGCAAGCTACCTGCAGACCGACATCCACGATTACGTCAGCTTGGTGCATGACCCCCGCGAAAGCAGCCCGGAGGGTGCCACATTCACCGTAGAGTATTTAGGTAACGTCGTCGACGCTCCGGCCATCAGGTATCTAAACGTTGATATCCAACTGATGAAGGACATCACCCTGAAGATGCTCCAGGACGGCAAACCGGTCTGGATGGGCTGCGACACCGGGAAGCAGATGCACCGTGACTTGGGAATCTGGGACGCAGACCTCTTTGACTACGCAGCGGTCTATGGCACTGAATTTGATCTGGACAAAGCAGCCCGGCTGGAATACCACCAAACGGCCATGACCCACGCCATGATGTTCACCGGCGTTGATGTGGTGGACGGCGTGCCTCGCCGCTGGCGGGTAGAGAACAGCTGGGACGACAAAGTTGGCAACAAGGGGTTCTTTCTGATGAACGACTCCTGGTTCGCCGAGTACATGTTTGAGATTGCCGTTCCCAAAGAATACCTACCCGAAGAACTACAAAAAGCCCTCGATTTAGATCCCATCGTCCTGCCAGCCTGGGATCCGATGGGATCACTGGCTGAAAACTAACAAAAAGGCAAAATAACTAATGGTCTTCAAATCAGACATCATCGGCCAATCTGTCCCACGAATAGACGGGCCGGATAAGGTCACCGGCGAAACACTTTACACAGCCGATGTCATCCTGCCTGGCATGCTCTGCGGCAAGATCCTGCGCAGTCCATACTCCCACGCCCGCGTGCGTAGCGTCGACACTACAAAGGCCTGGGCCGTCCCCGGAGTGAAGGCTATCGTCACCGGCGAAGACGCCAAGGGCGCTCTCCAAGGCAAGATTCTCCGGGATATGCCGGTCCTTTGTTGGGACACGGTCCGATACATTGGTGATCGAGTTGCCGCAGTGGCAGCGGAGACGCCCGAGGCCGCCGAGGAAGCGTTGATTGCCCTGGAAGTTGACTATGAGGTTCTGCCGGCTGTCTTCGACCCAATGGAAGCTCAGAAGCCAGACGCTCCGCTACTCCATGAAGACATTGCTTCTTACGTGGGTGCACCCTTGGAACTCATGGCCCCCGACGTCCACAACGGCCAGACCAGACTCGCCTGGACCAAGGGTGACCTTGAGCAGGGGTTCCGCGAAGCCGACCTTGTACTGGAGCATTCTTTTTCAATTCCTAGTCGCCACCAGGGATACATCGAGCCCTTTGCCAGCATCATCGCCATTGACGATGAAGGCCGAATAGAGGCCTGGTGTTCCAGCAAGGCACCCTTTCGGGCGCGACGCCAGATGGCCCAAGCGCTGGACCTAGACGAAGAAAATATCAGAGTCAACGTGACATCTATCGGAGGCGATTTCGGTGGCAAGGGCGATACCCGTGATCTACCCATCGCTTACCTGCTGGCCAAGATGGCTAACCTGCCCGTAAAAATAGTGATGAGCCACGTTGAGGAATTCACCGCCAGCAACCCAACCCACCCAACCTTTGTCACCATCAAGTCGGGAATCACCAGGGATGGCCGCCTGACCGCCCGGGACGTCCGCACGGTGCACGCCAGCGGGGCCTACGGCGCTCTGAAGCCGCGGGCGTATCTCTCCACCCACCACTATGTCGGCGGCGGCTATCGGATTCCGCATGCCAGCTTTGAATTCTTACAGGTGTACACCAACACTGTCCCCGGCGGGTATTTCCGAGCGCCCGGCGCCCACCAGTACACCTTTGCACTGGAGTCGCATACCGACTTACTAGCCAGGGAAATCGGCATGGACCCCGCCGAGTTCCGGCGTAAAAACCTGGTACTACCCGGAGAAGAAGACGCCCTAGGTCGTCCCATCCAATTGACCAAAGTTCACGAGGTCATGGAAGCAGCACTGAAGGCTGGCAACTGGGACCAACCCAAAGAACCGGGACAAGGTCGCGGCGTCGCCCTGTTTGGCCGCCAGATCGGCGGTGGTGTTGCCGGAGCGGTCCTGACCGCCGAGGAAGACGGGTCTTTCACCGTCATCAGCCCCACCGTGGACATTGGCACTGGCACCCATACCATTGAGAAACAGATGGTCGCCAGCGAGATGGGAGTCTCCCTGGAACAGGTCCAAGTCCGCGTTGGTAATACAGATGAAGTTCCGTACGACGAGGGGCCACGGGCCAGCCGTGTGACTTACACGGAAGGTCAGGCCGTCATGAAAGCCTGCGCGCAGATCAAGCAGGCAGTCGCCGACGGCGCATCGTTGCCCCTCACCGTGACCGTGGAGCACATGGCACCGGAACGAGAAGACATAACATACTTCGGCGCTCAGGTGGCTGAAGTCCAAGTTGACCGAGAGACGGGACAGGTCAAGGTTCTGCGGATAATCACATCCCATGACGTTGGAACCATCATCAACCCACTGGCCCATCAAGGCCAGATTGACGGCGGTGTCATCACCGGCTTCGGCCTGGGTGTCACCGAAGAATTTGTCACCGATGACGGGCAGGTCATAAACGGGAACTTGGGCGACTACAAACTCCCGACTATGGCCGACATCCCAGAACTGGAGACGGTTCTGATACAGACAGCGGGCGGCACCGGACCCTACGAGGCCAAGGCCATCGGCGAACTGGCCAACAACGCCACCGCAGCGGCCATCGCCAATGCCGTCGCCGACGCCGTTGGTTGTCAGTTGTTCGAACTGCCTATCACGGCTGTCCGAGTCTACAAAGCCATGCAAGAGAGCTGATTCCAACCGATTTGCCTGAAGCCAATAAAGCTGCCATCGCCCTAGACTTGGCCGTGACAGAGTCTGCTGCTCAGTATCTGGACGACATTGCAGGGTTGAGCACTTCCGCTTCGTTAAGCGCTGGCAAGACCGCCGATGGCCAACTAATCGCCACCAAGGCTCCTGTTCTTTTGGATGACGTTACCGAGTCTGACTTGATCCTGCCGCAGACACGACAGATTGCGGCAAATCACGGTTTCTACGGCACCGCCGCCGTTCCTCTCTTGCCAGACGACCAAGTTTTGGGCGGATTCTTTGTGTTTGATGGTGGCGTCCGCCAGTTCACCGACGAAGAGGTTTCTACCATTGCCGGCCTAGCTAAACAAGCGGTCCTGGCGTTGCCGACCATCCCCAGAAGATTTACCCAATAAAAAAGCATTGTCCTTTGGGGGCGTGAACCTTACAATGCACATGATAATTAAGCGTTAGTATTATGGTCGGATGGAATAACAACCCATCAAAATTTCGATGAAACCACCCCTCATGCCTCCCCGAAAGTAAGACAGAAAGGTTTGAAAACCTGAAGGAGCAAATCGATGGTTAACACTCAACAACAAACCGAATCAGCTGGTGCTGAATCCAATGACGAGATCGAACAATTCGATGCGATCGTCATCGGTGCCGGAGTTACCGGCTTGTACGCACTTTACCGCCTGCGCCAGCTAGGGTTTTCGGCGCTAGCAATCGATGAAGCCAGCGGAGTGGGCGGCACCTGGTACTGGAACCGGTACCCGGGCTGTCGTTTCGACTCCGAGAGCTATTCCTACGGGTACTCGTTCTCCGAAGAGCTACTACAAGAGTGGGATTGGAAAGAACATTACTCTGGCCAGCCTGAGAACGAGCGTTACCTTAATTACGTCGCAGACAAGTTTGATTTGCGCCGCGACATTCAATTCAACACGCGCATCAAATCGGCCAAATACGACGCCACTGAAAACCGATGGCTGGTAGAAGGCACCGACGGCAGCAAGGTCAAAGGTCAGTTCTTGATCACTGCGGTGGGGCTACTATCCGCTGGTTACATACCTGATTTTGAGGGCATCAACAGCTTCAAAGGAGCCTGGACCCACACGGGCAGGTGGCCCAAAGAGGGAATGGACCTAAAAGGCAAACGGGTTGGCGTGATTGGCACTGGTGCCACCGCCGTTCAGTTGATTCCCATGATTGCCCCGGAGGTCTCCCACCTCACGGTCTTCCAGCGGACGGCCAACTACTGCGCGCCGCTGCGCAATGGCCCCATCGACGCCGACACCATGCAAGAGATTAAAGGCAACTACGAAGAGATATTTCGAATTTGCAACGAGACCGCCGGCTCATTCATGCACGAGTTTGATCAACGGTCTGCCATGTCGGTTTCTCCGGAAGAGCGACAAGAGCAGTACGAGAGGCTGTGGGCAAAATCAGGCTTTGGTAAATGGTTAGCAAACTTCAGCGACGTGATGCTACCCGGTGAGGCTAACGAGGACTACGCGGCGTTTGTCCGAAACAAGATCAGAGAACGCGTTCATGACCCGGTGGTTGCCGAAATGCTGGTTCCCAATGACCACACATTTGGCGCCAAACGCGTGCCCTGTGAGACTGGTTACTATGACGCCTACAACCGCGATAATGTCTCATTGATCGACGTGCGCAAGGCACCCATCGAATGCATCACTCCAAACGGCGTGAAAACCGCTGACGCCGAGTATGAACTGGACGTCATCATCTACGCCACTGGGTATGACGCCGTGACTGGCGCGCTGCTAAACATCGATATCTACGGTGAGGATGGAAAGACACTGCGGGAGAAATTCACCGAGGGCCCTCGCACCTACATGGGTATCTCCAGTGTTGGCTACCCCAACCTGTTCACTGTCAACGCCGCGTCGGTCGGCAACTTTGTCCGCGCTGCTGAGCCGCTCATGGATTGGGTGACTGATTGCATGGCCTACGTCCGCGACAACGGCTACACAAGCATCGCACCCACCCAAGAGGCGGAAGATGCCTGGGTCAAGCACGTGAACGAGGACGGCGAAAAGATCCTCCGGACCAAGCACCCCGCTTGGTTCAACGGAGGGAACATCCCCGGCAAGGCCCGTGCCCTGCTGACCGCACCGGACACCGCTCCGGTAATGCGAGCCAAGCGACTGGACGTGGCCGCCAAAGGCTACGAAGGATATACTCTCAAGTAGTCGCATCGTCGCAATCATATAAGTGTTTCGTCGCAGACAGCCCAATCAGGCTGAACTGTACTAGATACCAAAAGGGAGGGCAGGTAAGTCACCTGCCCTCCCTTTCTGTTGGCCATGATTGAATTTTCCGTGATGTGACAGCTACAACCAAATACGTTAGACTCCCACCGATTTGGGATACCTCAATCCTGTTTATTCACCGCTGGATAAGGATCAAGAGATGGCTGACGACACACCGGAAATATCCACTCCTAACTACTCGATAGGCTATGAAGATTTGGCAAAGGTGTACATACGACGGTCTGCCGAGAAGGAAGAGGTTTACCTCCTAAGCAATCTGAGACCTGGAATGCGAGCACTCGATATCGGTTGGTCTGGCTGCCGCTGTCGCCCCCGGCGAGTTTCAGGGCATCGATATGGAGCAATCACAGATTGACGTTGCAACTTCGGTAGCCCAGGAATCCGGATTGTCCAACGCTCTGTTCCAAGTTGCCGATGCCCTTGCTCTTCCGTTTCCGGACGATTACTTCGACGCTGTTCATTGTAACGCAATTATTGTGCACATTCCCGATACGAGTGCAGCTCTCGCCGAGATGTACCGGGTATTGTAACCAGGAGTATCCTGGGGGCTAGGGAGCCGGTGTTTCATTCGTGTTTCATTGAACCAGATATTGGAAACCTGAGCAGATTGTACGGGATTTGTTCCGCCGTGATTGTTTCCAATGGTGGCCATCCTAAGATTGGCAAAGAGCTTAAAGCAAAATTGGTGGGTTCCGGGTTCGCCGATGTCGAGCCCACAGGAACGGTCGAACTCTTTTCGCCACCTTCGGATCGCGGAGCCTCAATCGGTTTCGAGACATTTCGAGGGGGAATCTTAGGCACCATAAATTCTGAGCCGGCAATCGAACGAGGATTGGCAACGACGGAAGAATTTGGTCGATGGAACAAAGCTTTCTTAGCGCTTTAGGGGGATATGTATTTGGCGAAGTTATTGGACGTAAACCGTAACCTGCAAGGGCGAATAAGAGAGTCGATTTTTGAGCAAAGCTTCTTCGTAACCACCCGTTTCCCGCACTCGCTGTGATAATATTTAATCGTGGCCCAAACGTGGGGGTGTAGCTCAGCGGGAGAGCACCTGCTTTGCATGCAGGGGGCCAGGGGTTCGATTCCCCTCACCTCCACCACTTTTAACCAAGCCTTTGTAACATTGGTACAGACCCTTCGCCACGGTCTCTTACCGTTGATCCTATGGCATTTTAGTGGGTTCGATGTTAAGTTTGTAGAGTACATATAGGTCAAGAATTGTTATTTGCATAATTATATAACCAAATACTCTAAAAGTTAATCTGTTTCCGTCGCCGGAAGGTGACCACGGGATCATACACATCTTTAAAGCTGAAGGAGTTTCTACCATGTTCCATAGTTCACGGAAGCCCGGGTTTTACCTACTTACGCCCTTACTGCTGTGCCTTTTCCTGTTGGTGGCCTGTGGGTCGTCCGCAACTACGGATACGGCGGCCCAACCAGCGGCCCAATCAGCGGCCACTACACCCCCACAGGCAACGGCGGTTCCCGCGGCTAAGCCGGCTGCGACAGCAGCGCCTGCTGCCATGAAGGTCAAGCCGGCGGGAGCCTTAACAGTGGGCCAGAAGGAATTGGGAACGTTCCAAGGGCACCCGGCACTGGCCGTTAACCCTTCTCTTTTCGTCCAGCAGACGGCTCCCATCAGCGAAGGGCTAGTGACAATCAACATCGACAAAAAAGTTGAAGGCTGGCTGGCCGAGTCCTGGAGCATCTCAGACGATTTCTTGACCTGGACTTTCAAACTCAAAAAGGGGGTTCAGTTCCACAAGGGCTACGGCGAGATGACCGCCGCAGATGTAATCTATTCCTACCAGGAAGGATGGGGTCTCAATAAATTGCATGCCAGGACCCCAGATTTCAAAGGCTTCTGGACGGCTGAAGGCGGCAGCGTCACCCAGGTAGACGACTATACAATTGATGTCAATACCGGCATACCAGTGTCGGAATTGGTGACATTAGAGAACTGGTTGGCAAAAACTCCTTCCGGATCCTCCAACTGGGTAGTGAGCAAATCCCAGTCTGATGAAATCGGTGTTGAAGCAGCCAATCGTGACATCTCCGGCACCGGGCCCTGGTCGATGGAAGAACACCATGACAACGAGTTCTGGCGTATGGCCGCGGTTGAAGACCATTGGCGCCAGACACCGGCCTTCGCAGAGCTGATCTTCCGAGAGATTCCTGAGGAATCGTCCCGTATCGCCGGATTCCAGACCGGCACGCTGGACACATTCCTGATGGCCTTCGACTCCATTCCAGAGGTTGAAAAAGTAGAAGGGGCGAAGTTGTTATCGGTGTCCAACGCCATCGACTACGCCATCAACTTATACGGAGGCTACTATACGGAAGCCTCTAAGCCCGACACCGAAAACCGTGCGTCCTACGATCCCGAGGTGCCGTGGATTTCCAGCAACTGGCATACAGACTCCCCAGAATGGGAGAACGCCCGCAAGTTACGGGAAGCTCTGGCTATCTCCATCGACCGGGATACTATCATCGAGACCCTGCTCAGAGGGTTCGCCGACCCGATCAAACTCTGGTTCTGGGGCAACCACGGATCGCAAATCGATGGCGACTGGGAATACAACCCGGAAAGGGCCAAGCAGCTTCTTGCCGAGGCCGGTTACCCAGATGGGTTCAGCATAACTCTCACGCCCTCTCTGAGAGGCGCGCCCGCTGAGGTAGAAGCCTGTAGCGCCGTGGCGCAGATGTGGGGCGACATAGGGATAGACGTAAAACTACAGAGCCTCCCCTATTCAACTCTGCGGCCCACCATGGTAGCCCGCACATACCAGGGGGCCACCTGCCACGCCGCTGGTGCCCGAATCGTAACGGTCGGCGCTCAGACACTGATTACCGAGAACGCAGCCTGGAATGCTGGCGCGAGCCATCCTTGGATGGAGGAGATCATGCCCAGGATAAGCGCCGCCGTTGACCCGAATGACTTGGTGAAGTTGGAATCTGAGCTAGGCAATTGGCTCTTCGACAATGCCCTTACCTACATCGGACTCTACAGCGTTGGCGCTGTATGGCCGGTGGGTCCACGTATCGAGGAATGGAAGGCCGATATTAAATTCACGGATCTCAGAAACATCAATGGGTATGAGTACATCAAGCCTCGGTAGGGCCATAGCAAGTAGGGCCGAAAGGTCCTATGGCGGCGACAACTCCCAAGCCGGGCGCATTTCTGACTTTGAGTGCGTCCGGCTTGGACGTTCACCGTCGTGTCGACCAGATATCGACGGCCTTTGATTGGAGATGTAAGGGCATGCAGAAGTTCTTGATGCGCCGCTTCTTAGTAGCCATCCTCACTGTTATAGTCGTCTCACTGATAATCTTCGTCATGAGCAGGGCCGCCGGAGATCCTCGCGCCCTCCTGCTAGATGACTACTCCACCATGGAGGACTGGGATCGGCTAGGTGAGGCCCTGGGACTGGACAAGCCCTATTACCAGCAGTACGGGATATTCATCAAAGACGCATTAAAGGGAGAATTCGGCGAGTCGATCCAACAGGGGCGGCCTGCTATGCACATCGTGCTGGAACGTCTTCCCGCCACTCTTCAACTAGCATCGGCCTCGTTCGCGCTGTCTCTGCTGATTGGCGTTCCGCTGGGGATAATGTCGGCGGTCAAGAGAGGCAGCCTTATCGACCAGTTCGGCAGAGCGGTAGCCCTCGTCGGTCAATCGGCACCGCCTTTCTGGCTGGGAATAATGCTGATGTTCTTCTTTTCAGTGCGCCTTGGCTGGCTACCACCGTTTGGCCGTGAAGACCCACGGGGTGTAATTCTCCCAGCCATCACTCTGGGCTGGTTCTATGCGGCTGCCAACTTGAGGTTGATCCGCTCGGCGATGCTAGACGTGCTGGACTCCGAGTACATCAAATTGGCCCGTGCCAAAGGAGTGGCCAGCCAAACCATCATCCTTAAGCACGCCTTGCGAAACGCCATTATACCGGCGTTGACCTTTGCGGGCGTTACTCTCGGCGCATTAGTTACTGGCTCTCTCGTTACGGAGACTGTGTTCGCCTGGCCCGGACTCGGCAAACTTGCCGTGGACGCTTTGTTCGGCCTTGATTATGCCCTTCTCCAGGCGGTAGTAATCGTATTCACTCTCTTGTACGTGACCGCGTCCTTCCTGGTAGACGTCCTATACGCGGTGATAGACCCACGCATCCGGTATACGTAAGGTACAGGAGAAAAAGGTTAGATGGCATCTAAAGAAATTACGGATATCATCGTAGCCAGAAAGCCGCGCCTCGCCGGATTGGCCAGTATCTGGCGCACCTTACGGTCTTGGCCCGTTGTGCCGGTGGTTTTGCTATCCCTGGTGCTTGTTTCGGGCATCGCAGCGCCATGGGTCGCTCCCAATGACCCAGATCGGGGCAACCTGAGGGAGCGTAATCTGCCGCCCTTTTGGTCCGGTCCTGAAACCGCGCTAAAAACGGTTGCAGACAATGTCGCCTTGGAAGAACAAGGAAGGTTGATAACCCTGAGGAATGCCCAGAAGATAGACCCGCAAGCTGGCGTAGGCGATACGGTAGAAATTGAGATTTCGGCTGGTGGCAGCACCAAGTACCTGCTGGGCACCGACCAATTGGGAAGGGACCTATTGTCCCGTGTGATCTACGGTGCCCGCATATCTCTGATTGTAGCCGTGGTGACTCTGGGTGTCGGGGGCACTATCGGGGTTAGCCTGGGACTGGTCGCCGGCTGGTACGGAGGCTGGGTGGACGAACTGATCATGCGGTTCGTCGATGTCATGCTCTCCTTGCCTCTAATCTTGGTTGCCTTGGTCCTTGTGGTGACATTGGGTCAGTCTTTCTCAATCATAGTCACCGTGCTTTGCCTTTTTATTTGGCCGCGTTTCGCCCGCCAGATTCGTGGCGAAGTGTTGCAGCTAAAGACGCAAGACTATGTAGCATTGGCCAAGGTTGCAGGGGCATCGACACTGAGGATACTCTTCATCCATATCTTCCCAGGCACCATCAACACTCTTATCGTAGTGGCCACGCTGCAGATTGGTATTGTTATCCTTCTGGAATCTGTGTTGAGCTTCCTGGGAGCTGGTGTTCCCCCGCCCACGGCTGCTTGGGGTTCCATGGTAGCGGATGGACGTGACCGGCTAGCCGGATACTGGTGGATTGCTACTTTCCCTGGTTTGGCGATAATGCTCACGGTAATGTCGCTAAATCTCTTTGGTGACTGGCTCCGGGACAAGCTGGATCCACGCCTGCGCCAGTTGTAGAGGAATGACCCACCCGCCACTCTCGACAG
>LWDU01043822.1_pt2 | contig 10885 bp, 29 predicted proteins | sample 727161 | NCBI WGS metagenome assembly LWDU01 (sample SAMN04566230, study PRJNA314399) | hydrothermal vent metagenome | isolation source: deep sea hydrothermal plume seawater | place: Mexico: Gulf of California, Guaymas Basin | collected 2004-07-11 | reverse complement strand
GATGTTGAGTGGGAAGAGTCAGAGATCTGTGAGGACTGGGGTGAGCACAAGGGATTTACCCTGAGTAATAAATCTAAGCTGTTTCGAGATGCTGAGGAAGAAGAATGAAAGTCGGCGATTTGGTATCATTGAAAATGAAGAAGACGCAGCCTCCGCAGGTGCCGCGGCACGGTGTTATCGTGAAGACGTGGAAAAACCATTACCACCGACTGGTGCAAATAGAAATACTGTGGGCAGAGGGCAACATCGCCCAGATTCGCCCCGATCTTTTTGAAGTGATCAGTTGAAAGTGGGTGATCTGTTTTACGGTTCAAGCACAGCATATAAAATTTCTCGGAGGTAGTAAATGAGCGATAAAGAAAAGACTGTTATTGAGACAGTAATGAATTATAAAGAAATGGAAAAGACCGTTCCCAATAGCAGCATGCTGCGCGAAGTCCGGTGGCAATATGATGATATGGCTAGCGGCGGGGATGGTGGAGATACTGGTACCGGAATATCGATCCGCAAAGAGTATTATCCGAAAAAGTCAGATAACTTTTTTCAAGAGGTCCGTGACCTGATGGGTTGGATCTAAAGGAGATAAAATGAGAGAACAATTATTGCGGGCCGCGTTGGGCCATTTCGAAAGTCAATCATTGACTGCTCGAGCAAATCTTGAGGTATACCTTACTAGCTCTTCAGGCGTAGGAGAACATCCATGCTTGGTAGCAGAAGTGGTCAAACTTACGCAGCAAGTGACTGAAGCAGAAGAGAATGTTCGCACACTTGAAGAGCTTCTTGGGCTCATGGCTCTCGTGGCAGAAAGTAATGCCTAACGTTGGCGATTTGGTGAACAACATTGAATGTCCTGATTATAATTTCGGTATGGTGTTAGAAACTCATGTTAACATCACCCGAGAATTGATAGAAGCAGGAGCTCTACTGGAGATGTCATATGCTGCAAGGGATAATGATGTTCAAACTGAGCCTCCAGGATCACGAGTGCTGTGGTCTTGCGGAGATATTAGTGTTCATTATAATGATGAGCTGGAGGTGATTTGTGCAAAATCGCAACAGCTGGTCTAGACCTCCTCAAGCAGGCGATTTAGTAGAGGTTGGCTGGGACCAAGTTAATAACGAACCCTTTATCGGAGTAGTAACTGAAATTCGTGATCCAGTGTTCAATGATCATCCCCGCATGCAAGCATTTGGGTGCGTCCTCGTTAATGGAAATCCCAAGTGGTGCGATTTGTATGATTTAAAACCTGTCATAAGAAAAAATCACTCACCTGCTTAAAATGAATAAAGAAAACTATGAAAATATTTGAAATATTGCAGCACATCAAAGACACTCCTAGCTCGAACGATAAAAAGCAGATCTTAGAGCTGCATGCAGACAACGCGCTCTTGAAAAAGGTACTAGTCTATGCCACTGATTCCCTGATGCCCTTTCACCTGGTGAAAGTACCGAAGACTAAAAAGCGATTTCCAGGGAGCAACGAACAAATTAGATGGAATTCTTTTTTTGATGTCGCCGACCTCTGTGCATCTCGAGCTTATACGGGAAATATGGCAATTGAAATGATGGAAGGTGCTTTTTGCGTAGTCACAGTAGAAGAAGAGAAGTGGATGCGCAAGATTCTAAAAAAGCATCTTGCTATTGGAGCATCGGCAAAGACAATTAATAAAGTATTTCCAGGATTGGTAGGGACCTTCGAGGTGTCCCTTGCCAATAAATTTCAAGAGAAACAGCTTGCTAAAATGGGAGAAATTGCAATTGAACCTAAGCTTGATGGTATCCGCTGTTTTTCGATTGTGGAGGGAGAGGAAGTAAATATGTTCGCTCGCTCTGGGAAGCTCATCACTAACTTTGAATCCACGCTCGCTCCGGAGCTCAAGAAACTCGGAGATGGATGCTATGATGGGGAATTAATGGGAGAAGATTTCATTTCTCTTATNNATTTCATTTCTCTTATGCGCCAAGCATATCGAAAAGATGACGTCGACACCTCGGAAACGTATTTAGCTTTGTTTGATTATCTACCATTAACTGAATGGAAGTCTCGAGAATCTAAAGTGACGTGTAAAAATAGATATGAAGAATTGTTAGATAGGCTAGCTTTCAAAGAAGTGAATCTCGATCTCCTTCGGCCTGTTGAAAGATACGAAGCTGATAGAAACTATGAATCCATCAAGGCGATTCACGATGAATTCGTGGAAGAAGGCTATGAAGGTGCAATGATCAAAGATCTCAATGCTCCCTATAAGTTTGGACGAAGCTGGGAAGTAATGAAATTTAAAGCGTTTCACGATGTAGACCTTCCCATTCAAGGCTTTGAAGAAGGCACGGGCAAACATCGAGGTAAGATGGGAGCAATTACGGTGAACCATAAAGGGGTCAAAGTAAAAGTTGGCTCAGGGTTTTCTGATGAATTGCGTGAACAGATTTGGAAAGATCAAGCGAGCTTTATTTCTCGCGTAGTTGAAATAAGATATCAAGAAGTTACACCAGACGGGTCTTTGCGTTTTCCCACTTTCGTCTGCTTTAGGAATGATCGATGAAGAAGAAATTAGTTTTTGGAACAGGCCCAGGAAGATGCGGGTCTGCATCTCTTGCCTTTCTTTTAAATGCCCAAGAAAGTTCTTTAGTTTCTCACGAACTGTTTCCAGTGCTTCCGTGGGATATAGGTGACGCGTCACTGATTCAGTTCCGGTGGGAACAGCTTCACCATCAGTCTCATTTGTTCACCATGGTCGGCGATGTGGGTAATTATTATTTACCTTACGTTAGTTTTCTCATGAGAAGTCTCGCACAAGTAGAACATCTTAAACAAGGATTTGATTTCAGGTTTATCGTACTTGAACGAGATATAGAAGAAATTGTGAAAAGTTTTTTAGTGAAATTCCAGCGGCAAAATAACAATCCGCTCCAAAGCCACGAAGATCCTTCAATAAATCGAAATGATTGGGACGGATCCTTTCCTAAATATGACGGGTGTTCCTTGGAAGAAGCTACGAGAAATTATGTTACTGATTATTATGAAGAAGCTCAAAAACTCGTAGCCTTGTTTCCCGACAACTTGAAGATTTTTAACATGGAATCGTTAAATTCTGAAGATGGAGTTTCTTCTATTTTGAATTTTATCGGGATTGAAAATCCCCGCGTATTCACTAAAATTAAAAAGAACCCGAGTTAAAAACTTTAGTATTTCTGTGAAATTTCGCTCTCAGTGTGGTATAATAGAACTATAAAGGATTGGCATTATGGACAAAGACCCACGCTGCGGTTGTACACCTTGGAATCCCAGAAACCCTGACCAATACTGCACACTACCCAACTGCTACTACGCTAGTTGGAAGAGGACTGATAACACAACACCATTTGGTGGTCAGCTTGCCTGGGCAGACTGGCATAACCGTATAGAAGACAAGTATGACAAGATTAAAAATGGAAGACGTAATGAAAGTCGGTGATGTAGTTGAGTGGATGGACCAAGGTCCAGCTCTACTGTTAGAAGAAGTAGAAATTCCCGCTCCGTGTCTTGAAGAAGAGTTAGGAGAATTTATGAGTGATCCAGATAGCTGGCCTACAGAAATTGGTTGGAAAATTAAGCTCTTATTTACTGAAGAAATTTTAGACGTTCACGTCGACACGCTCAACGCTGATTTTGCTTTTAAACCAGAGGATATCCACTAATGATGTACAAGAACCAATTGAATGAAATTTATACCGAGGCCAAGCTTTCTGAAGAAGATGTGAGAATGATGCCGGCGTATCTCGAGGACCGAGTGGAGTTTTATGGAACTCCAGCCTTCGCCAAGCTTTATGAATATTTTGCTTTTGAAACTTGCGAAATGCCATATGGAGCGCAGAAGGCTCGCACTGAAACTCCCGATGAGTGGATCATCGATTACCTCGAAGGTTTGGCATAATGCATATCGGTGACTTGGTAAAAGTGAAAGACTGTCAACAGCCCACCGAATTCCAGCTACGTAGTGGCCTTGATTTTATGTGCGAATGTTTTTTCTGCCAAGGAAACTCTAACAGGATCGGTTTCGTTCTCGGACCCGCCCCGAACAATAGCTACGAAGTTATGTTTGATGCTGGGATGTGGAGACTTGACATGTTTGACGAAGCGCGCGGCGACGTAAAGGTGATTCGTGAAGTCCGAAAGATATAAGTCTGCTGTCTGTGCAGATGGTTTCCGAATGAGCGTGCAAGCCCATAAAACTGCATACTGCTCTCCTCGCAACGATGAAGGCCCTTACCACGCTGTAGAGGTTGGATATCCCAGCAAGTCTGATGCGTTGCTGCTTCCATATGCCGAAGACCGGTCTCAACCAACAAACACTGTGTATGGTTATGTTCCAAGTACAGTAATCTTAGAAGTACTTCAAGTCCACGGTGGCTGGGTCGATGGAGAAATTCCTCCTATGGTGCTTGAGAGCGATGATTATCGAGGAGAAGAATGAAGCCCGGTGACCTTGTCAGGCTTAGGAAGTCCCATCCAGCGGTGAAGCGGTGGCGGCACCAGAACAGCTTGCGTCAAGCCGGATTAGCCATTGGACAGTGGGCGGAAGCAGGAACTCCGCTACTTCTTCTTGAGAAGTGCGGTTACAGCGATACAAGGTGGGAAGTACTGGGTCCAGGCGGCCAACTTGCATCTTTTGATGATTACTTGCTGATGACAAGAGGTATGAAATGAAAGTAGATGATCTGGTAATGTTTATTGATGAAGGGCGCTATGCAAAGTGGTTCTATGGACAGCTTGGCATCTGTGAATCCTCTTCACCAGAAAAGAAGAGCTGTAGAGTTCGTTGGCTCCAGCCAGTCAAATATTTTCAGAGTTACTCAACTTATTCTGATTTTGGTTGGGATAAGTTTGAGGTGCATAATGAAGTGGGAAGTTAAGAAAATAGAAGACAAGCGTTGGGGAATATTTCTTATTCAGAAGTATTGTAAGACAGATGAGCCTGTTTGCTATGGAGTGAGCTTAAGCGAAAACTCAGCTCAGCGAATGTGCGATCGACTGAACAATCCTCTCTATAAGGAAAAAATTTAAAACACTTTACCCTTTCTGTGAAATTTTGTTCTCAGTGTGGTATAATAGTACTATAAGGTGGAAGGAACACTGTTCGCGCTGTTCAACCAGCCGTCTGGAGCCGAAAGGCTAGGTTTTTTCTCCTTTTCACCCCGTCACGGTATGAAATGTCAGATTACGATCCCAAGTATCCAATTCTTCGCGAAATGCTAGCTTTCAGCTTAATGGGTAAGCTGGAAGAATGTGGCTTTGAAGAGATTGAAACAGATGCAAAGACTTCTGAGCGAGTCTTTTCTCGATCTATCCCTAATGCAAATATCAATGTTAGCGTGTACACCACAGTAGTCGGGCAGCAAGTTCGCTCGAGTGGAAAGGACGCCATTAGAGTCTGCGCCACTTACAATGCAAAAGACGGAACTAAAAAGGGAATTGTGAAGGCAACTCGAGTTCATCGTACTGGAAATATCGATGAAATTGTAGACAGGATGCATTCTCGCATGCGAGAGACTTGGAAGGCAGCATCTACTGGAGAGCGATGCTCAAGTTGCGGCGCTCCTAAGTTTATTGCCAAGAGCGGCAACAGGGTTTGCGCAGATATTTGCTGGGTATCTCCCGAACAAAAAAAGACAAATCAAAGCGACTGGAAGAGAAATAAAAAGACTTATCGCAAGAGAAAGCGTTATTAAATAGTAACGCTGTAAAGCGTGCACAGATGTGTTATAATTTATAGTTACACAAAAAGGAGAAATCCAAATGGAAAAAAGATCGTTTTTTAAAGTCGGCAAGTGTGTAAAGTGTGGAAGTCAAGAAGTGGTAGTCACAAATACTCAACTTGCTCCCAACACCGGCGTTTGCTCTCGATGCGATAGCAAACTTTTCTACAGCGTAGCAAATGCTCAAAAAGAGCGCTGGCTACAGGGTGGTCCAGCCAACCCACAATTTAACAGGAGCTAATATGCTAGCAAAAAAAGGCGATATCGTCGAACTTTCTAATGGACAAAAAGCGATTGTCATTTCTGATACTTATACTTACCGCTTTATGGATCCTGAAGACCATGAAATGGTTGCTCACGGAATGGGAGAATATGCCGGTTCTTACGGCTCTGCATTCAACGTCGTGATTCCGAGCTCGGGTAAGCAACGCCGAATCCGCTGCTCTGCAACTAAGTATAAAGTTTTGGGACGCGGTGAAGGAGAAGCAGCATGAAAGTTCTTCTATTGCACGGTAAAGAATCACAGCCTGGAGGATTAAAAGCGCAAGCCATTGAAGGCGCTGGTCACGAACTGATTAATCCCGATCTTCGAACTGGCTGGTCTGAAGCAGTCCAAATAGCTCAAAACGCGGTTGATGAACACAGTCCCGACGTGGTGGTAGGTTCTTCAAGAGGAGGAGCGCTAGCTATGAGCATTGATACTAACGGTGCTCCTCGCATATTGATTGCTCCAGCTTGGAAGATGTTTGGAGCTCCAAGCACAGTTTCCAGTAACACGGTTATTCTTCATTCTCCGGCAGACGATATTATTCTTTTTGAAGATAGCGAAGAGCTAGCTGCCAACTCTGGCGCAAAGCTCGTTGCCGTTGGCACCGGTCATCGAATGAGTGATTCAGAAGCTCTTGGCGCTATGGTTGGGTATCTATAGTGGAATATGCAACGACCAAAGCTGGGCGGCGAGTAGCTCCATACGGTCATAACATCGCCTTCTTGGCAGACTATATCTTTAATAACCCCGGGTGTACGAGCAGACACGCGCGCGAGGCCTTGTGCGCAAAGAATCGGGTGCAGTGGACTAATGCCACAGACATGCGTGGACAGTATAGTACTTATTTTTGTACTGGGTGGATTGGCTCGTCTTGGCGGAAAAATCCTTGCGGCCGTTATTGGACGCGATTGCCCCGGCCAGATGGGAAAATCGGGTATCTCCTCACTCTCGAAGGGTTGGGGAAGGTGGGACAGCCAATAGCTGCATAAATAACATTAACTAAATGGACGATGGCTGGCAGATTTATATCCTGTCGGCCATTTTTATATGTTAATTTTTGATTTTTCTAATCTCGCGTTAATAATTAAAACTGAGCATATGCTCATTAAAGCATGAATATTATTAGAGTGGGATATCGTCAGATTCTGAGCCCACCATCCAATTGGAGAATAAACAAAATGAGAATCACGACAAAATTACTGTTTTTAAAAGTCTATCAGTTGACGCGTGGTGATTCTTCTATATTAAATAAAGAGGAACACCCAAATGAGAATATCCAAAAGACAGCTTAAAAGAATCATTAGAGAAGAAAAGGCTCGAGCGCGCCGGCTATATGAAGATAGCATTGACAGCGAACTCGATAATCTTAAGAAGAATATCGGTGATGACATTGAACACATTCGTGATCTAAAAGACGATGTTAAAGATGATCATGAAGAAGAACTCCATGCAGAAGAGGAAAAAGAGCGAAAGGATGAGTCCTTTCGTGGTCGCCATCTGCGCCACAAATTACGTCGCATAATCCGCGAAGAATCCCCCGATCAGGATTGGGGTATGGGTTCTCACGAAGATTCTCGCACTCGCCCAGGTGAAGAAGATTATACCGGTCATGCGGGCGATGAGTCCAAAACTCACCCTGGTGAAGATTTTGAAGGTGGTGGAGATGTTGAACACAAGGCCATGACTGCGATGGCTGCTATCCATGATTTAGCTAGTGCTGCCGGGGTCGAATTACAAACTGATGTAAGCGGCCCTAGCGATGTTGCAGTTGAAGACGTGCCTGCAGAATTAGCAATGGAAAATCGTCGACGCTTAAAGAATAAACTGAAAAGAATAGTGCGGGAACAGAGTCGTCGCTCGCGTCGTCATCTCCGTGAAGACAGTGTTGACACCGAACTCGATAATCTCAAGAAAAATGTTGAAGATGATATTGAGCACATCCGCGACCTCCACAAAGATATTAAAGACGATCACGAAGAAGAAGTTCGCGCTGAGAAAGAAGAAGATCGTAAAGACGAGTCTCGGAAGCGCCGACTCCGTCGTATTGTTAGAGAAAACACGCGGACTCGTCGTAGAGTCCGCCGAACCAGGAGATAAAAATGAAAATCACAAATAACCAACTTAGAAGAATAATTCGCGAAGAAAAGCGAAAAATGCTTGAAGACTGTGGAGATGTGCACGCAGAGGATATGCTGTCCCCAGTTTCTGCTGCTCCAGTATCTGCATCATTAGCTGAAACAGTTGATCCTGAGCAAGAGATGATAGTAGAGATGGAAGTTGCCCAACGTTCTCTTGAGCAAGTGGTAGAATCTGTTAGCGCAGCTGCTTCTCTTTGTCCCAATTGTGGTCCGGGTGTTGCCGTCCAAGCTCCACTCGTTGAAGCTATGGTCGCCCAGGCCGAAGCCCTTCAAGAAACTCTTCAGGCACAGCTCGATGTTGTGGCAGAAAGTACTGATGCCGGTGAAGCACTGAGTGTAGTAGATGTGGTGACGGAGCTAGTTTAAGATGAGAATATCAAAAAGACAGCTATTAAGTCTGATTCGCGAACAGCAAGAATTAATTACAGAACAGCAGAAATTTGACCGCATGCTTCTAGAGGCAGAAGATAAAGAAGGTGGAAAATATTTGAAGATGGCCTTTTCTGCAATTAAAAAGAGTAAAGATGCAGCCAAGTGGGTTGTGCAATTTTTAAAAGCCAACCCAGAGATCGGCGAGGCAGTAATGAGTATGCTAGCTTCAGATGAGGAAGCAGAAATTTCTGATGTAGAAGAAGAACCAGCCCTGGCATAATAACAAAATGAGAGAATATTAAAATGAAAATTACAAAGCGACAGCTAAAGAGAATAATCGCTGAAGAACATCGTCGCCTTCGGAAAAAGAATCTTGTTTTAACAGAAACGATTGCTGATACAATAACGGCTGAAGCTGCCATAAACGATCTAGTCGCGGAATTTCAATCTCAAATGGATCAGTTGTTTCAAGAAGATCCAGAAATGTTTGCGGGAAGATCTACTGAACGAGAGTGGCAATTACAAGTTGACGGTGCCACAGAAATGTTAGCGGAAGAACTTGGAAGAACCGTAGAAAGAATAGAGACTATGCTACATGATGGCCAGTTCAGGAGATAATAGTGATATTAACGCAGAAACAAGTACAAAGAATTATTCGAGAAGAATTAATTCGCCTGGAAGAGCAAGGCTGTGCAGATCGTCAAGATGGCTGCGTTCGGAAGGATAAAGATGGCACATGGTATATTTTGAACAATAAAAAGGGCGGCATATGGAAACGCGGATTCAAATCTGAACAGTCAGCCAAAGATTCTTTGTCAGCTATGCATGCAAGGGGCAGATGAAATGAAAATTACAAAAAGACAGATTAGAAGAATCGTTAAGGAAGCAATTGGTGATGGCTTTGAGGAGATGAAAGCATCCCTCCCCCCAGAGTCACCAAAGATTTCTGCCACGCCAACCGGCAAAGTTGAAGTTGAATGGGATTTCTTTTTAGACGGCGACGAAGAAGGCTGGAACGAGCTGCCATACGAAGAACAAGAAGCGCAGCAAGGTCTCCCGCCCGTTATCGAAATCCCCTCGGACGTGATGAACCAATATATAGGCCTGGTTCGTGAGTACGGTGAAGCTCAGGCAGAAGACATGATTACCGATTGGCTGTCTGATGAGAGTGGCTGGTTACACCAAGGATGGAGCTGGGTATGAAAGTCACAAAGACACAACTTAGAAGAATCATCAGAGAATCTCTCAACGAGATGCATCCTGGGGATTGGGATAAGCCAGGCATTGAAAAAGATCCTCAACGTCCATGGGGAACCTACGCTGAAAAAGATGAAGGAAAGTATTGGGATACCATCATGATGAGTCCCAATGGAGATTCTCTTTTAGTCGACGGCCGAGAAACATACCTTCAAGATGTACCCTCTCAGATACAAGGCACGTCAGGCATTGAAATGAGTGATGTCGATGCGGATAATTTAATATTCGCGCTGGAAGACCAAATGCAGAGTGGTTATGTAGAACTTGGCATTGAATACAAAGACGGAAAATGGAGTTGGTAATGAAAATCACAAAACGACAGCTTAGAAGACTTATTAGAGAAGAATTAGAAACTCTTTCTTATGAAGAGCAAACTATCGACACAGCCGAAGCTGAAAGTGCAGCTTTAGAAAGAGACCGAGCTGAAGATATCGACACTGTAGAAGATGCATGGGCTGGTGGCCCTAACTTAGTGCAGTCAATGGACCACGCAGACGCAGTAGATAGTGATCCCGTTACTCGGGGTCAAGAAATTATGAAAGTAGTAGAGCGCGCTAGAAAAAGAGCTCGGGTAATGAGAGAACAATGGGGAGATCGTGCAGAAACAGGTAATCCTCTTATCGAATTCGCCAAAGCATATTCAGGTTTAGGCAATGCAATTCAAGAACAAGTTGATTCTGTGGTCGCTGCTTATATTAATGGTGGCGGGCCGAATTCTTCACAATTCGAAAGTGTGGTTTACGAACAGAATCCCAACGCAATTGACAGAGCTTTAGAATCTTTAACGTATGTTGCACGAGACGCAGGGTCCGATGGTGAAGAAATTATTAATGCTCTTAATGAAGCACAAAACATGCTGTCGAGGTAAAGATGAAAATTTCAAAACGACAACTAAGAAGAATTATCAAGGAAGAGAAGCGGAAGCTCCTTAGCGAACAAGGTGGATGGGATGTCGACCCGGGTAATCACTTGGTAAGTTTTGCTAAGGCGTGGGCTGGGCTTGGTGGTGCTGTACAGGAGCAAGTGGTAGCAATTCTTGTTGCCTGGAATGAAGGAGCCCATCATCCCGATTGGGAGGGTGCTGTTTATGAACAGAACCCAAACGCAATTGAT
>LWDU01000153.1_pt2 | contig 10888 bp, 11 predicted proteins | sample 727161 | NCBI WGS metagenome assembly LWDU01 (sample SAMN04566230, study PRJNA314399) | hydrothermal vent metagenome | isolation source: deep sea hydrothermal plume seawater | place: Mexico: Gulf of California, Guaymas Basin | collected 2004-07-11 | reverse complement strand
GCGTTAGAATATTTAAAAGGTGTTTCTGCGAAGGCTATAAATACATAAATAGAACTATCAGCATTATTAACATTGTTAGTGCTTCTTTGCTTAAATCCGTTGGATAAATAATCTATTTCAACAGTATTGTCTGATTCTGCATTACTCTGATTAGCAGTTACATATAGTGTATTACTATTAAATTCATCTCTTTTACTATCTTTTATCAACCAATGCCCAGAACTAGCTGAGTCACTACGCTTCATCATCACATAAGCTGGTCTAAAACCTGTATAAACAAATGTTCCATCAGCTACACCATTACCAGTATATGAACCCACCTTCGAGTAGCCATCTACAGAGTGGAAACAGTAGGCTATAAATCCCTCAGTATTTGTATTGACATTGTTTGCGTCTGATGTTCCAGCTTCTAATGTAAAAGTTGTAGCACCTCTTGCTCCTACGCCACCATTAGAAAAACCAGTAACACAGTTTGCTTTAGCGGCAGTTGAACTTAGTAATAAAACTTCATCTGTTCCTAATCCAACGTGTCCAACTGACCAATGATGAACAGAATCTCTACTTTTTACTATAACCATATCTGGAGCAGAACTTAGTCCGTGTCCTACAGTAGCACCATCTGAACCATTACCTGTATAACTAACAATACTAAACCCAGCATCCGTATTAACACTAACTGTAGAGTTTATAGTTCCAACAGTATTAGCTGAACCACTACCGTTTGCTTTCCAGTTCCAAGCTACGTAAGTGTGTGAAGAATTGTTAATATAGTTCTCTGTTCCACTTAATGTAAAACCATCACTATCTAATGAATTAATATAAGCGGATTCCCACTCTGCATTAGAGCCTGAACCTCCTGATTGAAGTACTCTAGCACTTGAACCATTAAACCCTCTTACTGAATCCACTAAACTATGAGTTCTTATATCTGAACGAGCCTTAAACCAAGTAAAATCTGGCTGAAAACCTACGCCAGTTATTGCATTAGTAGAACTATTACCAGTATAAAGCACAGTATTAAAATGCTCACTAGGTACAACAGCTACATCTGGTAGATTAGATGTACATAAAGCTAAGAAGTCAGTAGGTGGAGTGTAATAGAAATCACCTATACTATTACCATCTTGATTGCCTTGTGCTGTCTTTGTACCTGCAAAACTTGAATCTTGTCCGAAGTTCCATATAAAACCACTACCTGTTGTATAGTCTGAACCTGCTGGTTGTATATTACTTCTACTAGCAACAGGAAAAGTACAAAAAGGATTTGAACCAGTTGAAGGATTACCACTATTATGCCAAGTATTATTTATACCAACCCAAGCCTTTCCTGTATCTGCATCATAAGCATATTGTATAATATCTCCTGCATTTACTGTTACATCATTTTCTGAACCATCGGTACGAGTACCTCCTACTGCTTTTGTGAGATATTCAGCACCAGCATTAACATATATAATAAGACCATCTTGAATATTTCCAGAATTATCGGTTAAACCAGATTGTCCACCCCACATTTCTTCACCAATTCCTACTACTTGATAATGTTGTGACAGCATATTTACTTCAAAATACATCTTTCCTGCCATAGTAAAAGGTACTTTAGTCATTTGAACTTGCGCTACAACTGAATCAACTTTTAAATTACCTTCTGATAAAGCAGCTATACCTACATTATCATCGAATCCCCACGTAACTAATGAATTTGATGTAGCAAAGTTATTCGTAGGACTATCAACCATCTGGTCTGCAAATGCCATATTATTAACAGTCCAGTTGTTTCCATTTCCAGAGCGGTCTATACCTAAGTCATTACTCATATACCCCTCCTATTGAAATTTATAACGAATGATAACAATACCTGAACCACCCGCACCACCATTCTGACTAGCACCACCACCGCCACCACCAGAACCAGTATTAGCTGTACCTGCTACACCATTACCACCATCATTTGTTGTTGTGCCACCACCTCCGCCTCCAGAACCACCAGAACCACCTCCAGAAAAAGCGTGTCCGCCTCCTCCGCCTCCACCAGCTTTAGTGACTGCTGAACCTGTAATAGATGAAGCTAGTCCTGCACCTCCATTTCCGGGGTTGCTGCTTGCACCATTAACACCAACTGCTCCAGCACCACCACCGCCAGCAGCAGATGAAGAAACACCACTATTTGCTAATCCAACACCACCATTATTTCCGTATGCTGTACTTGTACCACCAGCACCTCCTGTTGTATATGTAACACTACCACCACCGCCAGAACCACCAGCAAAACCTGCAGTATATACTGATGAACCAGCATAATAACCACCCTTACCACCGCCTGTAGATGTAATTGAACCAAATATTGAACTTTCACCTTGAGTTGGAATTGCTGCTCCAGCATCACCACCAGCGCCAACAGTAATTGAGTATGCTGTTGAGCCAGTAACAGCTAAATATCCTGTTCTATATCCACCAGCACCACCACCGCCACCAATAAGTCCACCACCGCCACCACCGCCTCCGATGACTAAGTATTCAACATAACCATCAGCACTAGGAGTGAATGTACCATCAGCAGTAAATGAATTAACTTTATAATCACCATCGGTAGTTATTGTTCCACCTGTAGCAGACATAACTCCACCACCTGCAAAACTTAGATAGAATCCATTAGTACCATAAGTTAAACCACTTACTTCTATAGGTTTCCACTCTCCGTAGTCACCTGTTTCACCGAATGAAGTTGGGGTTAAGGCAGTACCATCTATGAAGTGTACTTCTGCCATATAGCCATCAAAATATCTTGTTAATCCAGCTTGTTTACCAATTTGGTGTGAAATATTATTATTAATATATCCATCAGCATCTTCTGATGGATATGATGCACTTGAAAAACTTGTTACTTGTTCACCATTTACATAAATCTTTATTCTATTTGTATTTGTTCCTTGTGTAGTATCTAGTGCAACAAGAATGTGCATCCAAGCAGATTTATCTCTAAACACTTGATTAGTAACTATTTCTGAGCCATTAGCATAATTTATTTGCATATAAGGAGTATTTGAACCAGCTCTTATATGAATACCATCACCTGAAGTTGTATCAAGTAAAGTGTGATTTATACCACCTGCACCAGAATTATCATCACCTCTTTTAATCCAGCCACTATAAGTCCAAGTTTTACGATTACTAGCACTAGCTGGAGTGAAACTTAGATAAGCACTATCATCATCATTAAACTTAAGACTCTGGTCTATAGTGAAATCTGCCCCAGAGGCGTACATCCATTGTTCTGAACCGAAAGGCATATTATGCGAAAGCCAGTTGTGGTGTTCCTAATAAAATTCTGTTTGCTGCTACAACCAAATAAGGAACTAAGTCGGTTGCACTTGCTGTAGAGGTTAAGGTAATCCCTGCACCTGCTGCGGTTTCATAATCTGTACCAAGTGATAATGTTCGTGAACCTGTACCATCTTGAATACACGCTATGAATCCAGATTGTCCTACTGTTTCCGTTGTAGGATTAGCTAGAGTTGTGTTACCTGTCAAGGTGAGTACAAAGTTTTGATTAGTAGCAAAGTCTAGTGTTACTGAACCTGTGTTAGTTGCGTCTGTATTAGTCGAAGCAACTGCTGTTCCTGTCATAGTACCACCAGCTTTTGGCAAGGCTGCATCAGCAGTTGTTCCTTGAGCAGCAGTAGCATAATCAGAAGTAGCAAACGCTTTAACAGCAGCAAGATTTGTAACTTCAGAGTCCATCAAAGCACCAGCAGCAGTTACGTTTGTAGCATCTGTTACATCCGCAGAAGTTTCTATTCCATCTAATTTAGTTTGGTCAGCAGTTAGGAATGTACCTGTAGTTGCCTTGACTGCTGCAATACCAGCTAATTCGCTGTCCATTAATGCACCTGCTGCGGTTACATTGGTAGCATCAGTTACATCAGCACTTGCTTCAATAGCATTAAGTTTAGTATGGTCAGCACTTGTAAAATTAATTTCTGATAACTCGCCATCTGTTACAGAATAAGTAGTATTGGTATCAGTCCAAGGTACATTAACAACTCCTTGGTCGCTAGAATTTAACTGTAAACCATAAGTTTTACCAGCAGTTGCACTTACAGTATTAGCTGCTACAGATTGGTCAGTATCATCTTCTAATTTTATAACTCCTGTAGCACTAGCAGTTGCGGTACTTGCTGATGTTGGAGTTGCCCAAGTTAAACCACCAGTATCACCAGATTGCTTACTTAGGAATTGTCCATTACTACCAGCATTTGAAATATGTAGATTATCTTCATCTACAGATTCACTAGACATATGTTCTAAGTCAATACTACCTGCTACATAATGTTCACTTCTTATTGAATCATCGTGAAGCACATTATCAATGGTAACTTTCTTACTCGTTCCACCATCATTAATGAGTAGTTCTTCCGCTCCATCTGTTACAGTTAATGCTGATAATGCCGATACTTTAGTTGTTGCCATATTTACTCCGTAATAATGTATGTAGGTGTTGCTGAGATAGAAGCCTCTGTAACTAGATAGTAACCACTTAAATGTTCCATCTCTATTTCAATTCCAGTAGTAACAGAAGGAAGAAACTCTCTTTCCCATTGCCTTCTATTTGCTAATATAGTTAGAAGTTTCTTTTTCTTCCAATGCAATTTTGGCATTAGAGTCTAAACCTCATCTTCCTTCTACCGATTCTTTGTCTATCTACTAAAGACCTAAGTTCATCTTTAATTTCTTCAATAAGAGGAGTGTACTTTCTGATAACTGTGTCAGCTTTTTTCTTGCTGATACCACCCGAAGGCGTACCCTCATACGAGCCACCTTTAACTCCACTTCGAGAATCATTAGGAGTTTTTGTAGTCTTGCTTTCAAATTCATAAGTTGTTGCCTCTGTCTTTCCTTTTTCGTTATTTGATTTAAGTCCACCACCATTGTAGGTAGGTGCTTTGCCTCCAGACTGTACGCCATCTAGTTCTTCTTTAGGGTCTAATAGACCATCAAGCATATCCATAAGAGAGTCTAACTCTGTTACCTCTTCTGGCTCGTCTGCAAATTTAAGAGCATTATGTTCGATGTATTCTTGTTCTGACATACTATCTTCATCTTCTGAATCATAATTCAATTTATAAGTTTCCACGAGCATCCTTGACCAGATTTCTCTTATCTTGGCTTTAAAGCGTTCTAACTCTAAATCCGTTCCAATATGTTCTTCGCAACTGTCTTTAAATATGTCCACTAAATTTATTCCTATATATGATAAAACTTATTCTTATATTTACCGTTCTTGGTTTCACTTGTGCGTTTGCGTTCTCTCATATTCCAGAGAGTATCTTGATTGCCAAAATGAGGGCGATTTGTATTGACTGACATTATTACATCACCCATTGAACCACATTCAGGACATTCTTTCTTTCGATTTCTGTCTGACATAGAACACATCTCTTCAAAGACATGACCATGCTTACATTGATAATCATAAAAAGGCATGGTTATTTCTTCTTCTTATTCCTTTTAGGTGGTCTGCCCCTCTTTTTTCCATATGTTCCCTTTCCGTAAGGCATATTTACTCCTAATTAATTCAGAATAACCCCCTCAGATTAGAAGGGGTTACGATTAACTAACTACTGATTAAGTTCCTGGAACTACAAACGCAACAGCAGCATCATTACGGAGTTCTGCAATTCCGTAAATTGTATCTGAAGTGAACAAGTCACCTAAATACTCTTGCTTATATTGTGTCTGACTTCTCACGCCAACTTGCTCTGCTAAAACTAAAGCATCTTTATGCATTAGCACTCCAACTCTATCAGTTGCAGTATTAGCTGTAGTAGTAGTAGGACAGTTAGATGAGATATGAACATCAGCACCATAAATCATACCAATCTTGCCAGTTTTAATAGCATCGCCAGAACCGATATACTGTTGTTCAGTAAATCTGTTAAGACCTAGCATATCGTTAGCAACGATTGGTGGAATGATAAATGAACGATTGTCCATTGGTACATCAGCATTATCTAGTTTAAGAATCAACGCTCTGATTCCCGCATCAGTAATGTCAGCAGCATTAGATGAGTTGCCTGTGTAAGCTGTAGTACCAGTTGAACCGATATACGCTGTTTCCCAAGCAGCAGCATTAGCGCCACCAACTGTTCCGCCTTGTAATCCTTCCCACAAAGTAACTAAGTCAGTATCGACTTGTTTTGCAAGAGCATAACCAGCATCGTCAGTATAAAATTTTCTCATACTGGCAAGTGCTTGTACTTCTGCAATATCCTCGATTAACTTAGAATATTCGTAGTGCTTGTTAATGGATACATTTATGACACTATTTGTAGCTGCCGATAATGTAAGGAACTGGAATGTGAATAGTATCACCTTTCTTTCCTTTGTGAGATAGCTTAGTAACTAGATTAGCAACCACTAAGTTTGATTTGTATGCACCTATAACTTCATCTGACCAGAGTTCTGGGATGAAGTTACCAGCAACAGACACACCAACTTGGTTTGAGCCTAAAGCCATTTTACTTCTCCTTTATAAATGATTATTTAACCCTACCTTCTGCGTATGCTGACTGAATTTCATCAGCCAACGCTTCATATCGTCTAGGGTCTGTAACTTGAAGGTTGATTAAATCAGCCCTCCGATACATTTTTTTGCCACCAACCGATTGTGTGGAACGAGTTTCAGATACAGTTTGTCGTAATGCTTTCTTGGCTTTAGTCCTCTCACTCTTTTGAACCTCTTTGGTTTTTTCAACCATATTGAGTTTATCGTACATATCAAATAGTTCAATTGCGTAGTCTGGTCTATATTCTTTATCAGCTTTACGGAAAATATCTTTTCTAATCTCACTAGCACCAACCCAATCTTGGAAGTTCTTGTCTGCGACAGTCTTTTCCCAGTCTGGGTATGCCTTTTCAAGTATATTCAACTGTTGTTGTTGTTCTTGTTGGGCTTGTTGCTCTCTTGCCTTTAGTACATCTGGATGATTTTCTATAGCTGAGTTGACTGCTTTCGCAGGGTCAGTATAAAAAGCATCTTCAAAACTAACTGCCTCTTCTTGTGGCTCTTCTACAGTAGTATTAGACTTGTTTTGTGCCTCAAGTAAGCTTTGGATTAACTTCCGTTGTTCTCCAACTTCAGTTCCTTGTTTACCTAATGCCTGTTCGACATTTTGATGCATTTCAATTACCTCTTCCATAGACTTCCCCGCATACTTTGTAGGTATTTCAAACTCTGGAGTTTCTTCAACTACATTTCCATCTGGTTCTGCAACTGCCTCTACTTCTTGTTCTTCTACCTGTGTTTCTGTTATAGGTTCGTCTATCTTTGGTGTGTCATTTACTACTATACTCATTTTTTCTCCGCCCTCGTAGGGTTGTGAAGTTATATTATGTTGGATTTGCGTCTTGCAGTTCTTCCAACGATAGTGTTGTTGCGGTTTCTAAACTCAATAAAAAGTTTAGTACACGCAACTGACCCTTGATTATCCATTAGTAATACTCAATTCTAAATTCTCTAATTCTTCTTTTAAATCTAACCAGCCTTCGCCTCTTAACATATCTAATCTGTCAGATAGGAAAACCTCATCTGTTTTTGGCATAAATTATTGTACTCTAGTATTTATAGGGCTGGTTTGTCCAGCTTGTCTAGCTTTAGCTAGGTTTAATATTGTTTCTGATTTAAGATGTTCTACTTCTGGAATATTTCTAGCTGTTTCAGAGTGTTGTCTAGCTACATCTGCCTTGGTTTTCTCTAAACCTACAGCAGTTTTTTGCATAGATAGTTGTTTCTCTGCTACATCAAACTCAGTTGGCTGATTTAGCATAGCCTCAGACTGCCACTTCATAGCTTTGGCTCTTTCTTCCTCTGCTTCTGCTGTGGTCTTATCTATATTAGCTTGTGCTTGTTGTACTTGTAATTGAATAGCCATTTGTTCCATCTGCTCTGCCTCTGGATTTGGCTCTTGTCCTTGTGATAATGCAAATACAATAGCATCACGATTATGTATGCTAGAATTTTGCATCATGGCTAGTAATATAACATTAAATGCAGGTGAATCCTTTGGTATGGCTTGTAGCATCTGTACCATTTGTTGCATTTCTAACTCTTTAGCCATAATACCCATAGTGGAATAAGGTATAAACTTATAATCACTAACAGGATAGCGTTCTATATCAAATTGAATCTTACGCCACATACATTTATTAATCATTGGGATAAGAAATGTATTTTGGAAGTTCATTAAAGTACGCTTTTGGCGTTTAATAGATGCAGATTGCATCATACTCATACCACTAGCTGTATCTTGTTGTTGCCCCATGTCAGCACTACCTGTTCCCATTTGAATCATGTTCTGTAAACTAGCTACTTGATTAAATGTTGATGGGTCTGTTTGCCCCATGTCTAAAGGCATGATTGCATCTCTAGGATTACCATTAGTAAGTACAGTTTTACCTGTACGAATCTCAAATTTAGTTCCACGAGGTAGTCTTGTAGCGTCAGCAGCCATCATTGGAGTAGTAGTCATAGCCAATGAGTCAATCCTTGCTCTCATTTCAGCGTCTAAAGCCTTCTGTGGGTTATATCCCTTTTCTGCCACGCCCCTACCCCAGAATTTATTTGGTACAATGTCGTGTTGGTAGGATATAAAGGGTCTATCTACCATCATAAAAGCGTTTTCTTCTACACGCAAGATGTATTCATCATTACATATAGTTACTACTGCCTCTACTAATTCATCTTTCTTTGTATATTCAAAGTCATCCTTGTCAGCTTTAGCTTTAAGGAATCTCTTAGGTACTAAACCCCAATATTCTGTTATCTTAACTGAATCAGACTCATCAGCCTGTCGTGTTTCTGAGTCAAAGCCCATTTTAACTACATCATAATCACCATCAAGGGGTACATCTCGGTAAACACCAGATGCAATTCCTTGAACTACATGGTATCTAGGCTTGATTACTTCGTGGGCGACACCTAGTGCTTCATTAATACTATTTGCAGCAGGGTCAATAAGAAATTCTTTTGGAGATATAGGTTCTACCTTAACATCAATAGACGCATACTCTGTAATACCTCTCATACCAGTCATTGAACCCTCTACAGGTTCTTCTGAAGGTGCTCTTTCTACTGTTTGGTTGACAACAATCTTGGCAACACCTGTTCCATAGATAGCACCATTAAGAAATACCTCTGCTAGAGCGTCTTTTACACCAGTCTTTTCTAAATCTTCTTGTAATAGATTACGGATATACTCTGCTTCACTATTATCTTGGTCAAGCATGTCATCTTGAATGTCAAACCACTTGCCTCTGCCAAATGTTGCTTCTTCTAGTTCTGCAACACTTGATTCAATTGCTTGTTGTAGGGCTGGTGCTATGATTCTTGAGCGTTCTGCTGTCCTTGTTCGGTCAGTTACATCCCATATACCACGCCATAGACGATAATACTCATCCCACTTGGTAGTATAATTAATTTCTCTGTGTGTTCTCCAACTTTCCAGTCTATAGTTTAACCAACTAGCTAACGCTTGGTATTGTTGTTCTTTCTTGTCAAGCATAAAAATTTATTCTCCAGAAATTGGGGCGATTATAACACACTACCAGTCTAAATGCAACTGATAATCATTCTCATTTACATTAATGTATACTTTTACTTAGTTGTTCTATCTCAATATTTCCATCCATAAGCATTTTGCATATAGATAGGTCTACATTTTCATCATTGGGGAGTAAGTCAGGGTCTAAGTCATTGGCTAGGTTGGCAATAATTGAACAAGCTGCTATATACCTAAGTGATATGGTTGACTCATCTTGACTATACTCTACAACATCATCGTAATCTTTCGGGTTTAAATCTTCAATATCCAGCAACATTATCTATAGGACTCCATTCTTCTTCTAATTCAATTGTGTGTGCAAAATCTGCCACACTTACTTGGTCAATGTAGGAAAGACTGTCCAAACAGTCATCGTGTGCTAATTTGTTAGGAAAATCCATCATCTGATTCTTAAAATGCTTCCAATCTTTATCTTCATTGAAAGTTATCTGACCATGTTCCATTCTTCCTTGTAACGACCAAGTGATTCTATCTATCTTCTTTTTACCACCATGTCGTAACTCTACAATAGACAACCATTGGTTGTTAGTTCTCATTTCATCTTCCAAATAAGGTAATATGGCGTTACGCAAAGAACCAGTTTCGATACCTACTGTACTTGATTCTACATTTATAGCCGACATTAAGATTTTCTTGGCAGTTTCTTTGATATTCCACCTTCCATGGAGAATATCCTTTACCCACCACTTATCTCGGTCTATTTTAACTATAGATATTGCAGTTTCGTCTAATCTGGAACGCTTTAAGTTTCTTTCTTTCTCACTATCCTCATAACCAGCAGGGTCTACAGCAATTACATAGCTACCACCCTCTGGTTCTTCATCTACCTTAAACCATTCCTCTTTAAATATACCACCACTAAATGTTTCAAATGACGCTTCAAACTCTTGTCTAAAGGACATAGACGACATAGACTTACTGGCAGCTTGTATCTCTTCTTTTGGTAAGAAGGGATTATCAATTGAAGTAAATTGAAATGCTTCCCAATCGTCATCCTCTTGTGCGTCATTATATAAGTCAAAAAAGTGATTCTTTCCTGCTGGAGTACCAATAAAGAGTGCTCTACCTTTTACATCTGCCAAAGTTGGTCTTATTATCTGTTCCCAAACAACAGGCTTCATACTCGCATATTCATCGAGCACGACATATGAAAGTCCAACGCCACGAAGCGTTTCTGGTCTGTCAGAACCCTTTAAATATATCTTTCTTCCATTAATTAATGTTAATACAGCAGTATTCTCATATGCTTGTAGTATTAAGTCTTTACC
>LWDU01035593.1_pt1 | contig 10889 bp, 8 predicted proteins | sample 727161 | NCBI WGS metagenome assembly LWDU01 (sample SAMN04566230, study PRJNA314399) | hydrothermal vent metagenome | isolation source: deep sea hydrothermal plume seawater | place: Mexico: Gulf of California, Guaymas Basin | collected 2004-07-11 | reverse complement strand
TACCACTGGAGCAACCCTGTATCCGAACGGTGGTATGTACATCAGCTGATCAAGCGGTAGCGCGCGTCAGATTACTGATTATTTTCCCGGTAGTTTGGGAATTCTGTGAGCGTAAATTGAAAAAGCTGATCGGATCATTCTTGAAGGCACCTATAGCAAGGGATACAAGGTGATATTGATGCGAGAATTGTCAATTGTGCGCCAACGTATCAGCTAATGGATTTACCTCATTTCCCAAACAGTGTTCCGGGGCATGGGATAGTTTCGATGAGTACCCGCCTAAACCAGCGTCTTCGCGGTTTCAGGTAAAACCCGGTTGATTACTGCTGGTACCACCATTAGTCTAAGGGTTGTTTTTAAAGAGGTATAGCTATGTCGTATTTGGCCATCGAAGGAGGGCAGCTGTTTTATGAGCTGCACGGCGAGGCATCTAGTCCCACAGTAATGCTTGTTCATGGCTTTGGCATGGCTGGCGTTGTCTGGGAGCAGAATGTTTCAGCGTTAACAGCTGCGGGTTATTCAGTAGTGACATATGACCAGCGATGTTGCGGGCAATCGGATAAGAACTTCGCGGATGTTTCTATTCCGGCGATGGGTGACGATATCGTCGCATTATGTGACGAACTTGGGTTGTCGTCAGTGATTTTGAACGGGTGGTCATTGGGTGGTGCGCTGGTTGTTGACGCGGCAGGTAAATTGGGGGATCGACTAAAGGGCTTAATCCTCACCGGCGGAGCAACGCCTCGATATACGCAAGCGGATGGATTCCCCCATGGTGGTGCGGCTGAAGATGTCGTAGCAACGGTAGCGGCATTACGGGCAGATAGATCAGCCTTTCTCAAGGGGCTGTATTTTGAAGGTGTCTTTGCCGCAGACGTTGGTGAGTCGGTTAAGCAACGCTGTTTGGATATTGCCATGCAGGAAAGCCCTGAAGGTGATGCGGCTCTTGGAGAGCTCGGCACGGTTGATCAACGCGAGCAAATTGTAAAAATTTCTTGTCCATCCCTGGTGTTGCACGGCGCCGAAGATGGCGTCGTGCCAATCGGGATTGGAGAGGTCGCTGCATCACTTCTGCAAAATTCCGAAATGACAGTCATGGCTGGTTGCGGTCACGCCCCTTTTCTTGAAGACATCGAGGCATATAATCGCCACGTGATTTCGTTTCTGGGGCGCTGCGCTGAGTGACCTTCAAAGCGGTCCAGGCATGGCACGCTTTAGGTACAAGGCTCAGAGCCAAAAGGTAGTAAAGCCGTTAATAGCCTAAAGCAGAAGGTGGACAGGCTCTGGGTTTATGTGGCATGTTCTAGGGAACTTGTATGAACGGCGTTTAAGCGCCAGCGAACAAAGACAGTCAAAGGAGTAACTGAATGAATTACGACCTTATTATTTCCGGTGGCACCATTGTTGATGGTACGGGCGCTGCACCCTATAAAGGTGATGTTGCGATCAGAGACGGCAAGATCGCAAAAATGGGAGACCTCAATGAGGATTCTGCTGCAGAAACCATTGATGCGACGGGGCAAACAGTCACCCCGGGGTTTGTCGATTTGCATACCCACTTAGATGCTCAAGTGGGGTGGGACCCCGAGCTTACATCGAGTTCCTATCACGGCGTGACGACGGCGCTTATCGGCAACTGTGGAGTTGGCTTTGCACCCGTGGCTGAACAAAACCGGCCATATATGGCAAAGCTCATGGAGTCGGTTGAAGATATTGCAGCCGAAGCCATTCTGGATGGCCTGCCCTGGAACTGGACTAATTACGGTGGTTATTTAGATTCTGTTGAGGCCTTGAAACCGGCCCTGAATATTGTTGGGTTGGTCGGGCACTCGGCTATCCGGTTTGAAGCCATGGGGGATAAGTCCATGGATAAAGATGTGCAAGCCGATGATCGCGAATTGGCGGATATCGTCCGCATGGTCAAAGAGTCGGTCGAAGCTGGTGCGGTTGGCTTTTCAACCTCTCGATTTATTCCACATACAGTGCCAGATGGCCGTTGCACGCCAGGGACCTGGGCAGACCTGCGCGAGACGGGTGCAATACAACAGGCGGTGATTGAAGCCGGTGGCGTGGGTGCGCTGTTTCAATCCGCGAATGATTTTCAGACTCGTTATGAGACCGAACTCAAAATGTTTGAGCAGGGTGCTGAAGCGGGTTGCCAGATTTTGTTTTCGGGTGGGACCGGGTCGCAAGGTGATGGCGGCGTTAGTCGGTGGCGGGATTTTTTCCATCAGCATAACCAGGGCGGTAAGCGCGTTTCCGGGATTTGCCACACCAGACCCAGTGGGGCATTTTTTGGCTTGGCACAGTTGTCACCGTTTACCAAGGAGTCAGATGCCTGGCGGGAATTGATGGCGCTGCCCACGGTAAGCGACCGAGTCGATGCGCTTCGGAATCAGGAAACCCGAATGCGGCTTATCAAAGAGGGCAAGGCCATCGGGCATTTATCGAAGATGGCCCATATGCTGCACCCCTTTGGCATGGGCGAAACACCCGACCTTGATTTGGACCGAAAGTCATCGCTGCAACAGTTAGCGGATGCCGCTGGATGTGATCCGGTTGAAATGTATGTTGATCGGCTCTTGGCCTCGGAAGGTCGAGAGCTGTTTAATTATTGGGCCTTTGGCGGCGCGCTCGAAAATCAATGGCAATACATGCAGTTAGATCATGTTATTCCGATGTTGGGTGATGCTGGTGCGCACGTGGGTATTTTTACTGATACCGATTCGCCAACGGTCCTGCTGAGTGAATTGACCCGTAAGCACAATGTCTATTCGTTGCCCGAGGCGATCCATAAAATCACCCAGCAATCTGCAGAAGTGTTGGGCCTGAAAGATCGCGGGGTGCTCAAAGAGGGCTATATCGCGGACATTAATGTGATTGATTACGACCAGTTAACGACCCATCATCCAGAGTATGTGAATGATTTTCCCCATGGTGGCGGTCGATTTATTGTGAAGAGCTCTGGCTATACCGCGACTCTGGTCGCGGGCCAGGTTGTGGTAGAAAACTGTCTACACACTGGCAATCGGCCTGGTCAAGTGATTCGAGAATTTGAGCGAGGGTAACGGCGGTTTTTCCCAGGGGTTGCTGTTTCTCGCCGAATTCACGATTGCGTAAGTATGTTGTGCTGATGAAGCCAGCAGATGATCTACAGCAGATAGCCCAGCCCAGGGGTAAAGCGCTATTCAATGACGCACTGTTTTTTTAGCTCAACGACTTAAACGAGTCTTCAACATAGACATTACGCTATGCCGCAATATGCGGCGATGCCGTGCGAGCCATTGCCGACATTACTCATCCAGGCATAATCCAGAAGATCTTGGTTTACATCGAAGCGCAACCAGCCCCTTTAAAACTGCCGCAACGAGCCAACCCTAAAGCATCTTGCCGATCTAAAGTCGCTTGTCACTAACCGAAAATTACGGGCCCGCTCCAGTTTATCAAGGACTACAAGCACGCAGAGTCAGGCATTATTGGACAGGACTATATCGCACAAACAGCACTTGAACAGAACGCCAGGGAACTGAAGAAAGAGGTCGAAGATTACCTTGCCATGATAAATAGCGTCGCCAGGAAAGAAAACTTGATTTGGAACATGAGGATAGGCAGAGTCATTTTGCAGGCAGTTATATCGGGATAGTAATTTAGGAGATGAGTAATGCATTATGATTCAGCCCTTTCGATAGGGCGGCGGATACAGTCGGGGGAAACCAGTTCACTTGCCGTGACCGATCATCTTCTGGATCGCATCGGTGAGTTCGATCCCCAACTGAAGTCGTTCGTGACGGTTTGCGCTGATCAGGCGCGAGAGGCGGCGATCAATGCGGATCAGGAGATCGGAGCGGGCAAACTTCGCTCACCACTGCATGGCGTTCCAATTGCTGTGAAAGATCTGCTGGATACCGCTGGCATTACGACTACCTACGGGATGAAGATCCACGAGAACCAGGTGCCGTCAAAGAATGCGTCCGTGGTCGATCGCTTGCTTCAGGCAGGTGCCGTGTTGCTTGGCAAACTCAAACTGACCGAGGGAGCGTATGCTCAACATCATCCTTCGGTAGAGGTACCCATCAATCCATGGAATTCTGATTGCTGGACAGGGGTCTCGTCTTCAGGCTCTGGTGTGGCGACGGCAGCAGGTCTGTGTTATGCGTCCATCGGCACGGATACGGGAGGTTCCATTCGATTCCCTTCGGCTTCAAACGGTATCGTTGGTCTTAAACCAACATGGAGCAGAGTGAGTAGGGCTGGGGTCCTGCCGCTGGCCTATACGCTGGATCACATTGGTCCGATGACACGTTCGGTTCGCGATGCGGCAGCCATGTTGCAGATTATCGCAGGCCGGGATGACGATGACCCGACCTCAAGCTACCGGCAGGTTCCTGATTATGTCGATGCCATCGATGAGAATATCACTGGTGTGAGAATTGGTTTGGATTGGTCCTACGTGAGTGATGGTATTGACCCGGTGCTGGTATCAGCCATAAGAGAAGCGGTGAATCTGTTAGTGGATGGAGGCGCTACAATTATCGAGGTGGCGCTACCCTATGAATCCGTTGCAAATGGCTGGCCAGTCACCTGTGCCGTTGAGGCGGCACGCGCTCACAGTCAAACTTATTCGAAGCACAAAGACGAATACGGACCCATTGGCGAATTGATCGAACTGGGTCTTACCCTGCCCGCATCGGCTTACCTTGAACAGGAAATTGTCAGGCGGTCTTTCAAATCGGAATTGAATAATATTTTCGAGCAGGTCGACTTGCTTATCTGTCCCTCCATGTCGTTTGCATCTTTAGAAAGGGAGGGTTCTGAGCAAGCGAATGCAGCGATACAGGATCTGTCGCAGACGCTAAGGTTCACCGCGCCATTTGATTTTTCCGGAAGTCCGACACTGTCGATACCCTGGTCTATTGGCCCGCAGGGTGTTCCATTATCGGTGCAACTCGTTGGTCGAGACTTCGAGGAATCCACGTTGATCAATGCAGGCTGTGCTTTGGAACGTGCCGGTGGTCACGTCAATCATCCGGCTTTATGAATAGGGTGGGGGTCAACTCGTCACAGAGTCGGGTCAGGCGCTAGTTTCACTAACAGTTATTAATAACAGGGAAACAATTGATATGGCCAGGGTGATCGATCTTTATTGGGATCTAGGTTCCACTAACACATACTTCGCCATCAAATTGTTGCAGCCAATCGTTGCGCGACATAATGCTGAAATCAGATGGCATGCGTTCAATGTTGGACATGTGTTTCAAGCGAACAACTACGTGCTGATGGATGAACCAAAAGCGAAGCTAAAAAATCGTAAAGATGATCTGATGCGCTGGGCAAGGAAGTACCAGTTACCCTTCAGCGTACCCAAGGCTTTTCCTATCAAGACCAGTCGTGCGTTGCGCGGCGCCATTGCCATGCGATCTTGGAATCAAGAGCAAGTCTTTATCGACGCCATCTTTGCTGCTTATTGGGAGCGGGGTGATGGCAGCATCGGTGACTACTCCAGATTGCGTCAGATCGCGGCCTCATTGGATGTGGATCCAGATGAATTTGAAACCGCGGCCGAGAGTGAATCTGTTAGAGCTGAGCTAATTGATTCCACCAATAGAGCGCTGCAACGTGGGGTTTTCGGCGTACCATCCATAGGCATCGAAAATGACATCTATTGGGGTAAAGACCGTATGGAGTTTGTTGAAGATCATCTGGCTCGGCTATAGCTTAGTTCAATAATCAGGGGCCATTGGCTGTGTCGCTGGTAATGCTTGTTTTTAATGGCTTTCTTCCACCATACGAGTCATTGCCAACATGACTGATGCAGGCCCCAGAAAATTCTGGGTCACCTGGAAGCGCAACCACAGCCTTTAAAACTGACGCAACCATCCAGGCCAAAGCATCTTTCCACTCCAAAGGCACTTTCCACTCCAAAGGCACTTTCCACTCCAAAGGCACTTACCACTCCAAAGGCACTTACCACTAACCGAAAAATCACCGTGCCGGCTCCCCAAGCTGCTCATTGATCAACCCAACCGCCTGTAAGGCTGTCGACCAACACCTTTTCAGACAGTAACTATCGAACCACACAAGTTGTTACACAATGCGTTACATCCAAGTAATTATCGCCAGAGGATGCTCTGGCAGACTTGTAAAAATAGGGGTTAAACAGGCTATACTTGACTTTGCCTGGGTTCGGCGTGTTATCTCCAGCTTGTAAACACCCGTGTTAAGCGCGACATGTAAACTGTCAGCTACCACGAAATGTCGGGATGGTCTCGCCGTTGGTTGGGTGAGAAGCTAAATTCATAGAGCTGAATTATTGAACTGAATTTATTGAACGCAATTTCGGAGAAGCAAATGTCTGCATTGGAAACCAACGTGTCTGAAGATTTGGGTTTCCGTCTTTATCACCTTTCGCCAGGTATCGGAACTGAAGTACTCGATATTGACCTTTCGAAAGACCTTGGCGCCGACGTGATCGACTTTCTGTCTGACTTGCTCGTTGAAAGGAAGGTTATCTTCTTCAGAGATCAGGCGATATCAATGCAGCAGCACATTGCATTTGCACGCCGCTTTGGTGATGTTGAGATCCACCCCTTCACAGAAAATGATGATGGCTATCCAGAGGTTATTCACCTGAATAATGATCGTGAGCGCCCACCAAAGATTAATGTCTGGCACTCTGATGTTACGTGGCGGCAAGAACCGTCCCTGGGTTCAATCCTGCGCGCTGGCGGCGACACGTTATTTGCAAACATGGAGGCTGCGTACGCGAGTCTGGACGATGCAACAAAGGAGATGCTTGATGGGCTTTATGCCATCCATGACAATCAGCCTTTCCTGAACCATATGCGCAAACAGGGTGCGTCGACTAAAGAAATAGAGGCTCTTCGGGAGAAGTTTCCTCCAGCACGACATCCCGTTGTCAGAACCCATCCAGTGAGCAAACGTAAATCAATTTACGTCAATCGTATCTTTACCCGTCGACTTGACGGTATGTCCCAGGCTGATTCCGATGCCTTACTCGAGAAGCTGTTTCTGACGGCTTGGAATCCGGATCATCAATGTCGATTCAGGTGGCGCAAAGATTCGTTTACGTTTTGGGACAACCGGGCAGTTCAGCACTTTGCAGCGGCAGATTACTGGCCTGCTGTCAGGAAGATGGAACGCGTCACAGTGGTCGGCAGTCGACCTGAATAATCCGAGTGGGCTTTTTGACGAAACAAATATTCTTCGTTTACCTTTCAGGCCGAATTTTAGAGCCTGCTTAAAACCAGAGACAAGGACACACGGTTCGACGCGCTGTTGATAGCAGAAGAAGATTCGACTCTTGTTCTACTTTCAGCGCGAAGTAATTTCTGACGGATTAATTGTAAAAATCCGCCAATGAACATTCGATTTTCAGGGCGGGATAACTTGCCTTCGGGATTGGTTTCGAGCCAGTTCCTGGGGCAACAGAAATTGAAGCTCGTCAATCAAGGTCGAAGAGAGAGCTGACGATGTCAGCGATTCCTGCTTCGCTGATTGTCGTTGGGTATCAGTTCCAACAGAACATAGCAGCGCTGGCAGTCATTAGCCTCCGCATTGGGATGCGGATTCACTCGTCCGGGTTGATCAGTTTGAAAAGGGGGTAGGGGTTGTCGCTTTCGCGGGACAATAAGTTTTCTCATTTTTTGAATTGGGCGTGAAAGAACTGATCATCTTCAACGTCTGAATTGAATTTCAATTCGCACTGGTTTCTGCCCCGCTGGCACAATGTGTTCAAGCAATGCAAAGATAAAAAGGACAATTCCTGACATTTCCATAAATTCCTCAACGGCAGTCCACAAATTATAGGCCAGAGTATTCATCAGGTCGTTTACATCGTACCAATCGGTTGCGCGTTCAACACCCAGTGCTCCGCCGACGTAGATCGCACCAGCAATGACAAACAGGTTGCGCGTGCGTGAGGGCAATCGAGCAAGGAAAGGCAGGTTGGCAAGTCCAATGATCAATACGATGACGGCGCCGTACGTGGTCCAGGTGGTATCTTCAGACAGGGTGTTGACGTATTCATGAAGCCCTACGACCTCGTCAATTGACAGGATGTGGAACCCCACGGCGAAAAACAACCATGACCCTGTTGACCGTCCTGCACCTTTGCGTTCCAGCCACGACTGAATAAGACACAACTGTCCCGCGGCGAACAGTATGAGTGTACTGTACCAGGTGCCAAAGCTTTCTTCTTCGTCAAGGTCAAAAAGGGCAATGTGCCACCACTTGTCAGCGGGCAACAGATCGTTGAACCACAACAACATCGTAGCCGTGTGTATCGTAGTTAAAACTACCAGCGGCACGAAGAGGAACTTCCCCGCGCGGACCGGGTTGATCGACAGAGTTAACGCATGCGTCGTCATGTGTGATGTACCTCTTCCAGATCAGTTGGGACCTGATGATGACGTGTCTTCCCGGTAAGGCCAAGCAGAACCCTTAGAGAGAGAATTCCCAGGGGCCGCAGAGCCGTCGTCAACACTTTGAAAATCTTCTTGCCGCTCGGGGGAAACTTGTAGCAACAAACACTTCACTCGCACCCAAATATAGTGTTATTACCCGCTCATGGGTTTTTCATGCCAAGGCTGGCGCCGGAGGAAGGTACACGATACTTGTTCGACAGGGGTGGTGAAAACTGATGATTTGCGGAAAGCCTGATTTTATAATCGAAAGTCGCCCGATGTCTTAGAATTTTAGAAACCTGTCTTAGAATTTTAGAAACCTGTCGTAGCAACAGAAGCCCCCGCCTCTATCGAGGCAGGGCTTCTTGTCAGACTTCTTACCTGCGTTTGCTGTATTTATGTCAATAACCGCAAATGACAGAAACATGACAGAAACATGACAGATACGAACATCAGGATCTTCTTGATAATTATTGCTCTCTCTCCGAAAAAGGGGCTTGAAAAGAGACTAAACCTTCATCCCATTCCAGTGTTGCTTCTCTAGTGCTTTAGATTGTTCCCGCTTAAGGGCACGCTGTTTATTCAACTCTGCGAGTTTTTCTCTGGTCATCCACTCGAATCGTTCATCACTGTCCGAGCCTTATATGTTTCTTGTGTGTTTATGTGAAGCCTGTTCGGCCATGTGCCCAGATTCTTTTCTAACCACTTTATTTTAGAAATTAGCGTTGCTGTAAACTGGGCTATAGGGTCAACGCAACCCGCGTCAAACGCTGAAAAGGGGTTAAACCTAAGGTTTAACCCCTTTTCAGCAACGAGCCTAGTCTCTTTGATACACGACTATCGTGATGTTCAGATTCTTGGACTTATTGGATTTGCCGGACTTATTCGATTTCTTAGATTTCTTAGATTTCTTATTCTTCAACTCTTGTTTATAGCTACCCAGCCTAGTGTATCCAGCCGGAGCTGGTTCACTTTCCGGTAGAAATAACAAGCTGCCACTCATTAATCCTTCGCCCTGCGGACCTGTGGCACCTTGAGAACCCTGATTTCCCTGAATCCCTTGCGGACCCTGAGGGCCAGTATCGCCTGTAGGACCTTGAGGGCCGGTATAGCCCTGGGGACCGGTATTGCCATCTGCGCCATCAGAGCCATCATTCCCTGCTGGACCTTGTGGACCTTGTGGACCTTGAGCCCCGTTTGCACCATCAGCGCCATCATTCCCTGCTGGACCTTGTGGACCTTGAGCCCCGTCTGCACCATCAGCACCATCAGCGCCCGCTGGACCTTGAGTCCCGTCTGCGCCATCAGCGCCCGCTGGACCTTGAGCACCGGCGGCACCATTAGCGCCCGCTGGACCTTGAGCACCGGGGGCACCATCAGCGCCCGCGGGACCTTGAGCACCATCTGCACCGTCTGCACCGTCTGCACCATCTGCACCATCTGCACCATCATTTCCTGCTGGACCTTGCGGGCCTGCTGGACCTTCTGGACCTGCAGCTGCAGGGACAATTGAACCGCCTGTATTGGCCTCGAAGTCAATCACAATCCGATACTGAAACGCGACTGCCCCCCCAAAATCGGTCAATTTCATCTTGATAGTATTCAGCCCAGGTTTTAGGTGCTCCGAGATCACTGCCGCAGAGAAATCACCACTGAAAAGGGTCTGGCCGTAAATCGTTGCAAGCTCGTGGTCGTTAAGGTACACATCGCCGCGATTGTCAGCCTGCATTTGCAGGTCCATCGTGGCATTGGAGTAAGTGGTTGGCATGTGGAACCGGATTCTAATCCAGCTTACCGTGTCATCACCGCCACCTTCCGGGAATATCCCTAAACCACACTGCTCAGTTGGATCGGTGATTTCCACTCCGAAGAGGTCATGCGTCTCGGACCCCTGGCAGGGATAGACATTAACCCAGCCTGTTGTATCTGGAAGGTCTGACCAAATATGGTCACCAACCGAGTAAGTAGCGCCCCAGGTAAGACCGCCATCTTTCGAGCCTTCGGAGAAAGGATCTACCTCTCCCACAGGCAGATCAGTACCGATTAACACTAGCGTTTGGGGGTCAGCATGCGACAGCTGGGAGAAAGTCAATATCAACACGTACATAAACCAATGTATATTTTTCATATCCGGTTCTCACAAATTATCTGTTTGTTTAAGGTTGATTTCAAAAATGTGGTTGATTACTTACAAATAAATACAAATACATATAAATAAATACAAATGTTTACATATAAACATAAAAAAATACAATTACTTAAAATATACGATATATAAATTAATATCAATACAAATATATATATATCAATACAATTGTAATGTAATTACTTATATATGTAAGTTTATACTTACATTTAGTGTTGTAAATATCTAGAAATTCTTCCGATATTACTGATTCAGACCTAATCCAGAAGATTCTGGATCATCTCGAAGCGCACCTTTCCAATTCAAACTCACTTTCAACT
>LWDU01038237.1_pt1 | contig 10891 bp, 8 predicted proteins | sample 727161 | NCBI WGS metagenome assembly LWDU01 (sample SAMN04566230, study PRJNA314399) | hydrothermal vent metagenome | isolation source: deep sea hydrothermal plume seawater | place: Mexico: Gulf of California, Guaymas Basin | collected 2004-07-11 | reverse complement strand
TTTCGGCGGTGTCGAACAGCGACTTGGTCTCAACGATCTCGACGCCCATCGCCTCGACGATCGGGCGCGGATCCTTGTCCATGACGTTCTTGTTCGAGTCGGACAACTGGATGCCGTTGCGCTGCATGACGAATGTTAGCGGCAAGTTGCCGATGTCGGCGGCGTTAAAACCGTTCAGGGCCTGGCCGGAGATCCAGCCGGCGTCGCCGCAGTGGCAGACGACCCACGATTGCGGGTTTCGCGCACGCATGCCCATCGCTTGCCCGGCGGCGACCGGGATCATCACGCCGAGGCGGCCGCCGTTGAGTTGCGTGCCGCCCGGCACCCACGAGACGTGGCCGGGGATGTCGAGGCCGCGCCGGAACTGGTGCACCACCGAGTCGCGAGCGACGAAGCCAAGCGCGGCGAGCGACGCGTAGTAGCCGATGCTGGCGTGGGCGTTTTCGATCGTGAACTGGACTTTCTCGTAATCAGTCGCCGCCAGCGTGAGCATCAAGCTAGGGATCAAGTCCAGGCCGCCACCCAAGTGGTCGAGTTCGCCGATCGTGGCGAGCGAGGCGAGCGAGGAAATGGAGATGCGTGCCGCCTCGATCTCGAGCGCCTGTAACGTGGCGATCTGCTTGGTGTCAAGCGTCTCGGTGCCGCCCACGTCGATCTGCAGCGGCAACACCTGCGAGGTGACGCTGGGCCGCATGTACTTTGAGTCGGCGATGAGTTGGTCGTTGCGATCCTGTTGAGCCTTCCAAGCTGCCTGCGAATAGTTACTCATAAATTTTTTGCTATTTTGTGTGAGACGAACAGGAGAAGCGTGCTGTTCGCCGAGTTAAACGGCTTGGCACTTTGGGCGCAAATTTGAAAAATTAAAGAAAAATTGCTCAATCGCTTGGCCAAGGATCATCGGTAGAGGAGGTATTTGGCGCGTTGCTGGCGGAACCGGGCCTCGTCCCCGGCCCACGACTTGACGATGGCCGCGCCAGAACGGCCGGCGGCGAGATCGCGCCGGATCGAGTCGGTGCCGTTGACTTTGTCGAACATGTTGAAGCTGCGGCCGCTCTTGACGCGGGTGGCGAAGATGTCGCGCTTGGCCACGGCGCGGACGGCGTCGAGGANCGACGCACTCGAACGGCATGCCTTCGCCGATGCCGATGCTGAGTCCGCTGCCCGCGCCGAGTTCGCCGAGCACGCCGGTGGAGACGTAGTGCAGCGGCGAGTCGCCGTGCGGGATGTTCGGCGAGGTGGGAACCCACTTGAGGCCGGTGCCGCGCCAGGTCATCGAGCGGGTCCAGCCTTTCATTTTGATGATGGAGATTTTTGGGCGGTGGCTGATCCAGCCTTCGCTGCTGATCATGTAGGCCAGCTCGCCGGCGGTCATGCCGTACACGTAGGGGATTTTCCATTGGCCAACGAGCGACTTGAAGCGGGGGTTGAGAATGAGCCCCTCGACGCGTTTGCCGCCGAGCGGGTTGGGGCGGTCGAGCACGACGAACTCGACGCCGGCCTTGCCACATTCCTCCATGCACAACCCCATCGTGCTGATGAACGTGTACGAGCGCGCGCCGGTGTCCTGTATGTCGTACACGAGGCAGTCGATTTTCTTGAGCATCCCCGGCGTCGGTTTGCGGACGGGGCCGGGGCCGTACAGCGAGTAGATCGGCAGGCCGGTTCGGCGATGGGTGCTGTTGGGGAACTCCTTGCCGGCCGGCACGCGGCCATCGATGCCGTGCTCCGCGCCGAACAACGCGACGAGATTGACCTTGGGCGACTTGTGCAAAATATCGATGACGGAGCGGCCGCGACCATCGACGCCGGATGGGTTGGTCAGCAGGCCGACGCGCTTGCCTCGCAGCGTTCCGAAGTCGCGCATGGCGAGCGACTCGTTGCCGAGGTAAACGCGCGCCTGGATGGCAGCACAACTGGAAACCAGCAGGGCAAAACCCAGCCAACGGGTTACGAAACTCATGGCGAAAAGTAGTCAGCCAAGCGATTGGCCACAAACCATTTGTGGCTACTCATCGCCGGGGGAATCGGCGACGGCGCGGAGGTAGTCGAAAGCGAACAGGCCGGTGCTGTGGCCGTCCTCCCACACTGGCTTGACGGCGTAGCCGCCGACGAACTCGATTGAGCGAACCTGAAATGACGACAGTTTGTACGGCCGCTCGGGGCCCTTGTACACGTTGCCCATAACGTCGGTTTCGCCCTTGCAACTGGCGCAGGGGCAGGCTTTGCGCAGCTTGGCCAAGCGCACGAACGACTCGCCGCCGTCGTCCCACTTGACGGCCAGTTCCTCGCCGATGATTTGGATGTCGCTTGGCTTCATGTTGCGCTTGGCTGCGGAAACAAAAAAAGGGAGCCGCCGTCCGGCAGCCCCCCATTTGTGAAAGTCTGATTACTTGTTCGGCTGCGGTGTGACGCGCAGGTACGGCTTAATCTTGGTGAAGCCTTTCGGGAACTTGGCCGCCGCCTCCTCGTCGGAGAGATTTGGCACGACGATACAGTCGTCGCCATCCTTCCAGTTGACCGGCGTGGCCACGGCGTGGTTGTCCGTCAATTGCAGGGCGTCCACCACACGCAAAATCTCGTCGAAGTTGCGGCCGGTGGCCGGTGGGTAGGTGATCGTCAGGCGAATCTTTTTGTTCGGGTCGATGACGAACACCGAGCGCACGGTGAATTTCTCAGCGGCGTTCGGGTGAATCATGTCGTACGCGGTGGCCACGGCGCGATCCGGGTCGGCAATGATCGGGAAGTTGACGGTGGTGTTTTGCGTCTCGTTGATATCTTTGATCCATCCGTGGTGATCCTCGAGCGAATCCACGCTGACGGCGTTTTGCCGTGTAGCCGAGTTCAGTGGTGCAGACCGGCGTGTAGTCCGCCGGGTGGGAGAACAGGATCGCCCAGCCATCGCCGATCCACTCATGGAAGTCGATGTTGCCTTCTGTTGTCTCCGCTTGGAAATTCGGAGCTTCATCGCCCAGTCTTAGTGCCATTTTTCTTTAGGGTTGATGTTTAATGTGTTTTCCCGTTGGCGTTGCCAAGGGGCGGTCTTGCTAGCGAAACTGGCTTTCCATGTCAATGATTTATCCAGCTTGTAGGCCGACTTGTTAGACAACAGGTCTATTTCTCTGTTGGCTATCCGCCAAGTTCAGAAGCGGAAGGTGGTTAACGCCTTAATGGCAAATTCGCTCTCGCGGAGGGAGAACAAGTGATCCTCGTCGCCGTAGTTTTGGCGGATCACGGCGTAAAACTTTTTGCCAGGCTTAAATTCCCAGAAGAACCGGGTGTTGTAGCCGATGGATTCCGAGATGTCGTCGTACTGAATGAGGTGCGACCATCCCATGTCCGGAGTGAAGTTGATCCGAATGTTTCCGGAGGCAATTTGCGCGTCGAACTCGGTGTCAGGCAGTTCAAAGTGGTTGAAGCTGTAACCAAGGCTGGTATTGAGCCACTTTGCCGGATTAAAACCAATCTTGAAATAGGCGGTTTGTTTCTCTCCGTGGTACCAGTCACCAAACTCATAGCCGAAATCACCATTGATTAACCCGGCGTCCCTGAGTTCGAAGTCCAAGACGTATTTGGTCATCCAATATTCGCCGGCTGGCACGACGCCACCGCCAGAGACGTCGAAGTCGTGATCCGGCTTGTCGTATTCCTGCTCGATTTTGAAGTAGACATTGTGGCCAGATTCAAAATCCAAGTATGGAATGTAGAAACTATGCCGCTGCGACTCAATGTCGTTGTCGAGCGCGGTGTAGATAGAGTTCCTGTAGCTCAGGTGATATTTTCGCAACCAGTCGACATTTTCGGGTCTTGGTCGATAGGAGAAGGATGATCCGAATCGCCGAATTCCGGTTCGGCGGGTGTAGCCGAGCTTGGGTTTGAATTCCTCGTCGACTTGATAAATTGACACTTCGGCTTCGATGAGATCGTTCGGGTAGCTGATATCTGCGCCGTGGGCGTAGCTCCAATCGGTGTCGTCGTCGAAATTGGCCATGGTGTAAACGCTGGCACGAAGTGTCTTATCGGTGAGGAACTTTGTTGTGCGGTAGTTGAAATCTGTACCGATCATGTGTGCGTCCTTGTCAGAATTCGGATCACCCAAGGTGCTGATCATACCGATTGACGATTGTTCAAGCACGTTACGTGAGATGCGCGTGACAAAGACGTTTTGGCTACCAATACCGTTGTGCTTGTCGAGCATGGCTCCAATCATGCCGATGTTATATTTGCCGATTCGACCGGTGATTTTGGTCGCCAAATTGATGGGAACAAGGTGTCCGCTATGAGTAAGGCCAATACGCCGACTGAAGAACGGGGTGCTGGACTGTGATCTCGAACGGCGCGAGGACGGACCGAACTGAAAAATGCCTGAGTCCTTTAGGAAAAAATCACGTTTCTCCGGATACTCAATAGAGAAGCGCGTGAAGTTGAGTTGTCGGTGGTCGATCTCCGTTTCGGCAAAGTCGGTGTTCACTGAAAGGCTAGCGCTCAAGTTTGGCGCCAGACGATAGGAAAGGTCACCTCCGAAGTCGCCCAGTGTTTTTTCGTCGCCGGTGTCGTTGTTGTGCCGGTACTTGCCCATGCCGTAGGGAAGAAACTCCCACTTGGTGATATTACCAAGCCCCTCGAGGCCGCGTATCTCGCCGGCATTTGCCATGGCCGAGGTCCTGAGGTGACGTCCCTCGCTGTGCCAACGGCCACGCTCGTTTTTGCGGCGAATCGTCCGGGCGATATTGAAGCCCCAAGTGGAATTGCCGGGGTTGAAAGCGATTGAGTCGAAGGGGATGGCAATTTCGCTGAACCAACCCTTGTCGCTGATTTGGCTTTTGCATTCCCAGATTGCATCCCAATTGCTGCTGGAATGAGAGTTGTTGTTGATTAATGCGTCATAACGTAAGCCGTTTGGATTAATGGTGAAATTGTAGCCATTGCGTCGATCCAGAAAAGTATCGATGGCAATATAGATATAGTCATCCTCCATCGGAAAGTCATCCCGGGTCATGCCTCGGGCGAGGATTTTCTCTGGCTCTGAGTCGTAACACCAAATGCCGATGTAGAGGGCACGAGCATCGTAGAGGACGCGAAACTCAGTGCGCTCGGTCATCGGCACGCCGTCCCCGGGTTCATCTTGCACGAAGTCGCCGCCGGCCGGGGCTCTCTGCCAAGCAGCATCATCCATCACACCGTCAATCACTGGCGACTGCTCCACTCGCAGGGCGGTGATCGATGGGCGCGGTTTGATCTGGTTTGCGACTGTCCCTTGGTCAGTCAAGGCGAAGCCTGCCGAGCCAGTCAGCGCGACTCCAAGGTAAAGAAGTTTTCGCATTCAGGGTGAACGGGTGTCAGTTGCGGCGACTCAGTTTTGGCCAAGGCTTGGCAACGCACGCGGAGCGTGCCGTCACATTCAGGAAAAACAAGAAGAACCTATTCACAGCCCGCTTGGCCTTATTGGCGTTCATTTGCAGTTGAAAAACCACTCACGAAAAGCGCTTGGCCACCGGGATGCGACGGCCGACGCCAAACGCCTTGCTGGTGATCTTGATGCCGGGCGCGGCTTGGCGGCGTTTGTACTCGTTGATGTTGATCAACCGGATGATCCGCAGGACCGTGGCCTCGTCGTGACCGGAGGCGATGATCGTCTCGGTGTCCTGCCCGTCCACCACGTACGCCTCGAGGATGCTGTCGAGCACATCGTACGGCGGCAGCGAATCTTGGTCGACCTGGTCGGGCCGCAGTTCGGCGGACGGCGGCTTGGTGATCGTCGACTCCGGGATGATCTCGCGCTCGCGGTTGATCCAATTGGCCAGGCTGTAAACCTTGGTCTTGGGTAGGTCACTGATTACGGCCAAGCCGCCGCACATGTCGCCGTAGAGCGTGCAGTAGCCGACCGCCAACTCGCTCTTGTTGCCGGTCGTCAGCAGCAGCGAGCCGAACTTGTTGGACATCGACATGAGGATGTTGCCCCGGAGGCGCGCCTGCATGTTTTCCTCCGTCGTGTCCTCGTCGAGTCCCTCGAAGATGCCGCCGAGTTGCGACTTGAGTTGCTCGAACACCGGCTCGATCGGCACGACGTCGTACCGGATGCCCAGCGCCTTGGCCAGGCCCTCCGCGTCGTCGAGGCTGCCCTGCGACGAGTATTGCGACGGCATGGCGACGCCCCGGACGTTCTCCGGGCCAAGCGCATCGACGGCGACCGCCGCTGTCACCGCCGAGTCGATCCCGCCGCTCAACCCGATGACCGCCGACGCGAAGCCGCACTTGTGCAGATAATCGCGCACGCCGAGCGAGAGCGCCCTGTAAATTTTCTCGTTGTCGTCGGAGGTGTCGCTCGACTTCGGCTCGATGGTCTCCGTGTCAATGAGCAGTAAATCCTCGGCGAACATCGCGCCGTTAGCCCCGAGCACGCCGTGGCCGTTGTAGTATTGGCTGCCGCCGTCGAACACCAGCTCGTCGTTCCCGCCGACGAGGTTGCAGTACACCACCGGACAGCCACACTTGACCGAGAGCTGTGAGAGTAGCACGTGCCGGCTGTGCTCCTTGCCGAGGCTCCACGGCGAGGCGGAGAGGTTGAGCAGTAACTCCGCGCCGCCGCCGGCGAGTTCCTCGGCGGGACGGCGGTCGTAGCGGCGGTCGTGCAGGAACACCTCGTCGTTCCAGATGTCCTCGCAAATGGTGATGCCCACTTTTGTGCCGAGAATTTCCACCGGCGTGTTGCCGGTCGCCGGCTCGAAGTAGCGATCCTCGTCGAACACGTCGTAGTTCGGCAGCAGAGTCTTGTGGCGGACGGCGGCCACTTGGCCGTCCTGCAGCACGGCGGCGGAGTTTTGCGCCGGGCGGCCGGAGTCGGTTTCGTTGGCGGAGGCGTAGCCCACCACGGCGACCGCCTTGCCGCTGCGTTTGGTCAGGCTCTCGAGCGCCTCCTGGTTTTGCCGGAGGAACGCCGGCTTGGCCAACAGGTCGCGCGGCGGGTAGCCGCACAGCGCCAGCTCGGGCAGCACAACCAGCGCCGCGCCGGCCTCGTCGGCACGCCGCCATGCGTCGACGATTTTGTCCACGTTCCCGTCGAAGTCGCCGATGGTGGTGTTGATCTGTGCGATGGCAATTTTCATCTGCCGCTTGGCCAAGTTTATCGGCGAACCGCTCTCGGCGGAAGAAAGAAGCGTGCCAATTGGCCAATGTGTGTTGCGGCTGTTTTTGACTCTTGACCGGACTTTCGGAGGCGTTACCTTTCCGGCGTGCCAAGGAGCGGCGGCAAAAACAAATCAGTGATGGTGGGGCTCGGGATGGATTCCGACGGGCATAAGCGTGTCACCACCGGCGACAATTTTGTCGTCGCGGGTGGGACTCAGGACACGCACGACCAGATGACCGAGACGGTCGTCAAGATCAACGAGAAACTCACCGAGCGCGGCAAGTGCCTTAACACGGTGGAGCGAACGGAGTTCAAGGATATCGCCGAGTCGGTCGGGCTCAAGGAGCAACCCCCGCCTCCGGATCCAGAGAGCAACTGATTCTCCCCAACAAATCTTGAAATGAAAAAGGCGGCCAGATGGCGGCCTTTTTTGGTTGAAATATGGGGTTAACTGACGGCGATGAGCGACACGCGCTCGTTGCGCTCGTTGCGCACCACGCCGTTGGCGCGGGGGTCGAGGGATGGCTTGCCGTCGATAAGGAATTGGTAGCGGTGATGCCCGTGATGAAGATCGATCTGCGTGCTCCACGAGCCGTCAAAATGCCGGTTCATGGCGTGTGAGTTGCCGTCCCACTCGTTGAAATCCCCGATCACGCACACTTCCTGCGCTTCGGGGGCAATGCACAGAAAATTGATCGGCTTGGCCATTGTTTTGGCCGAGTAGCGTCCATTTCCGTCACCGTTGAATTGTAAGTTATCCATCCTTGCTTGCTCGGCGGAAGCGCTATCCCGTTGACCTTGGCCGAGCAAAGGCCGAGGAAAAAACCAAATCCCAGCTGCCGACGCAAGCGAAAAAGATTTTTTTGTGCTCGGCCCATCGCCGAGTGTGGCATTGAGATTAGGCGTTTCGACCCTTGAAGGTCAGCTCGGCCACGCCTGATTTGTCCAGTTCGCCGATGCCTTTCTCGATCATTTTGTCGAACTGCCCCTTGGAGGCGGCGGCCATCGGGAGGCTCAGTCCCTCCGCCTGGCCAAGCGCCAGCGCGATGCCGGAATCCTTCGAGGCGTGCGCGCCGGAGAAGTAGCACTCGTGGTCGCGGTCGCGCATGTCCTCGCCGTCGGTCTCGAGCACGCGGGAATTGGCGCCGGTCTGCGAGAAAATTTCCATGACCATGTTGAGGTCGAGGCCAAGCGCGTCGGCCAGGCCCAGCCCCTCGGCCAGCCCAGCGGTGTTGATGTTCATCACCATGTTCACCAGCGCCTTGACCTGGGCGGCCTTGCCGGCCTCGCCGACGTGGCGCTTGTTGAGCGATAATTTTCCGAGCAACTCCTCGACCTTGTCGTAGGTCGCCTTGTCGCCGCCAAGCATCAGGTACAGCGTGCCATCGCGCGCCTGGGTGATGCTGGAGGCCATGCAGCCCTCGAGCGACTCCGCGCCGGCGGCCTTGGCCAGGCCCTCGACCTCCACGTGCACCGCCGGGCTGATCGTTGCGCAGTTGATGAATACACGGCCCTCGGCGCCGGTGAGCAGGCTGTCGCCCTCGCTGGCGAAGATCGTGTGCATTGAGGCGTCGTCGATCACGACGGTGATAATGACGTCCGACAACTCGGTGACCTGCGCCAGTGTGCTGGCGGCGGTGGTGCCGAGTTCGGTGGCGTACACGGCGGAGACGTCGTATCCGCAATCCTTCAGTCGGCGGGCCATGTTGGCGCCCATGCGGCCGACTCCGACAAATCCTACTTTTTGAGACATGATGTTGATGTTGGTTTTGTTTTGCTGGTTAAAAAAGACCGGAAGGCAGCCGGGCCACCCTCAGAATTCGGTGTGCGCCAGAGCATAGGCAAAGCTCCACAATAGCGCACGCCCTTTTTGCGCCTGGCCAAGCGGGAGCTGGTGAGTTTCTGACGGGTGTCGGTGGCTTACTGTCGCCAGGGGCGGCGTTGCAGTTGGATCGGTTTTGTGATGTCCATGAAGTACCGCGAAAGCCTGGAGCACGAATAAAATAACCAATTATGGTGTTTCGCCGATCGGGAGGCCGAATTGGGCGGCCTGGCTGCTGAAGGTGTGCCTGAGCTCGACCGGTTTCCCGGGCGTTTGGCCAAGCGCGACCGGCACCTCGAACAGCACGCCGGAAACCTGGCACGGACCGTCATCTTCGCAGAAGTAGGCGATCGCCTCGACGCGCACGAGGCCGCCCTCGGCATTGTCCATCAGCGTCAACGGGATGCGGATCGCAGCGCTCTCCTTCAGCGCACCGGCGGCCTTGGCTTCGCTGATGCGGACCGGCGACTTGTCGTCGGCGATCACCTGCCAGCGGCTGCCGGCGTCCTCGGTGAAGTGATGGCCGGCGGGGAGCGCGAGGCTCAGCATCAGCACGCCGTTCTTGCCCTTGGTCAAGCGCAGCGGCTCGGTGCGAATCGTCGGCGTGCCGGGCAGGTCGGCCAACCGGAGACTGCGCGGCGCGACCGGTTTGCCGGCGGCGGGAACACCGGTGAGCTGGAGCGCGGTCACGTCGAGCGACGCGAGATCGACGACGCGGATCGAGTGGTTGTTCGTGTCGGCGACGAACAGCCGTTTGCCCCGCGGGCCAAGCGCGAAGCCGGACGGCTCGGAGAATTGCACGTCCAGTCCGTTGCCGTCGCGGAGGCCGGGCTTGCCGGAGCCGATCCAGCGCCGTACCTCGCCGGTTTTCGGGTCGAGCAGCTTGAGTCGGTGATTGTACGTATCGGCGACGATGACCTTGTTTTCCTTCGCCCACCACTGGACGCCGAGGACGTGCTGCATGCGGGCTTTTTCGCCGACGCCGTCCGTGTCGCCGAACGCGAACAGGTTGCGCGGCTGGGCATTCTCGCCGCCGGCGATGGTGCGGGTGGCGCCACTCGTCAAGTCGATCGCGCGCACGGTGCTGCTCTCGCTGTCGGCGACGAACAATTCGCCGTTGCCGACGGCCAGGCCGGACGGCTGCGCCCACGCGGCGAGAAGTCTGTCGGCGCGGTTGAGGTTTTGCTCGGAGCCGTTGCCGCTGTAGTTTTTCGCGATTTTTTTGCCGAGGTCGTACGACCAAATCTGGTGTGTGCCGGCCATGGCGATGAAGACTTGGCCGCTCTCGACGAACACGTCCCATGGCGTGCTGATGGGTTGCTCGCGGCCGCCTTTGCCGCCGTTGTAGTCGCGCCCCTGCGTGCCGTTGCCAGCGAGAGTGCGGACGGTTTTGGCCTTCGTATCGACGACGCGCAGCGCGTGGTTCTCGGCGTCCGCGACGTAAAGGTTGTCGTCGTGAAAGGCGAGTCCCTGTAGCCGGAAAAATTGCGCCTCGTCGTAGCCTCCGTCGGCCAGGCCGATGCGGCCGGAGCCGATCGTGTCGATGAACCTACCGCCGAGGTCGGTGACGACGATGCGGTGATGGCTCGAGTCGCTTATGAAGAGCCGTTCACCCTCGGTGTCGATGGCCAGTTTACCGGGGTAGCGCAGCGGTGAGTCTATGCGCAGTTTGTCCTTCTCCGGCGACATTGGGATGGGGTCGTGCCGGAAAATATCTTTCGGGTAAAGTGCGAGCGCGGCGGTGATGCAGGCGTCGATCAACTCCTTGTTGCCCTCGCCGGAGACCATCAGCATGAGGTTGCCCTTCGGTCCGACGACGGCCATCGACGGCCAACTGCGGACACCGATGCGTTGCCACATGTGCATCGTGTCGTCGTTCACTACAGGGTGGGCAATCTCGTAGCGCAGCACGGCGTCGCGGATATTTTCGGACACCTTTTCGT
>LWDU01032794.1_pt1 | contig 10892 bp, 9 predicted proteins | sample 727161 | NCBI WGS metagenome assembly LWDU01 (sample SAMN04566230, study PRJNA314399) | hydrothermal vent metagenome | isolation source: deep sea hydrothermal plume seawater | place: Mexico: Gulf of California, Guaymas Basin | collected 2004-07-11 | reverse complement strand
TTGGCTTATGGATTTGGAACTGGTGATGAGATAATAGTTCCCTCATTTACTTTTGTTTCTACTGTTAATGCAACAAGATTTGTTAATGCAAATCCAGTTTTTAGTGATATTGAAGAAAATACTTTTGGTCTAGATTCAGAATCTATTACATCTAAAATTACTTCAAATACAAAAGCTGTTGTACCTATGGATTATGGTGGTTCATCATGTAATATTAATTCAATTAAAAAAGTAACTGATGAAAATAATTTAAAATTAATTGAAGATGCTGCAGAGGGATTAGGATCTTCTGTCAATGGTAAAAAAGTTGGTTCATTATCAGATCTTGCAATTTTTAGTTTTTGTGGAAATAAAGTTTTAACAACTGGTGAGGGTGGTGCAATTGTTACAAATTCTAAAGAAATTTTTAATAAAATTAAATCTATTCGTTCTCATGGAAGATTAGATAATATTTCTTATTTTAATAACCCTTCAGATGCAGAATATGTAGGAATTGGCTATAATTGGAGAATGTCATCTATAACAGCTGCTTTAGGTATTTCTCAAATTTCAAAATTAGACAAACTAATTAAAATGCGACAAGAAAATGCATTTTTTATTTCAAATCATATTTCTAAACATAAACAAATTCAAATTCCACAAAATCCTGAAAATATTTATCAAATGTATTCAATTCTACTTGAAAATAAAAAATTGAGAAATGCATTACAGAAATTCCTATTAGAGAAAAAAATCTTTTGTAAAATTTATTTTCAACCTATCCACTTAATGGATTATTATATAGAATATTTTAAAGATAAGAAAATTTCCCTGCCTACAACTGAATCCATATCTGAAAGAATCCTCACATTGCCACTATATCCAAATATGAATAATAATGAAAAACAATATTTAGTAGATTCTATAGATGAATTTTTTGAAAGTTCTGCCAATCTTTTGTAAAATTTATTTAAATCCCTTCAAGAAACACTCTTTGCTGCATTTCTTTTGAACTAAATAATAATTTATAATTACTATATTTTTCATCATTAAAGTTCTTTATTTCACCTTCCTCTATTTTCTTTTTAATTTCATTATATGCATCTTCAATTTTAAATTGAGGGGTGAATCCCATTTGTTTAATTTTTTCACCTGAAACTTTATAATTTCTTTTATCTTCATTTTCATTTGAAATTACAATTTCACAACCAGAAAGTTTACTAACTTGTTTGGCAGCATCTAAAATTGTCATATTTTCAGAAATAACATTGTAAGTTCCCGTAAGATCTTTTTCTATTGCAAAAATTAATGATTGAGCTGCATCTTTTACATGTAAAAATGGTCTAAATTGATTTCCTCCAAATACTGTAATTTTATTCTCTAAAATTGATTGTGCAATAAATAAATTTATGACTAAATCAAATCGCATTCTTTTTGAATATCCAAAAAGTGTACCAAATCTTAGAATTGTTGGAGCTGTGTTAAGCCAATTAATAGCTCTTTCAGATAGATATTTTTGATTTGAATAATAATCCATTGGAGAAACTTTTGATTTCTCTGTGATCAATTTTTCTGGTTGTGAACCATAAACTGAACAAGTACTTGAAAATACATATGTTGGAATTTCATGTAATGTACATAATTCTGCTATATTTTTTGTTACAAGGTAGTTTATTTCTTCACTAGTTCTTGGTTCTATACTAGATGCTGGCATTCCAACTACTGATGCTAAATGAATAACTCCATCTATTTCCTTTAATGATTTAACAATTGTAGTTAGATTTCTTAAATCATCTTGAATTAATTCAAAATTGTCATTTTTTAAGCATTCTTGTATTGATTCTTTTCCATACCATAAGTCATCTAATACTCTTACTTTGTGTCCTTTATCCAGTAATTTTTCAGATAGTGTAGAACCAAGATATCCTGCACCCCCAGTAATTAAAATATTCAAATTTTATCATTCACTCTACTTTATTTCGAGATATAAACATATTAAATTATAATATTTTTTGAAATTTATATAATTTAGATTAATATAAAATTGAATTTAAAATATTTCTTTATTTTAAATTCATTTTGATATAAAGAGTGATTTCCAATTTTTTATTACTTAGTACTATTTTTATCACTAATTAATTTTAACATAATCTCATTATGTTGTTCAGATGAATAATTGATATTATTGAAAACTTTTTGAATAAACCTCTTCCTCCCTTTTGCTAATTCATCTTTAATTTTTTCATTAAATAAACAATCTTTAATTTTTTCATATATGGTATTTTCATCATTTATTTCAATTACTGCACCCGTTGATGCATAAGGAATTCTATTATTATTTGGAATATATGGTATCAAAATGATGGGTTTATTCAATAAAATTGTTTCTTCAACAACTGTAGATGGTGTTGCTATAACTAATGTAGCTTTTGATATTAATTCAGTAGTATTACTTTCTTTTAAAACAATTGCATCAGGTATAATCTTTAACAACATTTTCTCATAATTAATAATTTCATTTTTACCTTGTGTTGGATGACGTTTTAAAATAATTTTTTTATTAAATTTTTTTAATTCTAAAAATACTTGATTAACTTTATTTTCAAATTCTATAATAAATGAGGATGATAAAAATAATGACCATGCAGTTGATGGAAATGCTCCTGTTAAAATTAGAATATAATTATTATCTACAGTTATAATTTTATTAAATTTTTCATATCTTGGTGCTCCACCAATTTCAATTTTTTCTAAATTTACTTTTGATTCTACACAATTTTTGTAATCATTTCCCCCCCAAATAATGAGTTTGTCTCCAGTTCTATCTATAACAAAAGATTCAACTGTACAAATTCCATCTTTCCATTGACTTGTTAAGTTACCCGCTAAAAATACACCAACAGGTATGTTTGAATTTTGAAACACATTAACAGCTACTTTATCATCACCAAAATCATCTAAGACCCATACACCATCAATTTTTCTATCTTTGATTAATTTTTTGTAATATTCTATTTTTAAAATAATCTCAGGTAGTCTTTTTTTAATTATTTTTAAAATAATTTCCATAAAATATTTGCCTAATTCTATACTTGAGAATGTAAATTGATCATGATTAAAATATTTTTTAATTAATTTATTCATATTTAACAAAATTTCTTCATTTTCTTCAATTTTATATCCAACTGTATCAATTTTTTCAAATCTTATTTTTTTTGCAATTTCTAACGATTTATTATTCCAAATTATTGGTCTCCGATTATTCATCAATAATATATTGTATTTTTTTTCATAAAGATAATGAATAAAACTTTCATCTAGAGTTAAATTAAAATCTAATAATAAAATTGATTTTTTATTTGAATCAAAAATTTCTTTTGATGATGAACTTATAGTATATCTTAAATCCCAGTATTTTTCAAAACAATTTTTTAAAATATTAAAAATCTTCTTTGATACATAGATCTCTCTATTTTTTCCAAATAATTTAATCGAAAAATTAATTTTATCAAATCTATTTTCAATTTGATTAGAATATTTTTTATTAATTATTTCAATTTTCATGTCATTATAATTACATATTTCAATTGATATTTCATTTAAAATTTCATCAAAATTATTAATTTTAATAATTTTTGGATTAGTTTTTTTAATTACTTTTTGTAATAAAATAATTCTATGAATTATTCTTAGAAAAATTTGATAAATTTCATTGGATAATAATTTTGAAATATCTATTTCTTCAAAAAATAATTTTTCATTTGTTTGATTGTTATACCATGTTCTAGATAATTTCATTGTTAAATCATCAATTAGATAATAATCTTTTAAATCTAAAATATTTTCTTCACTTATTATTTTAATATTTTTACTTTTTAGGTTTTTTTCTAATTCATAATTTAATGGTAAAACAATATGATTTTTTTCATTTTCAATTTGATTCATTAATGATAATTCCATTTTTGGTGAATCCACTATATGCAAAATTATATCATTCAACGTTTCATTTGAAATTCTTTAATTATAAAAACAATATTGATTTATGTTAAGATATAGTTAAAACATGCAAATAATGATGAATAATCATGCGTATATGTAAACAATGTATTCAATCTGATTCAAGACCTCAAATTTATTTTAGTGAGGATGGAATTTGTGGTGCATGTTTGTGGAGTAATGAAAAAAAAACTATTGATTGGAATGAACGTAAAAATGAATTACATGAAATTGCAAATTGGGCTAAACAAAAATCAAAAGATTATGATTGTGTAATAGGAGTTAGTGGTGGTAAAGATAGTACAAAACAAGCTATAATTGCTCGTGATGTACTAGGAATGAAATGTCTTTTAGTGAATGATGAACCTGAAAATATTTCTGAAGTGGGTAAACATAACATAGAAAATTTGAAACAATTGGGTTTTGATGTTTTATCCATTCGTCCAAATCCACAAATAATGAAAAAACTTATGAGAAAAGATTTTTTTGATTATCTTAATCCTATAAAAATAACTGAATATACACTATGGTCTGTAACATATGTTATTGCAAATAAATTTGATATCCCATTAATTATACAAGGAGAAAATGGGGGATTGACTTTAGGCATCTCAAATAGCGGTCTTGGAAAAGGACCTAATGCATTATTAGCTAATCAAACCAGCTCTGTAAAAGATGGATTAGATGAATATCTGAAAGTTGACGGTGTTAGTAAAAAAGATCTATTTTGGTATACTTATGATAGAAACCAATTAGAGAACAAAGACATTCGTGGAATTTGGTTGAATTACTATTTGGAAGATTGGTCAAATCATGGAAATAGTGAATTTGCAAAAAAATATGGCCTACACTTTAGACCTGATGACACCGATCCTAATTCAATTGGAACATATGTCAAATATTCTCAGTTAGACTCAGATCTTGTTCAGTTAAATCAAATGTTTAAATCAATTAAACTTGGATTTGGTCAATGTTCAGATCATGCAAATTATGATTTACGAGATGGTCTTATCGATAGAAAGAAGGCTATAGAATTAGTTTTGAATTATGATGGAAAATGTTCAATTAAATATATTGAAGACTTTTGTTCTTATATTGAAATTTCAATTGAAGAATTTTGGGAAACTGTAAATAAATTTAGAGGTCCAATGTGGACAAAAGATGATCATGGAAATTGGAAAAATCAATATCATGATGAACTAAGAAAACAACTCTAAATTTGCATTGATAATTTATTTTAATTTCTAATGCTTTTAATTAATTCAAATGATTCAGCTTTAATCAAACCAGATTCCATCCCTCGTTGACAAGATAAGGCTTTAATTGATTCAATTGATCGTGGATGTGGAAACTTTTCAATTTCTGATTTATAACATTTGAATGCTTTAATTTTAAAAGAAATCTCTTTACTAATATCCTCATACACAGTAGAAATAAATGGATTTTTTACAATTCCTGGAATTTCATAAGAAAATAAATTTTTTACTGTAGTTGAGTGTGGACGTGATGCAATTAAAGTAGATTCAAAAACAATTTGATGATCTTTATGCAAATCATTTTTTGGAGTTGTATAGACAGTTGATGGTTTATATTTTTTAATAATTTTTTCTAATTCCTGGTTTATTCTAAGTGATGGAATTGAATCCAATTTCATATCTGCAAATTCCAAAAAATCAAATGTTGATATCCCTAAAATTTTACCTGATTTAATACATGATTCTTTTCTTCTTTCTATCATGTTTTTGCTTGTATATTGAGCTGAAGCTCCTTCAGTAACTACACATAAGTGAATTTTATTTTTTTTTGATAGTTTTTTAATTGTTCCACCCATTCCTAAAACTTCATCATCTGGATGTGCTGCAATAATTAGGATGTCCATAATTATTTTTTTATTATATCGCTAATAATGTTTTAGAAGTATGACTAAGTTAAATATATGAATTTTCAAAAATTAATGACATTATGAAAATTGTATATGTTAGTGGTGTAAAATTTGGCTATAGTTTATTGGAAGAAATTTTAGAACATAATTTTGAAATTTCAGCAGTCATTAGTTATTCTGACTACAAAAAATCAATTTATAGTGATTTTGCTTCGTTTGATTCTATTTGTAATAAGTTTAATATTCAAAATATCAAAGTTAACAATATTAATGATCCAGAAAATATTGAAATTTTTAAATCATTAAAACCTGATTTGATTTTAGTAATGGGTTGGTCACAATTATTGAAAAAAAATATTATTCAAACTTCAAAATTTGGTGTTATTGGTTCTCATCCAACTGAATTACCAAAATATCGTGGCCGTGCACCTATTCCATGGAGTATAATTAAAGAATTACGTGAAAGTGCGTTAACTTTTTTCTATATAGAAGAAGGAATAGATGACGGAGATATTTTTGCACAGGAATTTTTTTCAATAAGTTCTGAAGATGATGCTACTTCATTATATGCTAGAATTACTAATTTAGGAAAAAAAATGATCATTGAAAATTTAAAATTATTACAAAATAATAACGCAAAACGAATTAAACAAGATCAATCTAAATTCATTGAATATTGGTCCAAACGAATTCCAGATGATGGTTTGATAGATTGGTCAAAACCATGTAAAGAAATTGATATTCTGATTAGAGCTACTACTCATCCTTATCCAGGTGCTTTTACATTTTATAAAAATCAAAAAATAGTAATCTGGAAAGCATATTTCTATGAGACTAAAATTTCTAAACCTGGAAAAATTTTGGATATTACTAATGACTCTGTAGTTATTGGTACATTAAATGGAGAAATTGTAATTACAAATGCAGAGACATCAAATGGTAATTCTATATTTTCTGAAAATATATTTACTGAAAATGATGTAAGTTCACGCCTAGATGATTATTAATATTTGAATATTCATATTTTAAAAACAGGAAAATTTAAAAATTTATTTTTTACTTAATAATTAATTTGCTTTGGTTTAAAATCATTTTATCTTTAGTACTATTTTTTAGTATTTTTCCATCTATTGTATTTTCAACACCTAATTTTTTTCCTGATGATTATGATGTGACAGATGGTAGTGCTGGATGGGGCCAATTAATGATTGAAAATTCTATTTTAACAAAAAATGATAAATCATCACAGGTTATAATTTGGAATGTTTCATCTTTAATTATCGACGAACATTTTTGGGGTGATAGGGGATTTTTAATTGATGATTTTAAACCTGCAAATTGTATTGAATGGACTTTTGAGGGATATGATTATTCACTTTCTTGTATTTATTATGATTATGAAGTATTTATTAGAAATAACTATTCTTCATTTCCATACCCACTAATGAAAACAATTTTGAATAATATTGAATTTTCACAAACTGGCAAATTTATAGATTTTAATCAAGTTTTATCCAAAAATACAATCCAAAATAATTCTTCAACGTTGTTATTAAATTTAGTAAATGAAATTCCTAAGGAAATTGTTGAAGAAACAGTTGTTGAAGAAACAGTTGTTGCACCTCAAGAATCAACTGGTAATGGTGGCGGTTGTCTAATTGCAACAGCAGCATATGGTTCTGAAATGTCACCACAAGTTCAATTACTTAGAGAAATTCGTGATAACCAATTAATGAATACAGAATCTGGTTCAGCATTTATGAGTGGATTTAACGAATTGTACTATTCATTTAGTCCAACAATTGCAGACATGCAACGTGAAAGTCCAATGTTTAAAGAAGCAGTCAAACTTGGATTGACACCAATGTTGTCAACTTTAGCAATTATGGAAAATGCAGAATCTGAATCTGAAGTTCTAGGACTTGGATTATCAGTAATTGCACTCAATTTGGGAATGTATCTAGGTGTTCCAGCCATAGTTATAATTGGTATTAGAAAGAAATTCTGAGAAGATAACCGATAAATAAGTCACAAAAAGTTTTTTCACATGGATAAGCGTAAAGGTATGGGTGCTCTAATTTTTACACTCTGCATTGGTGGATTCTTTGTTTATGCATATTTACTTATGTTATCTGAATGGTCTCCAATTATTTTACAACTATCTGTATTGATGGCAGTTGGAGGTATTCTTGGAATTATTGCTTGGATTGGATATGTTATGGCAACAACAAAACCTACATCTGCAACAATTACATCAGCTGACGATTCATCTATTTAGTAATTTTAATATCTACAACTGTTTGATAATATCTTGGACCTACTGCTCTTACAATTTTTGAGCCAAGAATTTCTGATTTCACTGTTGCAATTTTTTTATAATGCTCTTCAGTTAATTTCCCAGCTTCTGATTTTTTATCTGCATGCATGTGAGAGTAGTAGTGAATAATTCCTCCACTTTTTGTTGCACTTATTGCAGAATCTAAAAATTCATCTGATCTTTCTGGTAACAATGTTAATGTTCTATCTGATTTGTCAATTAATTGTTCTTGGATAATTTTGGATGCATCTCCATTAATTGAAATTATTTTCCCTGCTAGTTTGTTTATCAAAATATTTCTTTCACAAAGTTTTGATGCTATTGGATTCAAATCAAGACTATAAACAGTACATTTTTTCTTTTTTGCAGCCATAATTGAAAACATTCCTACCCCTGCAAACATGTTTACCATTACTTCTCCATCTTGAGTTAATTTTGCAATTCTTTCTCTTTCAGTCGAGAGACGAGGTGAGAAAAATGCTTTTTCTACATCTACAATAAATTTACAATTGAATTCTTTATATTCTGTTTCTGTATTATCTTCTCCTGCAAGAATCTCTAGTTTTCTTGTACGAAAATCCCCTTCTACGGCTGAGGATTGATAAAATACACTTCTGACAATTTTAACTTCATTTAGCAGGGTTTCACCAATAATTTTTTTCTTGGATAATAATGAATCTGGTATTCTAACTATAATGATACTTCCTATTTGATCAAATGCTGAGATTAATTCTTCACTTTCTTTTGATGTTAACACATTTTCTAGTGATTTTTTTAACATTCGAGTCAATGCTTGTGGTAAAAATTTCCTGATGCTTTTTGATCTTTATCTAATCTACTTTCTATTTTATTTACTCTAGGTCTTAGACTTTTTTCATCTCTTCTAAATGACATATCTAATGATTTTAGGAATCTATTCATTGCTTCTGGTTTTGGCATAGGGGATGTAGCAGTTCCTACCTTTCCTGAATCTCCTTCAAATATTATCATTGAATCTGATACTAAATCCATTAATTGTAAATCATGATCAATAATAATTGCTGATTTTCCAAATGAACTTCAACATCTAAAAATGCTGAGGGTTCATCTAATGCATACAAATCTACTTTTTGAATTAAACATGATGCAACTGCAATTTTTTGTAGTTCACCACCTGAAAGATTTTTTACAGATTTATTGTATAATTTTCTAATTTTTAATGGGTCTAGAATTTGTTCTTCTTCTTGACTTCCTTCAATAGGACCTCCATTTGCTTTTTCTAAAAGTGCTATAACTTCTACATCGATATCATTTTGGAGATATTGTGGTTTGTATGCTATCTTAATCTTTTTATCAATTGAACCCACATCAGGTTTTTCCACACCTGCAATCATTTTCATCATTGTTGTTTTTCCAAGAGCATTTGCACCCATTATGCCTAAAACTTCTCCTTTTCTTATTTTTCCCGGTTCAATTGAAACTGAAAATGAATCAAATTTTTTCTCTAGTTTTGGATAATTTACAATTTCGGTACCTTCTTGGAAAATATCTGTAGCTGATGATGATACATCCATAGAAAATTTCTTCTCTCTAAATCTAACATTTTCGTTTGGTAGATATCCATCAAGGAAAACATTAATTCCTATTTTAGTTGATAAAATATTTGAAACAATTCCATATGCTGTTGGTTCACCATATAGTACCTCAATGTAGTCACTAAGAAAATCAAGTAATGTTAGATCATGTTCTACAACCATCACACTTTTTCCAATTTTTGCTAATCCTTGAATTACTCTTGCAACACCTGTTCTTTGAAATACATCATTGTATGATGAAGGCTCATCAAAAAAATAAAATTCTGTATCTTTTGATGCAGCAGCAGCTACTGCAATTCTTTGTAACTCTCCTCCACTAAGTTCTTTCAAATTTTGCTCCATGGAATTTTGTAATCCTAATTCTCTAACTAATTCTTTAGTTACTCCTCTTTCATCATATTTATCAAGTAACTCATTCCCTGTACCATCAAATGCTTCTGCAAGATGATGAATTTGCTGTGGTTTTATTGATGCACGAATTTCATTTTTTTCAATTTTTTGGAAATGTCGTTTTAGTTCAGTCCCACTATAATGTTTAAAAATTTCATCCCACTCTGGTGGATTTTCATATTTTCCTAGATTTGGTTTTAGTTTCCCAGATAATATGTTGACTACTGTACTTTTTCCCATTCCATTTCTGCCCAGTAGTCCAACGACTTCTCCTTTTCTTGGAGTTGGTAATTTGTATAATCGAAAAGAGTTTGTTCCATATTGATGAATTTTATCAGTAGCTAATTCACTTGCTAAATTTACAATTGTAATTGCATCAAATGGACATACTTTAACACATATTCCACATCCATTACAAATATCCTCATCAATTTGCGCTTTTTTTGATTCTTCATTAATTGTAACACATTCTGCACCTGATTTGTTCACTGGACAGTATTTTATGCACTCCAATCCACATTTTTGTGGCTGACATAGATCTTGATCCAATACTGCAACTCTGTGTGTCATAGTTGTAATTCGATATTTTCTTTGCTTTATACCTATTTTGAGTTGATTTCTAATCTGTCGTTACGTTAATACATCAGAATTATGGTATGATTATCAAGCCGGCCATAGCGTCAGGGTGCGACCTAATCCCATTCCGAACTTAGAAGTCAAACCTGATAGCGCTGTTGTGCTACTAAGATGCGAG
>LWDU01000770.1_pt1 | contig 10892 bp, 4 predicted proteins | sample 727161 | NCBI WGS metagenome assembly LWDU01 (sample SAMN04566230, study PRJNA314399) | hydrothermal vent metagenome | isolation source: deep sea hydrothermal plume seawater | place: Mexico: Gulf of California, Guaymas Basin | collected 2004-07-11 | reverse complement strand
GTATCCAGAACGATGATATTTCTCCAGTTCTACCCAGAATTGACTGGGACAAAGGTGATCCGTATATTTTTGACGGTGATGCTGATAACGGCATTGACGGAATTCCAGAACCTGGTCGTTCTTTCGTAAGTAAGATTGGTTATCATTCTTCCGTAATGAATAGCGAATATCGTGTTTATCGTTGCGTGGGTGAACCTGCAACTGGTAAATGTTATGTTGGTGGTGTATTTGACGGTGGTACTGCGGTTTCTCGTGCAACATGTGAAGCAACTCTTGGGGGACTTTGGTTACCTACTGGTGCTACTGAAGAACCATCTGGATTTACTGGTGACGTAACTGGTCAAGTAAGTCAAGATATCACGACTGCCGATAGTTATGTATGGGAATTCCTTTACAAACTAGAGTTGAATGATATTATTAACAGCACGACTAATGACTGGATGCCAGTAATTTTCGGAGATGCAGTAACCGCAGTATCAGAGCAATTCACTTTTGGCGACATTGATGCTATCTTTAATGCGAAATGTCATCACGGTTTGATTCACGTTAGACTTGAAACTTCAGACGGTTTCCCTGACAATGATGACTTTAGACAGATTGGTTTATTGCGTAATCCTGAACTAGATGCGGCAGCAAACGGCGTTGGTGTTAAGGCACAGTCTGCTGTATATCCTGATGCTACTGCTTCATTAGAAGAAGATACAGGTCAGTTGATTTATCTAGAAAATCGCCGGGCGATTACTCGTGCTCCAGATCAAATCGAAGATTTGAAACTTGTAGTGGAATTCTAGTCAACTAAATATTGTAAAATAGACATATGATGGGGTTCTAATTTAGAACCCCATCCTTAATAAATGAATAAGAAGTGAGGATCACACAAACATGGCCATCGAATTAAACACCACACCGTATTATGACGATTTTGATGCGGGAGATAGTTTTTTAAAAATTCTATTTAACCCAGGCCGTGCTGTTCAGGCAAGAGAACTCACGCAAATTCAATCAATTTTACAAAACCAACTCAGTGCGTCCGCTGACCATCTTTGGAAAGATGGAACTGCTGTTTTAGGCGGTCAGGTCGGCGTAAATAAAATAAATTATATTAAACTTGCTACGGCAGATAATGCTTGGTTGGGTCGTGTTGTTCGCGGCGCCACTTCTAATGCAATTGGTATAATTACAAAATTGCATGACGATGAAGCAGAACCATACTATTACATAAAACCAGTCAGTGGATATTTCAGACTTGGGAGTGAAGATTTAGAATCATATGATGATGTTTGTATTGGAGGCGTCGATCCGGTCACTGGACAGTGTCCTACTAATACATACTTTAATTATGCTTTAAGCGGTACGCCAATGACAGGCACTATCGTGGCCGTTGGCCAAGGTCTGGAAGCAACAATTACTAATGGAATATTTTACACAAATGGCGCTTTTACGCCAGTAGAAGAACAAACTATATTCATTGATTATTATGGCACTACACCATCTGAAATGGTTGGCATTCAATCAGTAGAATCAATCAAAACTGCAACTGACAATGCAAAATTATTAGATCCCGCGTCTGGTTTTTATAACCAAAATGCTCCTGGCGCAGACAGACTTCATATGCAATTAAAACTTGTCTTAAAATCTGACATTACAGCATCAGGAGACATAGACGCAGTTTTTATTCCATTATGTAGAGTTGTGGATGGTTTGGTACAAACTATTAACGCAGAAGTGACAACCTATGCTAAAATTGCTGATGAACTTGCTAAAAGAACTTATGATGAATCAGGTGATTATGTAGTCGATAAATTCAATATTGAAATAGATGAAGATTATGCAGGCGACCCTGAAAAATTTAGTGTTAAAATTTTCCCAGGCAAGGCATACATTAAAGGATATGAAGCAACCTTAGATAATCCTATCGTTCTGACGGGCAATAAAGGAAGAGAGACATATACGATAAATAATGACCGTGCGAGAGTTGATTTTGGTCCATATTTTGAAGTCCAGACTCTTGCTGATATGCATGGTATCTTTGATATTCTACATAAAGAAAAAGTAGTATTATTTTCCATGGAAGGTACTTCAATTGTTGAATATGACGGAACAAACTATGGGGACGGGCCTAATAACAGCGGCGCATCATATGCACTTCAGTATGGTGAGGAAAAACGAATAACTCATGTTACTTCATATGCGGGTGGATTTAGAATATATATTAATACTCCAGATGGATTAGATGATATAAAAGGCGCAACTTATATCAGGTCTTCTTTAGATGAAATGGTATGGGCAAAATTGCATCGTCCTCTAGGATATGCAGAATATAAAGGAACTTTTGTTCCATGGACTGTCGAGTTTGCTCCGTTTATGAGCAGTATAGTATCTGGTCAAACTAATTACTCCACACAGAAAATATTCGATGTAGAAATGACCGGTTCCATCATGTCTATTCCCGCATCATATCCAACAATGCATTGGGAAAGAGTGTTGTATGTATGGAACACAACAACAAACGCATTAGTTCCCCAATTTGGAACAGAGACTACAGGCACAGGTTGGTTTGCTGACTATACCGGCAACGAAACATTAGTCCTCACTATGCTTAATCAAGACGATGGCGAAGCAACAAACGCATTATCCACGGATAATCTAAGAATAATGTCCGATATGTACATTTCTAATGCCACGTATCGTTCGGTGAACGAATCTACCTACACTAATCAAGAATCGACTATTGTTCAAGATGTCGCTTCTGGATGGTGGGTGTTAGAAGGAAAACCGGGGATGACGGAAGTCACTTCAGTAATTGGTCCCGATGGAGTTGATTATTGGGATTCTAGTGAGGATGGTTCGCTATCAGATAACTGGGTAGGCGAATCTTTCATGTTAGAATATGCTGAGATGGATACGCAATTTGAAGATGGTATTGTCTATTGGGTTGGACCATCAGATCCACCACCCGGAGTATATACCATGTCTTTCAAGACTAGAGATTATGGTAATACAAACACATCTAACTTCTTATGTGTTAATAGTTACACAGACACTGGCATTGACTATGGCAACATACATGTGTGGCAAGGAAGGCATCATCCATATCCTGAGTATAGATTGTCGGATACGCTTGATTTCAGAGTTACCGAGTTAGATTATAATATCGGAAACTATTTGCCGCTGCCAGAAACATACATAACTACATCATATACTTATTTTTTACCACACTCTGATAGACTTACATTAAACACTCATGGTAAATTTCAAATAAGAGAAGGTTTCAGTTCTATAGATGCTTTATTGCCGTCAGAAGGCCGCGATGAGATGACGCTATATCAAATTGCTGTTCCTCAATATACATACAATGTAAAAAATATCAATACAGTAGCAATTGACCATAAGCAATATCAAATGGATGATATTCGGGACATAGAAGAACGCCTTTCTGACCTAGAATATTATTCTGCACTTAATCTATTAGAAGTTTCATCTTCAGCATTGAATATTAAAGATTCTGATGGATTAGAAAGATATAAAAATGGTATTTTTGTTGATGCATTTGCCGATCACGGTTTCGGAGATATTGCGAATCCAGAATACTGGGTTAGAATGCAATCTCAGGGTGGTGGCGGAGAAGGCGCAACAAGTCCATGGAACGAAGAGCATATAGAATTTGAATTAAATACATCTGATCCAGAGAACATGCTAGAGCAAAGTGGTAAAATGATTACTCTTCCCTGGACGCTTGATGAAAATTGCGTCCAAAGTATATTTGCTTCGAGAAGTATAAATTTGAATCCATATGCTAAAATATCTTTTATGGGATTTGTTACTATTACTCCTTCTACAGATTCTTGGTTCGAGCAAACATATGCTCCAGAAATTGTAGTGCAAGATGCTAACAACGCGGCAATGATAGCACAAGCGGCGGGTTCTGGTTCTACTGCCCCTACAAGTAGTTCCGCTGGACGTTGGACAGGTATATCAAGAAATAGTGGTAATGCAACAACTATGAGTTCATTAAGCACTGAGCAAGTATTTGATGCCAGAAGAATCGGCACACGCGGAGGACCAGCAGGTACTGGCAGATGGAATGGTGCTGGCAATGGTACAATCGGTGCCAATACAATCGTCACTATACAGGGCGCAAGTACGGGGTTAACTGCACCGCAGATTATCGCTCAGGGTTGGGCGCGTGGCCCAGGCACTATTGCGATGGGAACTACTGGTGTACCACAAACAAGACGCCCAACGCGGGCGTGGTTAGTACGACAACAAGCAGTTGCTACCACGAGGTCAGTTACTACACAGGCGCGACAAACGGCAACCTCAGTAACACGGAGTTCTACAAGAACTTGGCAAGAAACTGTAACAAGAAGAGAGGAGATTGCTGATAGATTAATTGATGTTTCTGCACTTCCGTTCATGAGACCAAAAACAATAACAATCAATGCTGACTGTTTACGTCCAGATACGACACATTTAGTTATATTCGGTAACAAAGATGTTAGTTCTGTTTCTCATCCTGCTGGTGGTTCTAACGGAACACCGATCGTATCTGATGGAAGAGGGCAAATTGTTAATGCAACATTCAATCTACCATGCGATGGGGGAACAAGAAATATTGCCGCGGGCAACGGATTAAGATTTACTACAGGTATTCAAGAGTTTGGTCTTGTTGATACGACGGTCACTGAAGAGGTATCATCATTTGCAACAGCAACATATACTGCAAGAGGAACATTAAACACCAGACAGAAAACAATTCTATCTATTGAAGAAATTATCCAAAGGTCTTCAACTAGAACGTGGACAGAAACAGTTTGGGTTGCTGTGCCGCCTGTAGTCACAAGAGCAACCACTAGAAATACTACTCTGGTAGGGGTGAACAGGATTCGAGAATATTATGATCCAGTTGCAGAATCTTTCATGCTTCCGTCAGAGACTGGCGGTTTCGTTAAGTCTATTGATTTATTCTTTAGAACGAGAGATGAAACTCCAACGCAAACACCAGTCGTTCTGGAAATTCGACCAATGGAAAATGGATATCCGACTCCATTTATGATCCCTGGCGCAAGAGTTGTTAAATATCCGGATGAAATATTTACTTCTGATAACGGAACTTCAAATACAAGATTTGAATTTGATACTTTGATTCCACTTATGGGCGGTGAAGAATACTGTATGGTAGTAATAAGTGATTCGTTAGATTATAACATCTGGATTTCAGAATTGGGTGGTAGAGATAGAGCAACCAACGAATATATTGGAGCACAACCATATCTCGGTTCTATGTTCACTTCCCAAAACAACAGAACATGGACTGCCGAACAAACAAGAGATATAAAATTTAATATAAATTGTGCGAAATTCATGACTTCAGAAAACGGTCCTATTCGGGGTCGCTTTGATTCGAAAGAGTTTATTGGCGAGAAGAAAATGATTGGATTCCAGCAAAATTTCAGAGCAACTGGTTCGGGGGGAAGCACTGTCAATTATACTTCTAAAATTAATAGCGGTCTAGATGCGCTGGTACCAGATCATCCAACAAATGATTCTTCTCCATGGATTTTTGGTGCTGAGACCATTATTAATGGTGCACACACTTTAGCATCTGGATATCAGTTTACTCCTATTAGTGTTGAACTTGATATCACTAACCCAGATCCGCACACCTCACCAATGTGGAATGCAGAATTTATTTCTGCAATAACAATTGATGCAATTGAGATGCCGCAAGAACCGACTGCAACTAAGATTGAGGCGGGGGTTGTTGTATCTGATTATGACATAGAAAAAAGAGGTCGTTATATTAGCAGAACAGTAACATTCAAAGATCCTGCTGATGATTTAATTATGTATATTTCTTTACAAGAAATTCCAGAAACTTCATTCAAAGTATATTATGATACAGGAAAAGTAATTCCTAAATGGTTAGAAGTCGAAATGAATGCTAATGGCACATCATTTGGTGACTACACAATCAATGATTATGAAGAGGATTATGCAGTTGTTTATCAAGATAATCCATATACAGGGATAACTGGTGGTTCTACTATCCAAGCAAACTGGAATGGCACAATTGGTCAATTTGATTCATCTGTATATATTGATGGTGATGATAATACAAGTAATGATACGAAAGGTTTCTTGACGGATATTAGTTCTCAAGTTAATATCACGCATGGGGCATACTTATGTAAATATGATTTAGAGGGTACTCAGAAAGATAACGGAGTATTCGCTTCGTATGCAGTAGATGATATATGGTTTGGTACTGCTGGGGACGACCAAGACAAAAGATTCTGGAGAAAAGTTCTAAGAACAGATGGCACTCTTGATGCTGTAGAAGTTCCAGTATTAAAAATTATTTCTATAGTTGCAACCGACCACGTAGATTTTCATGGTGGTGGGATAAATGCTTCAGCAGTGATTGTTGATCCCGCAATCACTTGGAGAAAAATGAAAGATTTGGGCCAAAGTAGTGAATCTCAATTTACCGCAAGAGAAAACGACTTTATTGAACATACATTTATTCCTTTGAAGAAGATTACTAAAGAGTTTACTACGTTTAGAATTAAGATTGAAATGTTCACAACTGATCCATGTTTCTTGCCGTCAATGAAAGAACTTAGGGTTCTTGCAGTAACTTAATTAAGGAATAACTATGTCACAAGACTATAAAAGATACACTAAAGATGAAAGCACTGGAGCAATTATATTTCATGATGCTGATGCATATTCTTTAAGAAAAATGCATATAGCATCTAAAAAACTTGCAAAGGTTGCTGAAACATCTAATAAGAAAGTTATAAATACTCTTAGAAGCGAAATAAAAGAATTGAAAGATTTAGTTGCTACAATCATTGAAGATAAAGGATAACTCAAAATGCATTCATACTCAGGATCATCAACAGTAAGAGACATTCCATACGTCAGAAAAGATGATACTTTTAAGACATGGAGAGAAAGAACGAACCAAATGATTCAGCAACAAAATAACTATGTTCGCCTACAAGAATTTCAAATGCTCGGAATGAGTGATGAATATGTTATCGCATCAATGCAAATGAATTTGAAATAGGATATAACAATATGGCACATTATACCAACCATGATTTTAATATTGACGAATTGTTGACAATAGACCAACAAAAAGAAGACTTTATAGAGTCTGTCAATATTAAGTTATCAGATCCCGACCTGCAAGTTAAAGATTTAGCACTGTTGCTCAAATCTCTAGAGATTATGGATAACATGGAGCATCTTTCTGGATACAAAGATTTTATTCTTGGTGTAGCAGAAAAATCTTCCCATTTTGTTACTCCTATTGAGTTAATTGAGAATGGTGGATTGACAAAAACTTTCTTATCAGACAATCTAGTACAGAATGCTGGATTCGAATCTGATGCAATGGAATTTGAAATTGCTAAAGCATCTAACTTTGATATTGGTATTGACTTAGCAAGTCCTTGGGAAAATGGTATTGCATATAAATTCGATAAGTTAATTATCGAAGGAACCACTCTCGTATCTGCTATCACAGACGGTGTCCAAACTGCTGTATCTGGATTTGATGTTGCCCTAAAACCAAACACGCAATATAAATTCGAATATGACTTATTTGTTAATACAGTAAACTGGGATTTGCCTAACGGTGGTAAGAACCTAGTTGACGTACCTTCTATTGACACTACTATCTTCTCAGAGCAGGGTGGTGGTCCAGAACCCCAAACATATATTTGTTCTGTAATCGAAGATGTCAATCTAGTTATTCCTACATGTACTGATGTATTAGGAAATGTTGATGCATCAATAATGACAGAGGGTTCATGTTTAGCAGATAATCCATGGTGGGATTATAACCCAGTCACTGCATCATTCTATTGTAATGATGTAAATAATGTTGCGCCTGGCGCAACAACACAAACAGAATGTCTTGCTAATAATGCAGTGTGGGACGCGGGCGCATTAAACGACCCAACCACACAAATGCACACAATTGTACCGTATCATGTTAATGCTCGTGAAGGCGATACAATCATCTTCACTAATCCTGCAGGTAACTGGTTACTTCATAATGCTGTATCTGATGACAATATTTCTTTTGCATCACCCGATTTACTTCCGGGCGAAGACTGGAGTTGGGTTGTAGATGGTTATCACGATTTATACTTTCACTGTACTTTTCACCCACTAGAAGAAGGACGACTGTCAACGACTACAAATCACAGATACGTTTATAACGTTGGGCATGGTTTGAATACTGGTGACACTATTAAAGTGCCGATTAACTATGGCGCAATGGTTGATTTGCCTAATCTAGCAAACAGTTATTATATCAATATTAGTATGACTAATAACTCCACTTCTATCGGCGGTGCAGGTAGTCAGACAGTTGTCGAATCGCTCTATCATGATTTGTCGATTGGAGATTTAGTTGCATTTCAGTCTGGTGAAGTAGAAGATGACGAAAATTCAACACCAGATGTAGACGTAAATATTCTTGGAGGAAACACTACTCCTGCTCTCGCAACTGCAACTATTGCTGGTGGGTCAATCACTGCAATAACCTTAGTTGATGGTGGTACTGGGTATAATTCAAATCCAGCAGTTACAATCTCAGGTGGAGGTGGTTATGGTGCTACAGCAGAAACTACATTTTCTGGTATAATTGATTCTCTCCTTATAACGAATACTGGTTCTGGTTATACATCTACTCCGGCAATCGACTTTATCGGTGGTAACCCAACGGTGGGCGCAGTCGCAACAGCAGTTCTCGGAACTAATAAAGTATCTGCACTTGTTATTGATTCTGCTGGTGCTGGTTATACATCTGTTCCGACAGTAACAATTACTGGTGGTAGTCCATCTCAATCTGCTACTGCTGAAGCAGGAATTGATTTCGCATCTGGCGCATGTTCTGACGGTGTTTCTGCAACTGAAGCGGAATGTGCCGCATTTGTATGTTCTGATCCTACTTTTCTTAACGAAACCGAATGTGTTGACCCAGTTTGTTCCAACAGTGTTTCGATTACTGAAGCATTATGTTTGTCTGGTGAATGTTCTGACGGTGCGATTACTTCCGAAGCGGCATGTTTAACTGCTAGTGAAACATGGACAGCACCTGGAACTTGGGCAGCACCTGGAACTTGGGATACTCTTGGAACATGGGCACCATCAGATGGTACTTTAGTTTCTATTACAATTATCAATAGCGGTGACCAATATCAGACTGCTCCTATAGTAACAATTTCAGGTGGTGGTGCATCTGTTCAAGCAGAAATAACAGCATTTATTGGTGCTGAGATTGATTCTATTATTCTTAATAGTCCTGGTGAGAATTATATAACACCTCCTGTTCCAGTATTATCTGGTGGTAGTCCAACATTTGCTGGTTCATTAAACTTAGAATTGACTGGTTCTGTGACAGGAATCAACTTGCTCAGTGGTGGTCTTGCATATGGTTCTGCAACTGGCGAAGTTTCGTTCGGTGAAAGAAAATGGGAAAATTATGTAATTGATTCTGTAGTCAAAGGGTCAGAAAGAGTTGATGTCTATTTTAATGATGTGAATCAAATTGGACATACGCACTCTGCAATGATTACTCCTGCAGAGTATATATTAATACAAGGCGGAAATCCAACACTCATATCAACTATTGATAATGGTACTGGACATACACATGTAGCAACATTCGATTGGAATCCAGCAATAAACGATGGTGCTGGTGGAATGGTATTAGTCGGTATGACTGGTAGTCATACGCACGGACTAAATGAATACTTTGAAATTTCTGGTGGTACTAAAGTCGAATTAGTCAACTTTGGTCACTATCATGAGATTCTCATAAACGAAACAGACGAAGCAACACTTAAAGCAAATCTTATTGTTCCTAACGGAACGAATGGTGATGGAACTACTGCACATGACGGAACTGGTGCTGTTATTATTCGTACTTCTGATTTTGGTACTTCTGATCCACAGCATTTCCATACAGTAGAATTTGGTTGCGTAGATCCAGTTAATGATGTTTATGCTATTACTGTAATTGACCAACATATTCATGACTTTGGTAGAGTATGGTATCCTGGTTCAGACCAGTTTGGTATCGGACAATATGATGCTTCTTATCAAGACGGTGATGATTTAAACCCAACATTTATTGCGAATCCATTTGTAGATATTCCTGGATTTGTTAAGAAACAGCGTGGTATTCTTTCTGATGACCATGGACTTGCACCCGGAGACAGAGTGCATTTCGAGAACGTCTATAACGGAATCCATCATGGTAATACAAACTACTGGATTGAATCAGTAGTAACTAAAGATGCATTTGTTCTTACTGAAACGGTAGTATATCCATTACAGAATGCACCTGGCACAACTCCTTCTACATTCAATGTTATTGAAGAATATACAGTTGCCGCAGATTTAGCATCATATAGATTCCAAGTTGAACGTGACTTGACAAATCATATTGGTGATTCTGTTGCTGGTACGGGTGTTCAGTTTCTGGAGTCGTCCTAATGCTGTTTACTCTGAAGCACACGGTCTTAATATTGGTGACGTTGTTCAGTTACCATCAGGACCACAACAGTATGTACCTTCTGAACTTCCTGGCGCATTAAGAGACCACGTTGTTGTTGGACTTGGTGATGGTTACGGCCCAACCGAGCACATGGAAATTACTGTAGACACTCAAGCAACTATTACTCATGCTGATCCAAATCAACCGACTCAAGAGGGTGCACAACAAACTCCTTGGTACTGGACTTGGTGGGATCATACAGATGTTAGTTATTTCCCTTATCAACGTCCTGGTGCTGATGAAGACACTTTCGGTGATAATGACGGAACAAACGGTGGATTTGTACTTCATCGTGGCGGTTCATACAGAT
>LWDU01036774.1_pt1 | contig 10893 bp, 7 predicted proteins | sample 727161 | NCBI WGS metagenome assembly LWDU01 (sample SAMN04566230, study PRJNA314399) | hydrothermal vent metagenome | isolation source: deep sea hydrothermal plume seawater | place: Mexico: Gulf of California, Guaymas Basin | collected 2004-07-11 | reverse complement strand
CGGGCGTGGGCTGGCGCGCTGCATTGCGCATCAGATGGTCGGGCGGAACCGTCCATGGCCGCGCCGGCAATCGCCCGTGCGGCGCAACGCGCTGGGGCTTTCATTCTTACCAACACGGCGGTACGGGGGCTGGAATCGGTCGGGGGTGATTCTCAGTTGGTTGTGACCGAACGCGGTGCGATCCGGGCTCAGTCTGTGCTGATTGCTGGAGGGGCCTGGTCACGATTGTTCTGTCGCAATCTGGGCATTATCCTTCCACAGCTCAAGGTGCGATCCTCCGTTTTCAGAACAGCACCACATAACAATGGACCAGAGTGTTGCGCTAGCGGGCCGGATTTCTCATTGCGGCGACGCCTTGATGGAGGGTATACCGTCGCTTCGGGCAGCCGCAGCAAGATTGATCTGGAAATGGTCCCTGATGCGGTCCGGTTTCTTCCGGCATACACCAGGCTTGCGTGGATGGCGCGATCTCATTTGCGAATTCGGTGGTCATCACGATTTGCAACAGAGTGGCGCGAACCAACGCATTGGGCACTTGATGCACCCTCACCTTTTGAGTCCCAGCGTATTCTGGATCCGACCCCTTGGGCCAGTTCTATTGATCGCGCTCATGATGGTCTGGTGCGTGATTTCCCGTCGTTTCAGGATGTCCCGATTGCACAGCGCTGGGCTGGCATGATCGATGTAACCCCGGACGCGGTTCCAGTTATCTCCGAGGTGGACAGCCACCCAGGACTCTATATCGCGACTGGATTTTCAGGGCACGGCTTTGGCATTGGGCCCGCAGCAGGAGAGCTCGCAGCAGACCTTATGACCGGTGCAACCCCACTGGTCGACCCGACGCCATTTCGGTTCTCTCGCTTTAGTGACGGATCACCCATTCAACCGATCGTGGGTATCTGAGCGACCAATCTTTCGGGCCGGTCCAGGCAAGTTAGACCCTTGGGGGCAAGCGCGTTTAGTCTTGCCGAACCCGGAAACCACCCGTCAGACAGTAAATTGTTCAGATCACGTACTCAAAGCAACTCTGCTGAATACCTTGGTCGCGAACTTGCCCTCCCGCCCTTGAAGCAAAAATTCAAGCTCGACAGGTCAGCCCGCCCTATTTTGATATGCTGGTGTCCGTGTGTGGAAAATATGGATTCAGCCCGCGAGTTCTTCATGAGATTAGATCTGTTGCCTCGCAAATTGCCTATGTGAGTTGTCGTCAAGGTGTAACACTGGCCCCTGAAAGCATGACTAAGCTGGCGCCGAATAATGTTTCAGTTAAACGTTTAACTGAAGAAATTATGGCTGTACGTCAGCTATGGCCTGGAATAGTCGGAAATACAATCCAATGATTCATATTGTGAAAGAACTATTAGTTGGGTAGAGAAAAGAATACTCTCTGCCTGTGACCGGGTTAAGTTCTTTTTTTTGCAACACTCTCGGAAATGATGCAAAGTAACTCCCACATTATCGTTGCCGCCACCAGGGCGGTGTTGCCACTGGGATCGAACGGCGGGGATACCTCAACCACATCCGCTCCAACCAGGTTCAGCCCACGTAAGCCACGAATAAATTGTTGGACTTCCAACGGTGTGAAACCACCAATTTCCGGTGTGCCGGTGCCCGGGGCAAAGGCAGGATCAATGCTGTCGACATCAAACGAGATATAGGTTGGGCAATCCCCCACGATGCGGCGGGATTCCTCCACTACATTTTTCAGCCCCATATCATGGAATTCTTCAATATGTATTACGCGCATGCCGGTATCATAGGAAAAATCCCAATGGGGTTCCGCCCTGCCGCGTATGCCTATCTGGACGGTTCGCTCGGGATCCAGAACACCGGCCAGAGCAGCATTGCGAAAAGGCCCGCCGTGATGAAACTTGGAACCGTTCAGAATTCCGCCGGTATCACAATGAGCGTCAATATGGATCAGTCCCACCGGCTCATCCCGCCCCACGGCGCGTAGAATAGGATAACTGACGGAGTGATCTCCGCCGGCCGAGATCGGCGCCACATCCGCGTCGACTATCTTGTGGAAGAACCCTTCAATTGCCGCCATACTCGCATCCAGGTTATAGGTGTTTTCCAATAGAACGTCGCCATAGTCTATGAAGTTGCATAACAGCGACGGGACTATTCCGCTCACGTGATGCATCGGACCCGTTGCCATTGCCGATAGCTGGCGGATTTGCTGGGGTCCAAATCGGGCGCCGGGGCGGTTGGTTACGCCTAAATCAGTGGGTATTCCGACAAACGCAATATCGACTCCACCAAGGTCCGTTGACTGAGGAGCCTTCAGAAAAGTGGAATAGCCCGCATAGGGTGCAACATGGGCGCCGTCCCGATCTCCATTGTCCTGCCCGCTATTCTGTTTAAACCACTTGTTCAGGCGCTGGTCGTTGAAATCCGTCTTCTCTGCGGCGGCCCGGATTTTTTTTAACTTCTCAGTGTCAATCGCCACGTGATTGCTCCTGCTGTGTTGTCAATGAATTCCACCCAGTGGTTCTGGTGGTAAAATGTGCTCTGCCAAACTTCAATATCATCTTTATTAGCGCCGCGAATATTGTCTCAAAAAACCTATTTCACCGGACTGTCGGCTATAGATATCAAGATTGCATCTCACATGTTGTGCGTATAACTATAGTTTCCCGCAGTTTATGTCGGCGATCAAATTTATATTTTGCCGTTGCACTCTAAATCGGCCGCGGAACTTTCAAACAAAGGCAATATCAATATGACGAAAATCAGCGATGAGCGCATCACCAGGTACCGGGAGTTGGCGCAGATAGCCTCGATGAACATGAAAGATCCCGCCGCCAATGCAATCTACAATCGGATGGAAGACGAAGGCGCCCCGGTCAGAATGATGCGCGAAGCGTCGTTGGGTATGTATCAGGCGCCTTTCAGTCGGACGACCGATAACGTCGATATCTCAATAGTCGGTATTCCACTGGAAAACTCCATTCCGTTACGTACCGGCACAAGTGAGGGTCCGGCCGCCGTGCGGAAATGGTCTCAATGGATGGGGCCGATACACGACCCATGGGGAACGATCCCGTTTGAGATGTTCAGTGTCGCGGACTACGGCGATCTGGATTTCAAATCCCCGGAACTTCCGACCCGGGTGGAGGAGATCTTTACTGTTTATGATCATTTGCATAAGGCGGGTATCAATCCCCTGTCGGTTGGCGGAGAACATACGCTGACCTATCCGGTCATGAAGGCGCTCGGGCAGGACGAGCCGTTGGGACTGTTGATGATCGATGCCCATTCCGACACCGGTGGCGGCATAATTCCCGGTGACGACACGGTGCTAGCGATCAACGATGCCAGTCCATTTCGTTTTGCCATTATGAACGGTGTACTCGATCCTGAACGATGTGTACAGATCGGCATCCGTGGTCGGGCCAGTCATTTCTGGGACTTTAGTCACGAGGTGGGTATCCGCGTAATTACCGCCAACGAATTTCACGATAGGGGGGTGGATTCCGTGGTTACGGAGGCGCGGGAGATCATAGGCACCGGCCCTTGTTATTTTTCCATCGACAACGATGGGATCGATCCAGTCGACATGCCGGCTACCGGCCTGCCGGAACCTTTTGGTATCTCGGCCCTTGATACCCGCAGGATCATTCGTGGCGCAAAAGGCCTAGATATTGTCGGGGCCGACTTTACCGAACTCAGCACACGGAATGACCCTACCGGGCAATCAGCCAATATCGCCGCGAGTCTGTGCTTTGATCTGCTGTGCCTGCTGACGGAAGCACGCGCCGCCCGAACGGACATACGCCGCAAAACCCGCTGGAATGTCAGTTCCTCTGGATAACGCCGGTATTGGGGTGCGGGTGTGAGCAGTTACTTGTTCGCTCAGGAAAATTTACCAAAGGCTCAGTTATGAACACAAAAAAGATCAGTCAATGGAAACGTCGCGAAGGATACGGCGGACCAGAATCTTTCCCGGAAAACGAACTTGCGGCGTTCGCCGTGGGGGAAACTGGGGGCCGCATGCTGGAATACGTCTTCATCGATACCACCACGCTGTCGATGAACGGCAAAAACGGACGAAAGAAAATCACCGTGAAAAAAGTGACCTACTCCGCCACGGAAGCTGCACCGGGTATCTTTTTCGTCAAGCACGGCTACAACAGGAATAAACGCCTGACCACCTGCCTGGTCCTTGACCTGAACAGAGATCAAACCACCGTTATTGATGGCGAAATCCCGGCAGAGGGAGACAGCGACTACCGGGTGCGAAAATCCCATGTGGGAGGGGTCATCGGTAAACCGGCGAAAGCCGGTGATATTCTGCCTCCGCCCTTCCCGACGGACGTTGTCGGTAAACGGTTTGTGGCTGAATATTCGGGCCGCTATGCCTGGGAATTGATATACATGAACAAGACCAGGGTGGCCTGGCAGGGACTTAAGGGCAACCCGGGTATTGGAGACACGGAAGAATATCACGCGAACCAATTTGCGCCCGGTGTTTATGTTGTCAGCTGGAGTGAAGAAAGCGAAACCCTGTGCGCGGTTTTTCTCTACAATTTCAATGAACGCACGATCACCGGCCATATGTGGGGTTATGCGCCGGAAACGGGCCAACTGCTTCATGCGCCGTTAGGTGCCCGAATTGTGGATTCATCCGAATTCGGCCTGCCGCACTCAACGCCGGATGGACGAGATGAGATCAAGGCTGTATTGCAAAGAAACAAGGATGTGGTCCTGCGCACCCACTACGAAGTCTGGAATCGAGGCAGATATGATCTGATCCCCGAGCTTTACTCCGAGGACTTCGCCTGTCACTTCATCTGCGGATTGGAAACCTCCGGGCAAGATGGTGTGCGCGAGTTCATCAGCAATCACCACAAATCTTTTCCTGACTGGACCGAACGTGTGGTGGATATTATCGCCGACGGTGATCGTGTAGTGACCCGTTATATCTCCACAGGAACTCACAAAGGGGATTTTCAGGGGATCAAAGCCACGGGCCGGAAAACCGAAATCGCAGAGGTGTCAATTCACCGGGTGCTGAACGGCAGGATCGTGGAGCAGTGGGGCTTTCCGGATGGTTTGCACCATGTGCAGCAGATGACCGAAGATTAGGGCCCGTCCCGGACCCAAGCAGATCTTGAAAAGCCATGTAGAAGGCCGGCGTTAACTGCGGCGGTAGATGACTATACAGAATAACCAGATGGGCGCCAGAAACATACTTTGGATCATGTGTGATCAACTGCGGTGGGATTATTTATCCTGCACTGGTCATCCAACACTCAAAACCCCCAATATTGACTGGCTAGCGGAGAATGGCGTACGGTTTTCCAACGCCTACGCTCAATCGCCGATCTGCGGTCCTTCCCGCATGAGCTACTACACAGGGCGTTATGTTTCCAGCCACGGATCAAGCGCAAATGACTGGCCGCTCAACGTGGGTGAAAAAACTCTTGGGGATCATCTGACGGTGGCCGGGATGCGTACCGTGCTGTGTGGAAAAACCCACATGACCGCAGACCGGGAGGGCATGCAGCGTCTGGGTATCGATCCGAAGAGCAAGATCGGTGCGCGTGTCAGCGAGTGCGGATTCGAGATTTGGGAACGCCATGAAGGACTTTACCCCGACCCGGCGCCGGAACAGTCGTATAACCGATATCTGGCGGAAAAAGGCTATGACGCGGAGAATCCCTGGCACGACAACGCAAACAGTGGCCGGGATGACACCGGCACCGTGCGGTCCGGCTGGTTTCTCAAGAACGCGAGCTTCCCAGCCGAGATTTCTCCGGAGCATTCAGAAACACCGTATATTGTTGACCGCACCATTGAATTTGTTCAGCAGGCGGGCCCGACACCGTGGTTGTTGCATTGTTCATTTATCAAACCGCATTGGCCCCTTGTCGCGTCGCCGCCTTACCATGACATGTATGGTGTCGACGACGTTATTCCACCGGTTCGATCCGAGGCGGAACGGGCCGATCCGCATCCGGTTTTCGGCGCCTACATGCAGCACAATGAATCCCTTTGCTATTCCAACGATAAGGTTCGAAACACGGCGGTTCCCGTCTACATGGGATTGGTCAAACAAATCGATGACGAGGTGGGGCGGCTGATCGAATTCCTGCGGGAAAGCGGGCGTCTGGAGACGACGATGATCGTGTTCGGATCCGATCATGGAGACTACCTGGGTGATCACTGGCTGGGTGAAAAAGATCTGTTTCATGATCCGGCGGTGAAGGTTCCGCTTGTTATTTATGATCCCGACGCCGCTTCCGATATGACCAGGGGAACCACTTGTGAAGCACTGGTAGAGGCCATCGACCTGGCGCCGACTTTCGTGGAGTATGCGGGCGGTACGATACCTCACCATGTTCTCGAAGGTCGCTCGCTAATGCCCTATGTGAATGGATTGGCGCCGGAAAACCACCGAGATGCGGTATTCAGTGAATATGACTATGTCAGAAAACCGGCAAGTTCCGCGCTTGGGCGGGGATTTCGCAATAGCCGCCTGTACATGGTGCGCACAGAGCGCTGGAAAGGCATTTTTGGACCGCCTTTCCGCCCGATGCTGTTTGATTTGCACGCCGACCCCGATGAACTTGTTGATCTTGGAGATCGGCCACCCGACGGGATCATCGAGGGGTTGAGGGACAAGCTTCTGGACTGGTCGCTGAGCCTTGCCCGTTCGCCCGCTGCAACGGATGGCCTGATTCGCAAGCACCTGGCTCTCGAAGATGGAGCCGACGGAATATTCCTGGGAATCTGGTCCCGGGACCTCAGTCTACCGGAGTAGTGATTTTTCGTTCCCGCCACATGGCGTAGAAATAGGTCAGCAAAATCATGACAATCAAGCCAAACAGTATCCCTGAGATTGGCCGATTGATCCAGTCTAGCGGGCTGTCGATACGTGACAGTGAACTGCGGAACTTGGTCTCCATGATCCCGCCAAGAACCATCCCCAGTATAATGGGGACAATGGGCAGGTTCAGGCGTTTCAGGATAAGGCCAAACAACCCGAACACGGTGGCGATTACGCAGTCTATCAGCGAGTTGCGCAGGGAATAGACACCGACAAACGAAAGGGCCAGTATGGACATGCCCAGGAACCGGGTCGGAATTTCAATCACCTTGACCATGTATCTGGTTGCAAAGATCAGAAAAACGAAGGCCAGAATATTCAGCAATAGCAAGCTGAGATAGATTGCAAAAACGAAGTCCATCTGGTTGGCGAACAATTGTGGTCCGGGCAGCACGTTATGAACATAAAAAACTGAGAGCATCATCGCTGTCAGGGACTCTCCGGGAATGCCGAGAGCCAGCAGCGGAATCATGGCGGCGGCCGGAACCGCATTATTTGCGGTCTCCGTGGCAATGATTCCTTCCGGGGCGCCCTTGCCAAACAGCTCAGGAGTTTTCGATCCTTTGCGGGCGAATGTATAGGACAAAAATTGTGCAATAAATTCCCCGACCCCCGGAATGATCCCCATCAAGGTGCCGAAACCGGCCGATGTAAAGGCCACTTTGGGATAGCGGAGCACTTCGAGAAATCCGCTTCGCAGGCCTTTTTTTAACTTCGGCGGCTGCATCCGATCATCCGATTCAGATAGCAGGACGAATGCTTGGCTGATTGCAAACAGTCCCAGCACCACCACGATCAGATCGAAGCCAGAGGTCAGGGACGACTGATTAAATGTGTAGCGGGTGGTGTAGTGAAGAGGCTCCAGACCGACCGTCTGCAGAAATATTCCCAAGAACAACAGGGCGCCCGCAGCCATGGCACGACCCTTGTGAGCCACGACGACCAGGATCATACCCAATGCCGTGGCAAGGAAAATCTCTCTGGAGCCGAACATCGGTGCAACCTTTGCCAACACGGGTGAAAACGACATCAGTGTGATGACGGAAAAAATACCGCCAAAAAAAGAGGCGCCGTAAGCCAATGAAAGCCCCCGGTTCGGTTCGCCCCTTTTAGTCATCGGATAACCGTCATAGGTTGTCATCGCGTTGATCGGGGTTCCGGGCGTGTTAATCAAAATCGCCGGAATCGCACCGCCATACATTGATGATCCGTAGATCCCCAGCAACAGGGTCAGGCCAACAATCGGCTCAAAGGCGAAGGTTGCCGGTAGCAGAATGGCGATAGCGATGGCCGGGCCGACGCCGGGAATCGCACCAATGACGACGCCACCAATCGAGCCAATAAGCAGGGCGATCACAACATCGGTGCGAAGGATGATCTCAATGCCTGACAATAAGAGGTCCATAATCCCGGCACTCGCCCTAGAAGTTAATGATCATGAAGTTGCGTAAAGCGTCGGGAAGGTACTGGTAAATCGCGCCACCGGGAATTCTTACGCTCAGGAAGGATTTGAAAACGACGACGATCGCGGTGCCGCTAAGCAGCGCTATCGCGACCATACGCAAGCCGGTGTAGCCAAGGCGAAGCGAAAGCGCAGCGAAAAACAGCCAGGTACTGAGAATGTAGCCGAGATACGGTACCACCAAAACATAAGCAATAAACCACAAAGCCCACTCTACGGAGCACAGCCAAAACAAGACTTCGCTGAGGACCGGGGCGCCCTTATGCTTCGTGAAACGACGCCAAGAGAAGAACAGTTCGAAAGTGCCGAATAGCACCATGCCGGTGATTGAAACGATGGGCCAGAATGCCGGTTGTTTGCTTACCGCCAGACCCTCAACCCATACGGTCTGGTTCTTGAATTGGCTTAACAGAAAAACGGCACACAAAAACGAGGCGAGTCCGTAAATGAACTCCGCACGCTTATGCTTCGGATTGAGTAGGGCGTCTAGATCGATGTTATCAGGGGAATCTGCCATGGATATTCTGACTGGCAGAATTAGATACTGCCCGCATATGCGGGACGAAAATGAACAGCGGACAGGCCCATCCGCTGTTCATATTCTTCTTCAGTCGGCAACCAGTGCGTGCAATCGGGCAACCTCCTTGATGTCGGACAGAATGCGAGCGGCTGATTCTTCGGAATTCTGCCAATATATGAGGGTGCCGGTTTCCCGCGCATAGTCTTTTGCCTTGTCGGACTCCATTGCGATTTTGGCGGCGGCTTCAATCTTGTCGATCACCTCCTGCGCGGTCCCATTGACTACGAAAAGGCCATTCCACAATACTGTTTTCAGCGACGGGTCGATCTCGGTAACCGTGCGAACATCCGGCGTCACCGAGATACGTTTGTCGGTAAACGCCGCTAGAATTTTGACATCATCCATACATGGCAGAATCGAACTCAGGACGGTATTCATTACATCGACGTCGCCCGATGCCAAAGTATTGCAGTTCAACAGATCATAGGCGGATTCAGCCCCGTACTTGAAACCCATATTCTTCGCCATCGCGAAGGTGACTGTTGTCGGGATCAGCTGGGCGCCATAGTGTCCGAGCACAATCTTGTTTGATTTTCCATGCTCCGCCATCTGCTCAACGGTGTCAAACGGACTGCTCTGCGAAGTGACAAGAACGAAAGGATAGGTCAGAAAAATGCCCACCGGAGTAAATGGATCTGGGTTCAACTCAGGTATGCCGATCTGTGGTCCAACAACCGGAACACCAATGACAAACGATCCAACGGTTGAACCGTCAGCCGGGGCTTTCGCAACTTCGATCGCGCCGGGGAACGGTCCGCCTCCGCCGCCAGGCTTGTTTACCACAGCAGCAGGCTGACCATACATGGATTGAAATTCATCCGCGATCATCCGGGTCAGGATATCCTCGGGTTCACCCGGGGGCCAGGGCACAACAAATTCCACGGGTTTGTCTGGATATTCCGCGAAAACCGGAACCGATAAGTTCGCAAGTGTAAAAGCCGTTATCGTGACCATCAATGCAGCAATTTTTTTCATTGGTATAACTCCCCCTGGTTTAGTCCTTGAAGCAGCCGTTATTGATTGATTTGGATTGGAAAATAACTTTTGAATTACTTCTAGTTCAGTGATTTTATCGGATGACGATCAAGCCAATCCAGGGTCCATTGTAACGTTTGTCTGCTCACGTTCAAGAGGTGAGCCAAACTGCGGCAGACCTTATGACGGGTGGAGCCCACTGGTCGACCCGACGCCCTTTCGATTGTCTCGTTTTAGCGACGGATCACCCATTCAACCGATCGTGGGTATCTGAGCGACCAATTTTCCGGATCGGTCCAGGCAGGTTATATCCGTGTGGCAAGGAGCTCTTAGCCTTGCCGTACACGCGAACCACCCGTCAGGTGGTGAATTGTGCAGATCACGTGCTCAAAGCAACACTGCTTAAACCCTTAGTCACGACATAGCCCACCCATGCCTTGCACCTCCTGCCCCGCTTTGGGGGCGTGACCAGCGCCCGGTGCTTGCTGTTCGGCGCAAACACCCCATGGAAGCGGGTCAAGTTCACTCAGGGCTTGGGCACCAGGCTCGCCAGTCCGGCGATGAAGTCCAGCGGCTCAAAAATCACATGGAGGGGTGCCATCCCGGTACGACGTCTTCAACCAGTAACGGATGTTGCCATTGGGGGTCACCGACAGACGCTTTTTTTACACTGCGGACCTTGAGATATACCGGCACAGCGGTTCTCGATTCTGGCGTCCTAGGCTCTCGCCGCCACCCCGGCATGCAGGCTGAAGCCGGTTACCTTAGCTACCCCATCATCGAATGGCTCAGCACACACGCGGTGTTGTACCCGCCATCAATGGCTTCGTGCAGGGCGACGTTGCCATAAGCAACATTCCAAGAGCCAGCCGGGTACTTATTCCCGATATCGGTTTATTTCTTCGCCACGGAAACGTGCGACTCGATTCATCGGTGGCAGTGGCTCGTCGTAAAAGAACTCGGGAAGGTCATCATCTGCATCACAAAACCCTGCGGCCCGATTAAATTCGTGCTCAAGGCGCAGCGTTTCAGTACCTAGCT
>LWDU01040499.1_pt1 | contig 10894 bp, 9 predicted proteins | sample 727161 | NCBI WGS metagenome assembly LWDU01 (sample SAMN04566230, study PRJNA314399) | hydrothermal vent metagenome | isolation source: deep sea hydrothermal plume seawater | place: Mexico: Gulf of California, Guaymas Basin | collected 2004-07-11 | reverse complement strand
GCCGCCAGTCGAACCAATTGGTCCGTTCCGGTCGTGCCCACGTTAAAGTCGCCGTCAGTGCAGAGCAACACGCGATTGACGCCGCCGGGAATGAAACTGTCGAGGGCCATTTGGTAGGCCAGTTCGATTCCCTGCCCGCCATTGGTCGACCCACCGGCGGAAAGACGCTCCAAGGCAGCTACAATCTCGTGCGTCTCGGCTCCATTGGTCGTTGGCAAAACAACGCCAGCAGCTCCAGCGTAGACCACCATCGAAACTTGGTCATTCTCACCCAGTTGTTCGGCAAGCATCTTCATCGCTGCCTTCAGCAACGACAACTTGTTGGCGGATTTCATCGAACCTACGTCGATCAGGAAAACTAGATTCGAGGCGGGCCGGTCATCGTCGATGGCGCGGCCTTGCAAAGCCACTCGAACCAGTCGGTGTGTCGGTTGCCATGGACAATCGGACACACTCAAGTGAGACGAAAAGGGTGTATCGCCTTTTGGAGGATCATACGCATAGGCAAAGTAATTGACCAACTCCTCGATCCGAACGGCGTCCGGGCGGGGCATCGAATTCGCTTGCATCAGATACATTCGTACTTTCGAGTACGACGCCGTGTCGACGTCGATCGAAAACGTTGACTTGCCGGAAGTCAGCGGGCGATGGAAACGATTCTCGAAGATGAAGTCAAACTGGTCGCCACGCATCCCAGGGCCCTCGCCCTGTCCGTTGGCGTTGTTGGGAAGTCCGAACTGGCCGTCTCGCGATTTTCTGGCAACCGATCCAAGTGCGGCTTTAATTGCGGAATCGCGGCCGTACATGGCGTTTCCGCCAGCCGGTATCGGCCGAGGTGTTGTGAGGGGCGGGGTGGACAAACCACTGACCACGGGAGACCCTTCAGCGGTGGGGCGGGGGCCACTCGCGAGACTCGTAACTCTCTTATCGACTTGAGTGGATTCTTCATCAGACTCTGGTATTTCAGAGTCTTCTTTAACAGCGGTCGAATCGGTCATTTCCACTTTGCCAGCTGACACCGTAGTATCTTCAGAATTCGCATCAGCGAGACCCGACATTCGCGACGTCTTGTTGTGTTGCACGAACGTTACGATCAACAGACAGGCCGCCGCGGTCAGAGTCAAGAAAGAGACGGCTGTTTTCCATCCCCAACGGCTCGTTCCGACGACAATGGGAGGGACAGCGGATTTCTCGGTATTCGCCTGCTCAACTTGCGCCTGAACGACTTGTGCGCGACGATCGTCGGACAGCTGTGGCGTACCTTCGCCCACCAACTCACTCGCTAGTTGCTCGGTCACGTTGCGCGTCGACTCGACGGCTTCACGTAACTCGGCCAGCTCATCCATCTCTTGTTCAAAGGTCACGCTCTCTTCAGCAGACAGTTCGCCAAAGACGTACGCGGTGATCCGAGGATCGCTAGGGTCGAATGTCATCGATTCGTTCCTTTTTCAATATGTATGTACCAACTCACCTAGCCCGCGGTAACGCGATCAGGTGATCAGTTGTTCTCGGAGGGCTTTGATGCTGTGGTGGAGGATGTAGCCGACATTGGACGCGGTTAGGCCCAGGACGTCGCCGATTTCCCGATAGCTCAGTCCGTGTTCAATCTTCAGCCGAATGACCTCTTGTTGGCGATCCGGTAGGGTCCGCAACACTCGAACCGCGGAGCGGGCGGCGTCGCATTGCTCGGCAATCTCTGCCGGATCACTTGCCGAACCAATCGCGGAATCGTCGTGAGTTGGCATCGGTTGCATACGTCTCTCCTTCTTGAGAACATCCAATGCGCGATTCCGGCATACTCGGAACAACCAAGCTCCCACGGAGGTCCCCAGCGCATCGGGGTCTTGATGGCATAGTTTCACAAACGCATCCTGAACGACGTCCTGCGCCAGATCGTGGCGAACAAGAAATCGGGCGACATAGCGTAGAAGAGGCGCTTCGAATTGCTCGAACACACCCTCTAACCACTTGTCGGCAATGATCTTAGAGCTCGAATTCATGAATCATCCTGCATGCAAACACCTCTCAGCGGTGCCACCGAACCGGTCTCGGCTACCTCGATAACGATGCAGCCGATAGCTTATTAGACATTATGGGAAAAATCTAAACGGACACACTCAACATGTGTCGACGATCTTTGGAGCAGCTGGCATGCACGGTTTGATCCTCAGTGGTCTGGAGGAAATCAATTACGCCTCAGACCTTCCCGATCCACAGATTGTGGTCGCCACCGATGTGGTTGTTCGTGTGGATCGCAGCGGCATCTGTGGTTCCGATTTGCACCAGTACCACGGTCGCGAACCGGTGGCCGCAAATACGATTCCGGGACACGAGTTTGTCGGCGAAGTAGTGGAGGTTGGTGGCGATGTGCGGCGTTTTTCGATTGGTGACTATGTCTTCAGTCCGTTCACCACGAGCTGTGGCGCATGTTACTTCTGTGAATCGGGGCTGAGTGCTCGTTGTCAACACTGGCAGTTTTTCGGTTACTTGCCGCCTCCAGGTGTCGATGACGGCGGTCGTGGGATTCAAGGCGCCCAGGCGGAGTGGGTGCGCGTGCCACTCGCCGACACGACCCTCTTACATGTTCCCAACCGCGACGAGCCGGAACAGGCATTGTTGTTAGGTGATAATTTCACGACCGGGTTCTTTTGCGCCGATTCGGGCGACGTTCAACCGGGCGATGTGACCGTTATCATTGGCTGTGGCGCCGTCGGGCTGTCGGCGATTCGATCCGCACGATACATGGGCAGTGAGGTTATCGTAGCGGTAGATTATGTGGAGAGTCGTCGGACGAGAGCCAGCTCATTGGGAGCGATCGCCGTCACGCCGGATGACGCCCTCGATTGTGTGATGGAGCAAGCGTCCCATGGCGCCGACAACGTCCTGGAAGCCGTTGGGATGCCCGCGGCCCAGAAGTTGGCTTTCCAGCTTGTTCGCCCCGGTGGTGTGATCTCGACGGTCGGTGTGCATACAGCCAGCCAATTTGAATTCTCTCCCGGGGATGCCTACGACCGCAATCTGACCTACCGCGCCGGGCGTTGTCCGGTTCGCTCGTACCTGGATCGGATTCTCGCTGCTGTCAATGACGGAGACTTGTCCATTCCAACCGAACAGATCATCACGCACAATCATGTTCCGCTGAGCGATGGTGCCGCCGCCTATCGGATGTTTAGCCAGCGTAAGGACGATTGCGTTAAAGTGTTGTTGTCCGGAATGTCCAAATGACGGAGAACAGCATCGACTGTCTTCCAAGACACGAAATTGAATCTGGCGGGTTTGCTGCTCCACTCATAATTAGACAAACAGCTAGCTCGCGTGGAATACTGTGTAGAGTAGGGCGGTCCGATGGCAATCGGCATTTCGGTTGGAACGTAAAATCAGGTCACGATATGCAAAAGTCATTGGCAATCATCGCGGCGGTAGCCCTCGCATCATTTTTGAGTTCTGTCGCTGGGCAAACTGCGTACAACGACGGAGGATCGGCTCTGCTGGAGGTCTCGCGAGGCGGCCGAGCAGTGCGAGAGGTTTATTACAAGCGCAGCAATGAGGTGCAAAACCATCATGGCGGGATGATCCTGCTTGACGGGAAAGTCTACATGGGTCACTGACACAATATCGGTTTTCCACTTTGTCTGGATCTGGCGAGCGGTCGAGACGTCTGGCGGCCCGGACGAGGGGCCGGTTCCGGTTCCGCTGCCATCGCCTACGCAGATGGACACCTCTACTTCCGCTAGCGCCGTCGGCTCATGCATCGATCCGAAAGAGATGAATGGGCGAGTTGTTTCCTTCGTACTCGCCCTCTTTATTGATCCGCCGCCCGTTTCCGTTGCTACCTCGATTGGTCGCGGCGACGGCCAACTGGCCGGTCGGTTCGTGAAAACTAAGGCTATGACAATTCGGGATTTTTGTGTGTTGGAAAAACGGCTTGTCTTCCTCAGGTCGCTGGAAGATGATCTGACCCTGCCCGGGTGTCCCGCTGGTCACCACCATGACAAAACCAGACGAATGAAGGTGAATGTCGTGGACGTAACAGTGAGTTGTTGCGCCGAAGCCAAGCGTGTGCTTCTGCTCACCAGACGCCTCGTCGAATAGCAACACCGTAGGCGTTCCTTGAACGCTTCCGCCGTTCTTCGGAACGGTTCCGCCAACGGCCAAGGTCGTTCCGTCCGCATTAAAGGTCAACGCTCGGACTCCGCCGACGTCTTGTAGGCGGTGTGCGCGGTACAGGGCGCTAGCGTCGATCCGTCGCAACGTTTTCCCCGAGGCGCCGTCGATAATTAAAACGGTACCTCGGTCGTCACCGATGGCAAAGGTCTTGCCGTTGGGGTGATAACGCACGCAGAAAACTTCGTTCGTATGGAGTATCGGATCGAATAGACACTCACCTGTCGACGTGTCACGAACACAGATCCGTCGGTCTCGTCCGCAGGACAACAGATGCGTGCCGTCAGCGTTGACGTGTAGGTCACGCACCCAACCGTCGTGAGCATCATCGATGTTCCAAATCAGTTTCGCTGGGTCGTTTGTCAGGTCCCATCCGCGAATTTGTCCCCACGAGTCGGCCGAATAAATCCTCGAACCGTCCGGCGAAAACGTGAATGCCTGGACCCAGCCGTGGTGACCGGCCAACGATGGCAGCTCGACCGGTTCTTCTCCGGCGAGATCCCACAATCGAAGTCGAGCATCGAATCCACCGGCCGCCAACATGGTTCCCTGTGGATGGAAGCGTGCGGCGTGCACTTGAGGGACGGCAGTGACCAGGCCGTATTCTTTTGGTTCGAATTTCTTCGCCGGATCAGGCGTGTCCATGATGGCTATCGTTCCGTTGTGATAAGTGGTTTGACTGTCAAATAGGTTGCCAGTCTCATCAACTCAATAGATCTTTAATTGCTTGCATATCGTCATGAGCGATCGGCAGGGGCTGCCCGGCGTTGTTGTACGCTGTTTCTCGACTATCGATGTCGAGCGCGGCGAACCAGGTGTGGAACATGTGCCCAATGTCGAACTCGCCATCTTTAACAAATGTTCCCTTGTCGTTCGTCTCTCCGACGACGACGCCCTTCTTTACGCCCGTTCCGGCCATCGCCAACGACCAGGCCTCGGGCCAATGGTCGCGTCCAACATGCCCATTGATCCGCGGAGTGCGGCCAAATTCGCTCATCGCAATCACGAGCACGTTGTCCAACATTCCGCGGTCGGCAAGATCGGCGACGATGGCGGCAAAGGCCTGGTCGAATTTCGGGACCAAACTTGCATGTCCATTGAAATTGTCGCCGTGTGTGTCCCATCCATAAGAATTGACTTTAACGAAGGTGACACCCGCTTCGAGCATCAAGCGGGCCTGCAGCATATGTCGGCCAATCTCGTGTGTACCGTACCGCTGCACATCCCGGGCGTCGAATTGCGTCGAGTCGAATAGGTCCTGCCGCTTCATCAACGAGCGTGCCATGTCATAAACATAGCTATTAGCTTCCGTTACCGACTTTCGACGACGGTTGGAATAACGCTGGTTGGCAGCTTCACGCAACCGGTTGCGAACGTCGTCTTGGGACGGGGTCAGCGACTCGTGAAGTGTCAGGTTTTCCGGCGGTTGTCCATCACCGAAAGCGAGTGCACCGTACTTCGGGCCGAGGAACCCAGCGTCTTTGTACATGAATCCACCGCTGCCGGGCTTGATCCATACGTAGGGTGGCAGCCCACTTTTTCCTGGCCCGAGAAGCTTCGCCACGGCTGAGCCGAAGTACGGGTAGGTCACACCGCGGTCTTTGGGGTCTCCACGTTGAATTCGAGCCACACCGGCCGAGTGTGAATTGTCTTGCGTGCACAAGCTCCGAATGATTGCCAGGTGGTGCATTTGCTCGGCCGAACGAGGCAACAATTCGCTGATGTGAATTCCCGGCACCGATGTGGCAATCGCGCGAAACGGACCACCAAACTGCGAGTTCGGTTTCGGGTCCCAACTTTCAAGTTGGCTCATACCACCGTCGAGCCAGATGAATAAGACTTGTTTGTGTTGCTTCTGAACCTCCTCGGCGATGGACGTTTGTAAGAAGGGGGCAAGACCGAGTGTGCCGGCCGTTGCCGCTGCACCGGCGGCCACGAATTGTCGCCGAGAAATAGTATGTTCCCACGGCCTACATAATGCGGATTGGTCCATCATGCTCGCTCTCAATGGTTCACGCAGAATTCGGTCGAAGCTAAGAGGCCCCAAACGAGTTGTCCACAGGCTTTGGCCCGTTCGTCCGATCCGTTCGACAAATGATCGGCGAGGTCCGTGACTTCTTCGTCGGTGGGAAAGCGGCTGAGGACTGTCAAATAAAGTTCATCGGCTACCATCTGAGGTTCGTCTTGTATCATCAAGCGGGCCACCAAGTTGTCGCTGTCCGGTTCGAGCCAGCGGAGCAGGACATCATCGTTCAATAGGAACAGTGCTGCCTTGACGCTCGGCTGGTGATCGATCTCCGGTTGTCTCGGAGGACCGGCGATCGCTTTGGAGAATCTCGCCTTCAACTCGGTCAGTTGTTCGCGCAAAGCGTCGGAAGCGTTTCTCACAATCGCTTCTTCCTCTGTCGTTGATTCGACATCCTCGGCCGAATCACGCAGCTCGGTTTGCATGTCTACGGCCTCTCCATCGCCGACGGCCTGCACTACGGAAAACAGGAATTGCTCCGTGGAAAGGGGCTTCTCTATTGCGATTTGATAAGTACTTAGATTGCCGTTAGCATCCGCATCTTGGAGCGGCTCGGGAATCAAGCTCGACCGTTGATAGGCACGCGTCAACGCCAATTCGCGAAGAAACCAACGCATGTCGTAATCACGGACGGACAACTCGTCGCCAAGCAGGTTGAGCAGATCCGGGTGGGATGCCGGGTTTTCACGATGGTGTTGGTCGAGCGGCGTGACCAGGCCTCGCCCCATCATCACCCACCACAGACGATTGGCAATGTTCTTGCGGAACAAGGGGTGGTCGGGAAGACGCTTTCCGAGTTCCGACAACGGACTGAACTTGAGTTTTCCAGGAAAGCGAGTCTTTCCGTCGGGTGGCTGCGAGTACTCTTCTCCCTTGGGGAACGTCTGAACTTCGATTTCCTCGCGAAAGGGAAGTCGAGGGCCGGTCTGCTCGTCGGCCATGATGAAGACCGACTTGTAGGCAACTTTGTCCGTGACCAGTTTCTCCGCGATCGCGGGGTACGTGAGATCTCGTCGGATAGACGTTGGTCCAAAGAATGCGAATAGACCCTGATAATCGGCCTGCTTGTAGTCGTCCACAAACAGATGGTCGTGACATTGGGCACATTGTAAGTCGACGCCCAAAAACAGCCGGCCAAAATCCCGCACTAGGCCGGGGTAATCGGTAGGGTTTTGCCCGTACTTTTCCAACCGCTTGCTGATAAAGAAGGCCGATCCACGCGTCGCCTCGTTTTCAGAATCGGGGGATGCAATTTCACCTGCCATCACATGCCAGGGCCGATTGGCTTTCAGCGCCGCGCGCAGATACGCTCGCCACTCATCGTGTCCCTCCATCCGTTCCATCAACATCACATCCAACACGTTGGCCAGGCGATCTGGGAAGTCGTCGCTTGCCATCAGCCGATCAATCAAAAGCGTTCGTTTGTTGGACGAGGCATCATTCAGGAACTCGGAAGCCTCTGTTCGAGACGGGATCCGCCCGATGAGGTCAAGATAGAGTCGTCGCATGAACTCCGCGTCCGACGCCGGCCCGGCAACGACTGCTTTCAGCGGCTCTTGGATGAGGTCATCAATTCGCTCATGGAGTGGATTCGGGTCGTCGGCGTACGCTGTCGTCCCGACAGCCAACCACGCGAACACGGACAGGATGGATATGCGTCGGAACACGATAGGAACGTCTCCTGGCCACAAAGATCACCACTCCGATGAATTAACAGCCTATGCTTAACGTCAGGGCCAAGCAACGTGTGTCTCGACGTGCCCCGGAATTCTCTTACCGCGCAGTCGTTTAGTGCTAAAAACTCGTAGTCCCCACCGGCTCTGTGCCGGTGGGGTTGACTTAAGTCGACTAGTAAACGAACCCATAACTCCAGCGGGCCGGCATTGATCAGCCGATGACCGTATTGTCGGGTCGTTCACCGCGGAGCGCCTGAAGTGCCTGTTCGCAAGCGGTTTGCCTGAGCGTTGCGAGTGAGCGATCCGAAACAAACGCGGCGTGAGGCGTGACGATCACCTGCGGCAGGTTGAACGGGACGATTTCTAGATTGGGGGGTTCTGGATCCTGAACGTCCAGTGCGGCCCCAGCGATTTGACGGGCGTTTAGGGCATCCGCCAAAGCCGCGTGGTCAACCAGCGCGCCTCGCGACGTATTGATTAGGAACGCCGTCGTCTTCATCACGGCCAGAAATTCCGCATTGATCATCTGGTAGGTCGTCTTAGACAACGGCACGTGCAATGAGACGTAGTCACTTTGTCGAGCCAATTCCTCGAGAGTGTGTTGGCGAAATCGGCACGTCAACGAGGGTCTCTCAGCCACGATGACATTCATCCCAACCGCGTCGGCAAGATCGGCTGTGCGGCTGCCAATTCGGCCCATTCCGATGATCCCCAACGTAGCCCCATTCAGCGGGAACATGACCGGTGCAGCGGACAGGTCGTAGTCGCCCTGTTTGGTGGCCAAATGAAAACGACCGATATTGCGACCCAATGCAAAGATCGAAGCCAGGGCATGCTCGGCCACTTCCTGCACACAATAGTCCGGGACATTGGTTACTAGGATTCCAAACTCTCTGCAACAGTCCAAGTCGATGTTATCGAGCCCGATTCCCATGCGAGAGACGATACGACACCTTGGAGCCGACTCGATCACTCGCCGGGTGACTTGTGCCCAGCAGGCAAGGATCGCATCGCAGGAGGACGCTAAATCCGCTAACGTTGTTTCCTCGCTGTTGGGTGCGACTACCAATTCGGCGCCGGCCTCCGCGAAAATGCGGGATTCAATCGAAACGTCCGGCCACGGATAGTCGGTTAGTAGGATTTTGGACAAGATGGAGTCTCGTTGGGGTTTGGCCGCCAGTGCCGACAATATAGTCATGAAGTGCAGGCGAGTGAGTCGCTTGCAATCCACGCTTGTATACTGTGGTTGCCAAAAACAGTAGCGGCGTCCATTATTGACGAACGATTTTACCATTGAACCGGTTGGCTAGCATAAAGGGTCAAAATTGAAAGTCGCCGAAACGATGATTGAAGACACGTTCGCCGAAGCATTTACGATGCGTTTTGCTCGGCTTATCGTGACGGCCGACGACGATTATTGGCTCGACGCCTGCCTCCGCGAACTGACTGGCTATAGCGCCTCGGTCATTTCCTGTGATGCCGAGGTAGGGGTTGAGCGAAGGATCGATCGAGCGGAGTCTCCCGACGGGCGTTCCGCGGCTGCCGTGCTGATCTTCGCGATGTCTCGCGGTGCATTGCAGAAAGCGATCACCAATCGAGTTGGCCAGTGCCTGATGACCTGCCCGACGACGGCGGCCTTTGACGGTTTGCCAGCTGCCGACGAACGTTTGGCGTTGGGAAAGCACCTGCGTTTCTTCGGGGATGGATTTCAGAAGAGTAAAATCGCTGGGACCACGCGATACTGGCGTGTGCCCGTAATGGACGGTGAGTTTCTTGTGATCGATAAGGTCGGTTGTGCCAAGGGAGTTGGCGGCGGCAACCTAATCCTTCAGGGCGTGGATCAACCGCAGACGTTGGCAGCGGCGAAACTGGCAGCGATCGCGATCTCTGATCTACCGGGTGTGATTACTCCTTTCCCCGGTGGAGTTGTTCGCAGTGGCAGCAAGGTTGGGTCGCGTTATCCGGGCCTAGTCGCATCGACCGCGGATGCCTATTGCCCCACATTACGAGGGCGAACCGAATCACAATTGCATCCGGATGCAAATTGCGCCTACGAAATTGTCATCGACGGCGACTCCTATGACTCTGTTGCCGAGGGAATGAAAGTGGGAATGCAGGCGGGAACTGCGTCGGGTATCTTGGCTATCACGGCCGGTAACTACGGCGGTAAGCTGGGGAAACACCTGTTCGCCCTCCGCGAGCTGGTCGGTGGCTAAATCGCCTGCTGCCACGTTCGCTGCTTGCGAGGACGAATCACCCTTTCGATCGTTTTCTTTTTTTACCGGATTCGAATATGCCCGCCGCGAGTCCTCGGCATCCGGCCACAGCTAAGAGCTTTAAATGGCACGTCCAACGCGTGTTCGCGTCGGCCTATCTTGAAGTAGTCGTCGGCGTGATGGTCGTTATCTCGGTGGCCCTTACGCTGACCGAATTCATGCAGACTACGCCTGATGCCGAGCCCAGCTTGTGGTTGACTCGAACCAACGATGGCATCACCGCGATTTTCATTCTCGAGCTAGGGTTGTGAGCACTCGTTGCCCGATCGAAACGCCGCTACCTCAATGAGTATTTCCTCGATATCGTCGCCGTGCTGCCGTTCTCGCTGATCTTGCCTGGCGGTCGCGCCCTCCGCATGCTGCGGTTGGTCCGGTTGCTGAGGATGTTCGGTGTGGTCTCCCGCCTGTCGGGCCACTTTCCCTACATCATCCGCCGTGGGGCGGTGGAATATGTCATGGTCACGGGCCTGCTAGTGTTGACCATCGTATTTGCCACCGGTGCGATCATGTTCTTTGAGAATCAGGGCGGGAGAGATCAACCTTCCTTCGACCTTGAGGATTCATTTTCGTTTAGCATCTATTCGTTGTTCGCCGGCGAACCCATTCCTGGACCACCTCAGACTCTGGGGGGGGGAATCGTTGCCGTGTTCGTTATGTTCATGGGACTGAAGATTTTCGCGATGTTCACCGGCACCGTATCCGCATTCATGGTCGAACGTCTACAAATGGAGAATAAATTCGTGGAGTGGGAA